>Ga0209272_10002003_pt1 | contig 11947 bp, 9 predicted proteins | sample tdDd002_FD_187125 | JGI IMG/M metagenome (GOLD analysis project Ga0209272, IMG submission 187125) | Marine sediment microbial communities from the Atlantic coast under amendment with organic carbon and nitrate - tdDd00.2 (SPAdes)... | ecosystem: Environmental > Aquatic > Marine > Coastal >... | reverse complement strand
AATCAGGAGTTTCTGGGGAAGGTGGGGGTGAGTTGCTTGCTATCGCCGGAACATCCCTTAGCAAACAGTAAATTAACATTAGAAGACTATCTACGCTACCCACATGGGACTATCGCGATCAGTGATGGGGTGAAGGCGCTGTTAGATGCAGCGATTGCCGAGCAGCAAGCTCCGACGGAGCGGCTGAGGGCATCGCATCTAGATAGTGCGCTGGCTCTACTTCCCTTCCAGCCTCTGTTGATCATACTCCCGGCTGGAATGGCTCAACTGGCAGCCAGTAAACACAGGTTGAGGGTTAAGCCGCTTCCTTTCGAGTTGCCACCAGTGAACTATAAACTCTTCTGGCATTCCAGGTGTGAATCAGACAAGGGTCAGCAGTGGCTCAGACAGGAGATAGCCACTGCGACACAAAGGTTACTCGCAGATTAGAGCTTAACGAGCACTCGACCAGTGACTTGCCCTTTAACTATCTTATCGGCGAACTCAGGAACCTGGTCCAGGCTGATTGTCTGACCCGCTTGCTGGTAGTAGCTCTCTGGTAACAGCTCAAGCACTTGCTCCCACGCCGCCTGACGCTTTTCAAATGGACATGACACAGAGTCTACGCCCAACAAGCTGACACCACGTAAAATGAATGGCATCACAGTTGTTGGTAGTGCAAATCCACCAGCCAGCCCACAGATTGCTGCGGCGCCGCCATACTGCATTTGCGCTAATGCTGTCGCCAACACCTTATTACCGACGGTATCGACAATGCCAGCCCAGCGCTGCTTTTCAAGTGGTCTTGCATCTTGCTCAAGCTCACTACGCTCAATCACTTCATTGGCACCAAGGGCGCGAAGAAGATCGGCATTCTCATCACTGCGACCTGTACTGGCCACGACCTTATAACCCAGGCGTGACAATAGGGTAACAGCGACTGACCCAACGCCACCACTGGCACCCGTAACCAAGATGTCACCAGACTCAGGTTTAATATCGGCATTTTGAAGTGCCTGCACACAAAGCATAGCCGTGAGACCTGCAGTCCCTATCATCATAGCCTTACTGGCATCACAAGCTTCAGGCATAGGCACTAGCCAGTCTGCCTTTACTCGTGCTTTTTCAGCCATCCCCCCCCAGTGGTTTTCGCCAACCCCCCATCCGGTCAGGATAACTCTGTCACCCGCCTTATAGCGTGGGTCTGCGGATTCACTGACGATACCGGCGAAATCGATACCCGGTACCATAGGAAAGTTGCGGATAATGCGTCCGGTTCCGGTTACAGCCAAACCATCTTTATAATTCAGCGATGAACAAGCCACATCGACTAACACCTCACCTGCAGGCAAGTCAGTCTCAGGAAGTTGACAAATATTAGCTAACGTAACCCTATCTTCTTGTGTTAATACCAGTGCTTTGAACATGTTGGACGCCTCTGAAATTATGAGCTTTAAAGCATAGTGTAAAATACTACATGACTGAACTGCATATTTTGCATAAATACAATGCACCAGACACATTACCATCCTTCGTTTAACAAGAATCCAGTCTTAGTCACGTAATCGATAGCACGAGGACCAGGCTGTAACTCCGCGCTTAACTTTTCAACCCAAGCCGCTTTAATTTTCGGTATAAGGTATTTCGACTGACCCCCAAATGCTTTGCGCATTGGCTCACATTACCTTCAAAACGCCGATATGCGGCAACGACATTGGCATCGACAGTATCACTCAGCTCCATAGGAACTGAATCAGTAGGAGAGGTGGCTTCGCCATCCATCAACTGCACTTGCAACTCATCGGGTAGAGCAAACCAGTTAAGCTCGCTTTCCCCCTCAGCCATGATACTGGCAACCTGCATAAAATTATCCAGCTCTCTGAGATTTCCCGGCCATCGATAGTGGCATAGCTGGCTCAACAATCGACCACATAAAGCCTGCTCAGGTTCCTTATGCTTTTTATGTAATTTCACAATGATGCGCGCAATGTCGCTGCGGTGTCGCAAAGGCGGTAAACGGATCTGTAATCCATTGAGGCGATAGTAAAGATCTTGCCGAAACAGACCATCGGCGACCCGCTGTTTCAGATCGGTATGTGTCGCTCCCACCACCTGAATATCGACTTTATATACATTATTACTCCCAACCGGGATCACTTCTCGCTCTTGCAATACACGTAATAATCGACTCTGAGCCCCAAGAGACATCTCGCCAATCTCATCCAGAAACAGGAAGCCGCCATCAGCCTGACGAATTTTACCTATATAACCAGCGCGATTAGCACCGGTAAAGGCACCAGAGTGATAACCAAACAACTCTGATTCAACCAAATTATCGGGCAAGGCGGCACAATTGACCGCAACCATAGGCTGCGCTCTTCGTTGGCTCTGGGCATGTAACTGTTTAACAAATTGATCTTTTCCTACCCCGGTTTCCCCTGTGATTAGCAAGGGGATATTTTTACTCAGCACTTTGTTGGCATGCTGCCAGGCCCGCTCTAACTTAGGTTCGCGAAACTTAACTCCCAACTGGACCACGGCCTTGTTTAAATGAGTTCTATTTTGACCTAATCGCTTACGAACAGACTTAAGCGGCTGGGTCTGTAGATGCAGGTTTTCATGTTGCCGCATTCGTTCATTGTGGCTCCAGTCCCGACCCAGATGTTGCTCTATGGCATCACCTACTTGCGCCGAGCCCAACAACTGCTTTGCCATAGGATTACAACCCAGTATTTTGCCATGATCATCAGCGACTAAAATCCCCTGCCACCCCGAATTAATAAGTGAGGGTTGAGATGCAAGGTTGATGCGATAGTGGCTATCCGGGAGATGACACAAGAGTGCTGTCTCTACCTGTTGGGCCAAACTTGAAACTAAGAGTAAGGTTTGTTGAGTGTGTCTTTGTTGTTCACTGGTAATATCGATGGCTGCTATCATCTCACCGGAAGGTGAAAATATCGGGCACGCGGTACAACTCATAAATCTGTGCTGTCGTATGAAATGCTGTTCGCCGACCACTGAAACCGCTTGCCTCGCTGTCAATGCCGTACCAATCGCATTGGTTCCCTTATATTCCTCTTGCCAGTTGACCCCGATGTCGAGTGCCACATTAGCCAGCTTATCGGAGTACTTATCCACTCCCCAATGACATAAGACATAGCCCTCTTTATCAGACAAGATCAGCCGACTGCTTGTATGAGCCATTAGCTGATTAAACAGCGGGAGGGCATGACTCTGAACTAAGTCTATCAACGGGCCATGTTGTTCGTGCTTCTGCCGAATGGCTGATGAATTCAGTCGAAGCTCTTCGGGGAGCTGAGACTCAGATAAACCTGCCCCCACACTTCGCTGCCATGAGTCAGATAACCAATGTTGCAAATGTTGTAGTTGCAGTTTAGATGCCATAGCGGTGCTCCATTTTGGCACACTTCAGGTGTGCACTTTTATCACAGTGTGACCGCTGAGCTCATACCGACGATTGATGGCCCACACACATTCAAAAAAGCAAAATTAGCGTTTCATCATACTGTTAGCCTTAAAAATCTACAACTCCTACCAATTTGGCCCACAACTTGCGATATCGGCTCCGATAGAACTGCGATACCGTGCCCATGCAGATTGTTATAGAGCAGCTAATATTAAGGGCGATTAACTCAACAAGCAGAACAATAACAAGATCGATAAATAAGACAAAAAAGGAATTCAATCATGATCTACGCACAACCTGGTACCTCTGATGCACTCGTCAATTTTAAAGCGCAATACGCCAACTTTATCGGGGGAGAATGGGTAGCACCAGTCGGTGGCAAGTACTTTGACAATAGCTCTCCAGTAAACGGGAAGACCTTTTGCCAAATACCCCGCTCCGATGAGCGCGATATAGAACTCGCGTTGGACGCCGCTCATGCCGCTCGGGAATCTTGGGGATTAACATCGGTCACCGAGCGTTCTAACCTGTTACTGAGAATTGCCGACAGAGTCGAGCAAAATTTAGAGTACCTTGCTGTCGCAGAGTGCTGGGAAAACGGCAAGGCGGTACGTGAAACCATTAATGCCGATCTCCCCCTGTTCGTAGACCACTTCAGGTATTTCGCCGGTTGCATACGGGCTCAGGAGGGGAGCGCTGCCGATATCGACTCGAATACCGTCAGCTACCATTTTCCGGAGCCTCTGGGCGTCGTTGGTCAGATCATCCCATGGAACTTTCCGCTCTTGATGGCAGCGTGGAAAATTGCTCCGGCCCTTGCGGCAGGAAATTGCGTCGTACTCAAACCCGCCGAGCAGACCCCGGTCTCTATCCTGATGATGTTGGAACTGATTCAAGACCTGCTACCACCAGGAATACTGAATGTGGTCAATGGCTTTGGCGCCGAAGCCGGTCAAGCACTGGCCACCAGCAAACGAATTGCAAAACTGGCGTTCACCGGTTCGACCGAAATTGGTCACCACATTCTAAAGTGTGCAGCGGAGTCATTAATTCCTTCAACCGTCGAGTTAGGTGGAAAATCTCCCAACGTTTACTTTGCCGATGTGATGGATCATGAAGACGAATACCTAAGCAAGGCGATTGAGGGCATGTTGTTAGCCTTCTTTAACCAAGGGGAAGTCTGTACCTGTCCATCCCGGGTGTTGATACACGAATCGATCTACGAACCCTTTATGGCAAAAGTTATTGAGCGTGCCAAAACCATCAAGCAAGGGGATCCATTAGATACCGATACTCAAGTTGGTGCTCAGGCATCCATGGAGCAATTCGATAAGATACTCAGCTACCTGCAGATAGGTAAAGACGAGGGCGCTCAGGTACTACTCGGTGGGAATATGTGCAAGTTAGAAGGTGACCAGAGTAGTGGATACTATATCGAGCCCACCATACTAAAAGGCACGAACGATATGCGTATCTTCCAAGAGGAGATCTTTGGCCCGGTTATCTCGGTTACCACCTTTAAAGATGAAGCCGAAGCCTTAGCTATCGCCAATGATACCGAGTACGGCTTAGGTGCCGGAGTTTGGACTCGCGACATGAACAAGGCACAGCGTATGGGACGCGGCATTCAAGCCGGACGAGTCTGGATTAACTGCTACCACGCCTACCCCGCCCACGCAGCATTTGGCGGCTATAAAAAGTCAGGGATCGGCCGTGAGACGCATAAGATGATGTTAGATCATTACCAGAATACCAAGAACCTCTTGATCAGTTACGATGTTAACCCTCTGGGATTCTTCTAACAACTCAGAAGTATCGATGCAGTAAAAAAACCACAGTCATGCCCTCACGGGTATGGCTATTCATATCAATGAGTATTACACCCTATATCCAGCCACTGAATAAATATCTATTTCAACAAACTCAACCCAGGATTAGCCCACCGATATCAACCGCACCATGAAGTGTGACCCCCAACTTCGGATTTACATTTTGGAAATCATGCTGCGACAGTTTTTCACTTTAGATAACACTTCATCCAAGGTAGATTGATAACCATAATTTTAAAGTGGATATTGCATCATGACCTTGCAGAAAAAATTGGCTCAAATCGTTAGCGACCCAAGGCTATCCCCAAAGCAAAAATCGAACTATTTAGCCTTAGAGGCCGATGCAAGTCTACCTTATCTCACTATTTCAGACGCTGTCAGTCAAGCCAAGAGCTCGGGTATCATCTGCGATATGTTTGAAGGCAATGCGCCATTCAAACCCCGTTACGTTTTACCTGATTATGCTAAATTCCTGCAGCAAGGATCCGATTACCTGGAACTACAGGCCCCTCAAGATCTGGATGAAGCACTCAACGCATTAACCATCATCTATCACCACGTTCCCTCGGTAACCAATATCCCGGTTTATCTGGGTCAACTGGATGAGATCCTGATGCCTTTCGTTGATGGACTGGATGAAGATGTCGTCTACCGAAAACTAAAGCTCTTCTGGATCATGCTGGACCGCACGCTTCCCGATGCCTTTATGCATGTAAACATAGGGCCGAGCGACAATATCGTCTGTCGAACCATTCTAAGGGTGGATGCTGAACTAAAACAGGTCGCACCGAACCTGACCTTTATGTACGATCCAGATATTACACCGGATGCGTTATTGCAAGTTGCAGCCAGCAACATCTGTGAATGCAGCAAGCCTCATATCGCTAACTACCCTATTCATAAAAGTGCTTATGACAACCAAGGGTTCGGGATTGTAAGCTGTTATAACTCATTACCTTTAGCCGGTGGCGCCAATACCTTAGTACGCCTCAACCTAAAAGAGGTCGCGCTTAAAGCCGACAATATTGAAACCTTCTTTACCCATACCTTACCTCATTATTGCAAGCTCACTTATGAACTGATTGAGGCTCGCAGCAAATACCTACACGAAGAATCACACTTTTTTGACAGTTTTCTGGTCAAAGAGGCGCTAATCGAAGAGCAGAGGTTTGCACCTATGTTCGGTATTTACGGCATGGCTGAGGCGGTTAACATATTATTGGGTAACCCGGAATTATGTGAAACAGCATTGGAGAAGCCAAGTAAGCACTACGGTCACAGCAAGGCTGCGAATGAGTTAGGCCATCGAATCTCAGCCGCGCTGGATAGCATTGTAAAATCGAGCCCCGTCACCTATGGCTACCATGGGCGAGCCCTCCTGCATTCACAAGGAGGGATAAGCCTTGATATTGATGTGACGCCCGGTGTACGGATCCCTTATGGTACCGAGCCCGACCCTATCTCCCATGTGCGGGCATTAGCCGAACATCACCAATATTATACTTCCGGGATCAGCGATATTTTAACTATCGATGAGACGGTAAAATCGAATCCTGAAGCCATGTTCCAGTTATGTAAAGGAACGCTGAGCTTAGGTTTTCGTGAGTTTACCGCGAATGTCGCCTCTAACGACTTAGTTCGTGTCACAGGCTACATGATTAAATTATCTGATATTGCCGACTTTAAACGGCAAGGATCCCGCACCAATACCACAGGTTTAGGTGCTGAAGCTGCGGCCAATACCGGAATTTTAAATCGCCAACCAAGAGTCACGAGTCATGAACAATCGCCAGTCTACGCTAAGTAAAACGGCGTCAGTCAACCAGATAATCAACTTCTCGTGTGTCGATGGGCCTGGAAGCAGGCTCGTCGTTTTTTTGCAGGGCTGCAACTATACCTGCAAGAACTGCCACAACCCTCATACAATCGACATGTGTGACAGTTGTGGCGATTGCATTGCCCACTGTCCCACTAAAGCACTAACCATGGAGTCGAACAATGGTAAAGATGTCATCCGCTGGGATAGCGACTTATGTTCCGGGTGCGATACCTGCTTAACCGTATGCCCCAAACAATCGACGCCTAAAACCCGAGAGTATAGCGTCACTCAGATGCTAGAAATGATCCGCAAACAAGCCCCCTTCATCTCGGGAATAACGGTTTCAGGCGGTGAAGCGACACTACAACTTCAATTCATTATCACCCTGTTTAAGGCCATCAAGTCGAGTGAGGATCTGCAACACTTATCTTGTATGATCGATAGTAACGGCAGTTTGAATGAAACCGGCTGGCAAAAGATCCTGCCCTATATGGATGGCGCCATGATAGATCTAAAATCTTGGCTGCAGGAGACCCACAGATACATAACGGGTCGGGATAACCACAGGGTATTTCGGTCACTGAATCTATTAAGTCAGCACAGTAAATTATACGAAGTACGATTATTGCAGATACCCGGAGTCACTGATTTTGAATCTGAAATTGATGCGCTGGCAGGTTTCCTGACTCAGCTTCCCCCCACGACACGAATCAAGCTCAATGCATTTCAACATCATGGTGTGACGGGAGAGGCGTTAACATGGCAAACCAGCTCAGAGGAGAGTATCGAAAGGCTGGCAAGCCAGCTGACAGAGCGAGGAGTAAAGCAACCTCTCTTACCCAGTGTCTATATTTAACGACTGCAAATACCAACTGCATTAAATATATAATCAATTCAGAGCCCCCTCAGGTTTTTCAATTCAAGGCGCATTGATGAGGAAATGGCTGCTCCCTTTTAAGGCAATGCAAAGCAGAAGTGGAAATCCTGAGTAGCTCACGTAGTGCGGCTGATGCTTAAAGCAAAGGGCAAAGCCCTTTATGCTGCAATGAATGCTTTCGATATACGACTGCATGGATGCAGAAGGTAGAGCAACGCAGGAGCTTGTTGCCGAGAATAACTATTAGCTTCAATCATCCTATAGCCACAAGGATGTGGTGTATGTCTATATTGCAGGAGCAAATATAGTCCTTGCCTACAGGGCTTTGAACTCCCGCTGAATGGTCAGATATTTAGTTCAATTGGTATAATATCTGTTCGTATAACCAACGGTGCGCCGGATCATTCATACTCGGCCTGTGCCAAACCAAACTATACACCACCTCGCCATAATTAAAGGGCAGAGGCTTTATCTGTAAACCTTTCGCCTGAAAGGCCGTCTCAGCCCATTGACGGGAACAGGTAAATAACAACTCACTGTGGTGGCACATCAAGGCTGCACCGCCAAAATCAGGTACCGAGATAGCCACTTTGCGCTGCAACTCTTGCTGCGCCAGCTGCATTTCAAAAAAGGGCGTATTAAGATCCGTATCAGTGATGCCGATATGACCGTAACTCAGGTAATCATCTATGGTAAATGGCTGCTCTTTATTGCTTTTTTTCACTAAAGGATGTTCCGGGCTCATCAGGCAAACCATCTCATCATTAGTCAGGGTCTCCCACACAAGATCGCTGTGAGTACTCGGAGGTTGGCTGCGATCATGAGGCAAGATAATGAAATCTAATGTCCCTTTCGCCAAGCCATCGAAACCGACACTGTCTTTTGACCAGATATCCAACCGAATATTCGGTGCCAGTTCCAACACATGGGCACTTAACTTAGCCGCCAACAGCTCAAACGTACTCTCACGCATGGCTAATGAGAAACGCCCCCGGTAACGCGCGGGATCGAAGGCCTCTTGCGTCATGATCTGATTCATATCGTTGATCATCTGATGCACGCTTGGGCCGAGGCGACGAGCTAACGGAGTCGCAACCAACTTATTACCATGACGATAGAACAACTCATCATTTAAGCTAGTTCGCAGTTGCCCCAAGGTTTTACTGATTGAAGAAGGACTTAAACAAAGCCTCCTGGCACTAGCTGTCACACTTAAGGTGTCTAACATCACATGCAAGGTGATCAAATGCTTCATGCTGATACGCGAGAGTTTAATGAGGTCCATAAACCAGCTCTTCTCCAGATAGATTAAAACTCCGAGACTTATGCCGTCATAATATACCCTAAGAGTATGAGGCGATATCCCCGATGCTCCATAATCCCCCCCCTCTAGCAGATCAAAAGCCTACGGGTCCTAAGTTCAGAGTATGCACTAAGATTGATTAATCTTAGATATTTGATACTCAGATTTTCCGGCTTCTGTTTTTTGCCTTATAATCACCCCTCATTATTTTTTAGGCAGGTCAGCATGTTTCATATCGCACTCTATGAGCCAGAAATCGCACCCAACACAGGTAATATTATTCGTCTCTGCGCCAACAACGGCTGTCAGTTACACCTGATAGAGCCTATGGGCTTCGATCTGGAGGAGAAGAAGCTTCGTCGTGCGGGGCTGGATTACAGCGACCTCACCCGAGTGACCCGCCATAAAGATTTTAAGAGTTTTCTGGCGGCAATGGATGGTAAGCGCATCATGGCATGTACCACCAAAGGCAGCAGGCCTCATACTGAACTCGAATATGAGAAAGAGGATGTACTGCTATTCGGACCAGAAACTCGCGGACTGCCGATAGAGATCATCGAGTCCCTTCCCACTGCGCAGTGTCTGAAAATCCCGATGACGGCAAATAGTCGTAGCCTTAACCTGTCAAATGCCGTGGCTATCATCAGTTATGAAGCATGGAGACAAGTTGGTTTCGAAGGGGCAGTATAAGATCTCGTAGCTCGTAGCTCGGCAATACTAACGCTCTAGCGGCATCATCTCGATGCCGCGATAGAAGAGGTAACGATCGGTATCATCATCCAGGTACTGCACATTTTGCAACCAGAGCCAACCGCTCTCTTGTGGCTCGAACCTTAGTTGAATCAAAGCCGAACGTTTATTTAACTCACCCTCTCCCAGCAGTGAATAGCTCCCGTTTTGTTGATACAGACTAAAGCTCTGGCTCTTATCTTCATCCACCCCATCAAAATAGATAAGGTAAGTAGACTCTCCCCGATCCCTGAACCACCAAGTCTCACTGAAAGGATGCTTTGCGTTACGGCTGACTGAAAGCATCAACTGTCGCCTATCTGCCGAACATATGGCGCTGACATAGGTCTGTATAGGCTTCTGTTTTAACTTAGCCGAGGTTCCCTGCCATTGACCCGCCATCGACAGACAGAAATCACTGAAGCGAGCCTTATCGGCCCATGATAAAGAGGGGGTAGCAATAAGTAATATGAAGCCGTATTTAAAACAGCTCGATATCATCTTCTTTAGCTGATTGATTTTCATCTCGATAGAGTTTTAATGCCTCGTGGACAGATGTTCCTTGTAATACAAGATCGAACATTTTTCTCTCACAATCAAGTGAATAGCTTGCCTGGATCTCTTCCTGTAGTTTTCTCCACGCCTCAGGCGATATTCGTAGTTGTTTACTGTTTAATACCTCTTCCATCAGTGCCAGCCCCATAATGACATGTTGCAAACGCTGTGAGAACCGGTCATAAAACTGAAAAGCAATCACCCCTTCATTAATCGAAGCGGCCAAACCTGCACCATGAGAGAGGATCTCATCCGGAGTGTCTGACTGTTGAGAGAGAAAAGCATTCACTTCATCCAAGTGTTTAGCCATGTTGGTAAATAGCGAGCCCAGCTCAGTAACATTGTGATCGCCATCGCTCAATGACAACTCAATCTGCGCCATAGCTAGCAGTAAAATCTTGAGACTTTCTTGAATATGACACCAATCCACGGCGTCATCTCCCTGATGAATATCTCTGTTTTCATTCGCTGCCAATACCTGACTCATACCCATGCTGACCTTCCTTGTCCTTAAATCCGTACATAATACCAATCCGTATCAAGTGTAGAACAGGGAGAAGAAAGCTGCCGGAAGAAACGGTGACGGGAATATCTGAAAGATGCTTGAGGGCTTAAAGGCCCTCAAGCCTTATTTTCTATCCTCCGAAGCCTACCGCTTTGATACCGATCCGAGTCACATCACCGTACTCGGTTGCAATCGGTGCTATCTTGTCTGCATTACCAATAAGTACAAATTGCAGGTTATCCTGAGGGAAGTAGGTACTCACCAATCGCTGTGCCTCAGTCAGAGTCAGACCATCAACTTTCGATTGAAAGTCATTGATAAACGCATCATCGAAACCATACAGGTACATGTCAGATAACAAGCCTGCAAGCTTGCCACTGGTTTCAAACTTTGGCGGAAACTGCCCTTTCACATAGGCTTTGGCTGAGTCTAATGTCTTCTGGTCGACGCCAGTTTCCCAGAGGCGTGCATAAGTTTTCAAGGCCAGATCTATGGTCTCTTTGGTCGTCTCAGTTTTAGTGAAAGTGCTTATCCTGAATATGCCGCCTTCAGAATAGGGAATAAACCCGGAACGTGCGCCATAGGTTAGTCCGGCATTAACCCTTAACTCATCATTCAACCATGATGTGAATCGTCCGCCAAGAATGGTATTAATCACTTTCAAACCCACATAATCAGGATTATCACGAGAGATCCCTTTCCCACCGATAAGGAAGGTCGTTTCGATAGCATCCCCCTTATCGACTAACAATACCTGACTTTCTGTCAGCTCGGGTTGATTGGATTTTAGCGCAGGGGTGACAACCTCTCCATTATTCTTCCAACGACCAAACAACTGATTTATAGTCGATTTCATTTGCTTAACATCGAAGTCACCGACAACACTTATCGCAGTGTTAGCTGGCTGATAATAGCTCTGATGAA
>Ga0209272_10002001_pt1 | contig 11951 bp, 9 predicted proteins | sample tdDd002_FD_187125 | JGI IMG/M metagenome (GOLD analysis project Ga0209272, IMG submission 187125) | Marine sediment microbial communities from the Atlantic coast under amendment with organic carbon and nitrate - tdDd00.2 (SPAdes)... | ecosystem: Environmental > Aquatic > Marine > Coastal >... | reverse complement strand
TTCAGAACATCCAAGTTTACACGCACGACTCTATCGGTCTTGGCGAAGATGGTCCAACTCACCAACCAGTTGAGCAAATCGCGTCTCTACGTCTGACTCCAAACATGAGCACATGGCGTCCATGTGACCAAGTTGAGTCTGCGGTAGCTTGGAAACTAGCAATTGAACGTAAAGATGGTCCATCAGCACTTATCTTCTCTCGTCAAAACCTAGCACAACAAGAGCGTACGGCTGAGCAAGTTGCAGACATCGCAAAAGGTGGCTACATCCTGAAAGACAGCGATGGTAAGCCTGAGCTAATCCTAATCGCGACTGGTTCAGAAGTTGAGCTAGCTGTGAAAGCGGCAGAACAACTAACCGCTGAAGGTAAGAAAGTACGCGTGGTTTCAATGCCAGCTACTGATACTTTCGACAAGCAAGACGCGGCTTACCGTGAATCTGTACTGCCTTCAGACGTGACTGCACGTGTTGCTGTAGAAGCAGGTATTGCAGACTTCTGGTACAAGTACGTTGGCTTCGAAGGTCGCATCATCGGTATGACAACATTCGGTGAATCTGCGCCAGCAGACCAATTGTTCGAAATGTTTGGTTTCACTGTAGAAAATGTAGTGAATACAGCAAAAGAAGGTCTAGCTTAACCGCTTAGTATTATCAGTTTTCTCTATTGCGAAATTGAAAACTGCAAAGCCCCGCTTAGGCGGGGCTTTATTTTATCTATCCATTTTCAACAATGATTCAACGATCTAGTTCTAGTCCGAATCACTTCTCTTCAAACTGATTCGCAAGTCGATAGAAGTCTTGAACTTGCTCTTTCAACTGCTGACTGTTTTGCTCTACAGAGTGCGTTGCCGCTAGATTCTGCTCCGCTGTCGAGGCAATAGAATGAATGTGCTGATTCACGTCACTAGATAACTGCAACTGTTTATTGGCAGAGTCCGCGACATTAACCATCAAGCCACTCATGGTTTGCATCATTTGCTCTACCTCAGATAAACGCAATGCGCTTTGCTCAGCGACATTTGAGCATGTGTCAGTTTGTTCTTTGTTAGCAATAATATCTTTCTGCCAGCCATGAATCGTTGTCAACATGGTGTCGATGGATGCTTTAATTTGCTCAGTCGCGTTTGAAGTACGCCCAGAAAGCGCTCTTACTTCATCAGCAACAACAGCGAAGCCGCGACCTTGTTCACCCGCTCGCGCTGCTTCGATTGCAGCATTAAGCGCTAACAGGTTAGTTTGATCGGCTATCCCCCCAATCTCTTCCATTAATTGACTTACCTTTTGTGCTTGATCGCTCAATTGATATGTCGTTTCGGTCGCTTTCTCAGCCTGTAAGCTAAGTTGGGCTAAGTTGGTATGGGTTTGGTCGATGGTCTCTTTCGCCATCAGGCATGACTGCAACGTATCATCTATCAATAGATGCGCATCGTTCGTGCTGGATGACACCGAGTTTGCAGAAGCTTCCATCGACTCTGTCGCGTCTCGAACCTGCCTTATGTCTTTGTTCTGCTGAGTTAACGCCGCTGATACTTCTGCTGTGGTACTGTTAAGCTCTTCCGCACAACTTTGCAATGGTAGAGCGGAATCAGTCATACGCCCTAGAACGGTACGGATTCGAGCTGAAAGCATCTTGATGTGAAAGTCCGCAATCGAGAATTGATGATTACCGGAATACACTAGGCGACTAACACTATCGTATTGAGCTTGCAGCTTTTTAAACTGCTGAGGTGTATCGATAAGCTCTTGGCGAAATAGTACAGCCAAAACACTAGCAGGAAGCAATGTAGCAAGCCAAGCTAGTGGTCCTTCTAATGACAGAGCAAAGCTCGTTACGGGTGCTGCTAACGCCCCAAGAAGAATCGCATAGCGCAAGGTGTCATTTAACTTCAATGCCCACGCTCGACCAGATTTCTCTGCTTTTAACAGCCCTTGGTACGCTTTAGAAGCAATATCTACCCACTCTCGCTTGGGCTTAACACGAACCGATTGATAGCCCACTACTTGGTGGCCTTCATAAATTGGAGTTACGTAAGCATCAACCCAGTAGTAACCACCTGATTTGGTGCTGTTTTTTACAATTCCTCGCCACGCTTTGCCTTGTTTTAGGCGCGCCCACATATCACCAAATGCAGCTTTTGGCATATCTCCGTGACGAACGATATTGTGGTTTTGTCCAAGCAATTCGTCGTGATTGTATTCAGCAATTCTGCAGAACGCGTCGTTACAGTAAGTGATAACGCCTTTGAGATCAGTAGTGGAAACCAGTTCGTCAGAATCTCCTACGAGGGTTTCTTGAGCTTTATTGGAAAGAGTGGCTGACATATATAATTTTCTTTGAAATTTCTATTTTTGTGGCGAGATATATACACAAATATCAAACTTATTACAAAATATTAGATAAAAAGTCTTAACCAAACGACACTTTTTACTCAAAATTGATTGTTTTTATTACAATCTTTCGCCAAAGATAAGCAGGTGAGCCAAATAACAAAAATATGACTTACTCAACAAGTAGCACTATTCGTTAATCGTCTCTTGTTGGGCTGTGCTTCTTTCCTTCGCTAAGAATATTGCCATCACCAGTAAAACAAAGGGCAATACATATAAGTTCAATTTCTGCCATCCCACAGTGGACTCTAACCAACCAGATAAAAGTGCGGTAATGGTGACGCAACTGAACACGAAAAACTCGTTGAGCGCCTGTGCTTTACTCTTATTCTTTGCTTTATAGCTCTGACTAAACAAGCTGGTTGCTGCAATGAACATAAAATTCCATCCAACCCCAAGTAAGATCAACGCCGCACTGAAATGCCAAATAGAAAGCCCATGCATATTAATCGCAATACAAACAATAAACAGTACACCGCCAGCCAATATCATCTTCTTTGCACCAAACTTCTCGATCAAGCTGCCAGTAAAGAAAGCGGGAACAAACATCCCCAATACATGCCATTCAATAACCCCAGCAGCTCTTGTGAAATCGAAGCCACAACCAATCATTGCTAGCGGTGTTGCCGTCATTAGTATATTCATTACGGCATAAGCAACCATCGCTGCTAACACTGCAATCATAAAGTTAGGGCGATAGATTATTTCTTTGAGAGTGTCGGGCTTTGCATGGACATTTTGAGCATGCGCCGGCGGAAATCGTATCGTTTGCAGTAATACTAATGCCGTGATGTACAAAACTATGAGTACCGCAAAAGCACTAATATAGAGTCCATCACTTGACCACTTTTGTGAGTAGACTGCAAGGTTTGGCCCTAATACTGCCGCTAATACCCCGCCCGCCATTGAAATAGAAATGGCGCGGTGTCTAGCAGATTCATCACAAACTTCAATCGCTGCAAATCGATAGAGTGTACCGAAGCCAATCCCTACTCCCAATAAAAAAGTAGAAGTACAAAACAAGGTGAAGTTCTCTAACGACAACGCATACGTTGCCAATGATGCGCCAAGGATGCCAATAACGTTACCCAAACTGAAACCTAAACGGCGGCCAAGTTTGCCCATAATTAAAGAAGCAGGAATAGTCGCAGACATCAATCCTAAAAACTGAAATGCGACAGGGAGCGTAATCATACTTGGAGAAGGCGCGATTTGTTTGCCGATAAGAGCAATGACGGAAATAAGAAGTATGTTCCCAGTCATTAATAAAGCTTGGCAAAGTGAGAGTAGCCAGACGTTTTTATTCATCTCAATCCTTGAGTTTATTTTAATCTATTCAGACACCATAACGGATTTGAGATTAAAACACATCGGATATGTGCAACAGATTGGCCTTTGTAATCGAGTCATTTCGGCTATCAATGCAATAAAACGACTTCGAGCACTAAAAAAGCCAGCTGAGTGCTGGCTTTTCAAGGATTTGAAACGCTTACGTTTACTTGGCGCGACGTGCTTTTACTGCATCGGATAGCTGACGTAGAACTGTTTCTGTATCTTCCCAGCCGATACATGCATCAGTAATGGATTGACCGTATGTTGCAGTTTTTCCATCAACCAAATCTTGGCGACCTTCAATCAGGTGAGATTCAATCATCACACCGAAAATAGCCTCTTCGCCACCAGTAATCTGCTCCGATACGTCATCAGAAACCAGCATTTGACGCTTGAACTGCTTAGAGCTGTTCGCGTGGCTAAAGTCGATCATCACTTTCTTCGGTAGACCTGCAGCGTCTAGCTCATCTTTGATTTGCGCTACATGAGATGCACTGTAGTTCGGCTCTTTACCACCACGCAGAATAATATGACAGTCAGGGTTACCAGCCGTTTCGACAATCGCAGAGTGACCATACTTAGTAACAGATAAGAAGTGGTGAGATGCGCTTGCTGAACGGATTGCATCACTCGCGATCTTGATGTTGCCATCAGTACCGTTTTTGAAGCCAACTGGGCAAGACAAGCCTGACGCTAGCTCACGGTGTACCTGAGATTCAGTCGTACGTGCACCGATAGCCCCCCAACTAATAAGGTCAGCGACATACTGTGGCGTGATCATATCTAGGAATTCACTTGCTGTTGGAAGCCCCATATCTGTTAGATCAAGTAGTAACTTACGACCAATACGAAGACCATCGTTCAGCTTGTAAGTATCATTTAAATACGGGTCGTTGATTAGTCCTTTCCAACCTACAGTGGTACGCGGCTTCTCAAAGTAAACACGCATTACGACTTCAAGTTGCTCACCGAGTTCATCTCGAAGTATTTTGAGTTTTTTTCCGTATTCCACCGCTGCGTCTGGATCATGAATTGAACACGGGCCAACAATCACCAGAAGACGGTCATCTTTTCCTTCAAGGATATTATGAATCGCATTGCGGCATTCAAATGTTGTTGTGGAAGCTGTTTCAGTTGCCGGAAACTTCTCTAATACTGCTACAGGTGGCAATAACTCTTTTACTCTATTAATTCTTACATCATCAGTTTGAAACATTACTTCTACTTCCTAGTTGCTATCCCTGTCCCACAATTTCTTTCAATTTTGCTCAGGGTATACCTGCTCAGAATGCAAGCAAACACAAAGGCTGTGGGCTCATTTGATCTTATCGATACAGTTAACTTATCGGCTCAGGAGAATAGTTGCAAACACTTTTTTATATAAAATGCAATTCATGAAAGAGCGTTAACTTTAAAACACGGCGTAAATTATTACTTACACACTCTCATCAGATTGTTCCTACTTTTTAATCAAGTACAAAAAAGCGTCTACAATGTAAGAAATATCAGAAGTTTGTCGCGGTTTATAGGAAAAAAGATGTATCAGGATATAAGATTATGTAGCGCAATGTTAAATGGCGTAATTATTAAACTAATATCCTATGACCAATAATCGCTCTGATTTGTCAGGAAAGTAAGAGTTAATATGCAATCAATACAAGGAAATACTATGAATAAAGTAGCAATTGCAGTAGCAGCAGTGGTAGCAAGTGGTGGTGCCTTTATCGGCTCAGTTAACGCTGAACCGTATATTGGCGGCAAGATTGGACTTGGTACCTTAGATGACTCATGTTATGCAAGCAGCCCATGTGACGAAGAATCGTTTGCTGCGGGTTTACACATCGGGTACAGCTTTAATGATTATATTGATGCTGAATTTGGCGCTGATTACCTAGGCAACTTTGATAGTAATTTTAAAGTGCCTGCGGGATACAGCGGAGTGATAGATGACGACCTTTGGGCTCTTACCCTAGCGCCTAAGTTTAACTTGCCTCTCAATGACTCTTGGCAACTATTCGCTAAAGTAGGTGCTGCATACATGATGTATGACAATGGTAAAGACTTCGTACCAACTGGCTCATTAGGTGTTGAGTACACATTGAACTATAACTTCAGCTTAAGGGCTGAATATCAACGATATCAAGATATGTCTGACGATATCATCGATGATATGGATGCAAACTTCTTCGGTATAGGATTCAACTACAAATTCGGAGCAGCTCCTATCGCAGCTCCTATTATCGTAGAGGAAGTGGTAGAAGAAACTGTTGTCGAAGAAGCTGTTATGATGACAAAGATGCACAAAGAAGAGTACGGTACAGGTACGTTTGAATTCGACAGTGCTAAACTAACCGATTCAGTATCTGAACGTCTAGACAACTTCGTAAACTTCTTGAATGAGTACCCTCAAGCTCAAGTTGAAATCACTGGTTACACAGATAGCTCTGGTTCAGCTGTTTACAACCAAGAACTGTCTGAACGTCGTGCTCAATCTGTTGCTGATTACCTAATCGCAGCAGGTATTGACGCAGACCGCTTTACAGTTAAAGGTTTGGGCGAAGAAAACCCTGTTGCCGACAACAGCACACATGAAGGTCGAGAGAAGAACCGTCGTGTTGAAGTACTCGTTCCTGAGTTCCAATATGAAGAACTTGTACAACCAGAATAAGAGTTTGTGCTCTAATTCCTAGTCTAAGGGGTGCTTCAGCATCCCTTTTTGTTTGCCTCCTATTTGTATTTACCACTCGAACTTCCCGAACTAGCACATGGCTTAACACAATATAGTTGTTCGCTCTCACACACTCTTGCTTCAAGCTCTTCTTCGTAAACAGCAATGCATAACCTGATACTCCCATAGCCAATCAGAGAACACTTCAAAGGTTACCAATAGCTAGCGAATAAGCTTAGGTAAGCAGTTTCAAAACGGTGTGGATTCCATAACGTACGGCAATCAATGTGGGATACAAATAAAAACCGCGCCTATTAAGCACGGTTTAATGGCGTTGACAAAGCGCATTTATTGCGCGAAGAACAAACTAATGTAGTGATCAGCTAACAAGGCTACAAACAGAGCGAGTAAGTGATAAATGGAGAATTTAAAGGTTTCCATTGCGCTGTTTGGTTCTGGGGAAAACTTCAGCTTCCAAGCGTGATACATAAAACCTGCATTGAGAAGCAGCGAAGAGAAAAGATAAACCGAACCAACCATACCCACCAACACAGGAAGAATACAAACAAGCATGAGTAGAATCGTGTACAGAAGAATCGAAGTTTTGGTGTATTCAATGCCATGAGTCACGGGGAGCATCGGAATATCCACTTTGCGATAATCTTCAACTCGATGAATCGCGAGCGCCCAGAAATGTGGTGGTGTCCAAATAAAAATAATCATCACCAACAACCAAGCGTGAGCGTGTAACTCTCCCGTCACTGCAGTCCACCCTAAAAGTGGCGGCATAGCACCTGCAATTCCGGCAATTACAATGTTTTGTGGGGTCGCTCGTTTGAGATACATGGTGTAAACCACCGCATAACCGAGCAAGCTTAAAAACGTCATCCAAGCTGTTAACGGATTAACCAGTGCGTACAAAAGTACAAAACCAACAACACCTAACGTAACAGCAAACAACGCGACTGATAACGGATTCGTGTCACCAGAAGGCAGAGGACGCTTGTGAGTTCGAGCCATTCGCGCATCAATTCGGCGATCGATGAGGTGATTAAACGCTGCCGCGGAGCCAGCCATTAAGCCAATTCCGATAAGGCCAATCGCCGCTTGTAGCCAAGGAAAACTGGCCACCGGCGCTAAGCTCATTCCGACAATGGCGGTAATCAACATAAGCGCGACGACTTTAGGCTTTGTCAGTTTTAAATAGGTTGAACCAATCTTTTTCTTACCACTTTCTAGAGGTAACGCGATTTCTTTACTCATAGCGAACTCCTTTCGCTTGATGACTCCCACGAGCCTTACCTTGCCATAAATAGAACTGACTAACGCAGATAAGTGTAAGCATGATGGCTGCACCGAGATTGTGTGCAACCGCAACATAGATAGGCAGTTGGAACACAACATTGCTAACACCCAGTAAAATCTGGCAAGTCAAAGCACAGCCAATCCAGATACCGAGACGTTGAGAATGATGTGAATCTTGTTTTAGTAGTAGAATGCAATATGCCAACACAACGAACGCAGTAACAATCGCACCAATGCGGTGACTGACATGGATCGTCATTCGAGCTGGATAATCTAATACACCAAATTCATAGTTATCAACCCCTGCCTGCCAGAACGAAAACGCCTCTTTCCATGATAAATAGCTTGTCCAGTTCCCTTCACATATTGGTAAAGCAGTGCACATTAGAGCGGCATAGTTTGATGAGGTCCAACCGCCGAGCAAAACCTGCATCAGCACCACTCCAAAAGCCAGCAAGGAGAAGGTTCTTACATTTTTAGAGGAGGGCGAAAAGTACACGCTGTGTCGAGTTTGTAATTGACAATAGAATACCGCTTGAAGTGCAAGCAGCGTAAAGCCACCCAGTAGATGCAGCATCACAATCACCGGCATCAACTTTAACGTCACAGTCCACATTCCTAATGCCGCTTGCCCAAGGACAAGAATGCAAAGCAAGACCGGAATCGTCGGATCGACTCGCTCTGCTCTCACCGACATGATTGCCATCATCAGAATGACCAAGCCTAAAGTTCCAGCGAAGTAACGATGAATCATCTCTAACCATGCTTTCCCTTGCTCTACTGCGCGCTCTGGAAACAACGCATTTGCCTTCGTGACTTCGGCTTCGGTTTGAGGAACGAATAACTGACCATAACAACCCGGCCAATCTGGACACCCCAAACCTGCATCAGCCAGTCGCGTATATGCGCCTAACATGATGACCACAAGAGTAAGACACAGGCTGAACCTAACCAAACCACTTAACGTCATATTGCCTCCTCCCTAGCCTACGCGTGACAACTTCAATAGTTTTCGTAAGTCCGCCAAGACGTCCTTACTTAACCGCACCAAATCCTCATTGGCTTCAGGTGTATAGGACATCACAAGCTGCCCGAGCGGATCGACGATCAACATCTGGCCTGCTTTTACTCTAGATGAAAGCGCGCCATTCATTTGCATCACGACAATGCTCTGGTCAACATCATTCGCCTCTTCCAAAGTCCATATAACAGGTACAACACGCTCCTGATATTTACCTAATGCAATATGGCTTTGCTGCATCAAGTGTATTTGCTGCTGACATTGTTTTTGGCAATCTGAGGGCAATACATAGGCTAGTTGCCAACCTTTTTCGTCTAGCGGCGATGGCTGACCTAATTGCTCGAGCGTGACATATGGCTCTACCAGTTCACCTCGATTGGTTACTCCCGTTTCGTACCAACCTTGACTCAATACAACCTTGGCAATAATCGCGGGGAGCGCAAATAGACAAACCAGAGACACCAATACAATTCGTCCTTTCGTGACTGCATTTGTCATTTCTCACCTCCTTGTGAGCGTGGTTGTCGAATCCAACGAATAAAAATCAGGATTGTGATAAGCAAAAATACACCAGCCATAGCGAACCATTGAAAAGCATAACCAAAGTGCTTTGCACTGGTTAAAGGTAATGGATTCCAAGGAAATGAATACGGCCATCGCGTTAGATTGTCGGGTTGAATGACCGTTGGCATTAACTCAACGTTAAGTAGTTGGCTAAGTTGATTGATGTTGAGGTTTTGCACTCTGATCACATCACCGACTTCGGCCATCAGATCTGAACTTAACGGATTAGTCGATTTACGATACAAACGCCCGGTGATGTCATATGGTGCAGTCAGATGTTCAACCTTCGGTAACACTGCTCTGGAGCGTTCTCCCTTCACAAACCCAAGTTCAAGCAACGTCAGAGTCGCAGGATCATGAGACATCGACACGATTTGAAACGCAAGGTAACCCACTTCGCTCTTATACGTCTGGTTATCTAATAAAATGATTGGGAGTGGTTCAGTTGTCACATTCGCTTTTACTTTAATCCCTATAACACTCTCTTCTCGCCAATCGTTCATTTCCAATACTTCAGACATGTCCTTATATGAGGTATTTGCCCTTGCTAAAATCGCTTGCTCCAAAAACTGCTTTTCATTGCCACGTTCCAATTGCCAATAGCCCAGTTTGACCAATAGAGAAAACACAGCCACAGTTAAAAAGACAGCAACCCAAACCCATTTCGATAATATCGACGACGAAACCGGAGGTGCCATGTCCACCGTATTTCTGTTCAAATTAACGCTTGTCCTTTTGCTGCTTTTCATCATCTTTAACCTCGCAAAAGCGCTTATCGAAATGGTTCGCGAAAACCCAGAGGATTCATCGAAAAAAGGTAAGCCAATGAGTCATTACCTCGGTCGTCGTGTCATGTTTTCCGCGTTAGTCGTGATACTCCTCCTGATTGCTCTAGGGGCTGGATGGATAGCCCCCAACCCTCGCCCTTACTAGCTTTACAGCACATAAACGAAAACAAACAAGCATAGCCAAACCACATCAACGAAGTGCCAATACCAACTGCCCGCTTGGAATGCAAAATGGTCTTTCGGCGAGAAATGGTCTTTGGCGATGCGGAACAGCAATACAATGAGAAAAATGGTGCCGAGACAAACGTGCAATCCATGAAAGCCCGTAAGCATAAAGAAGGTGTTTCCGTAAATACCGGATTGCAGTGTTAGCCCAATGTCTTGATAAGCGTGCGCATACTCAACGGCTTGGTAATAAAGGAAGAAGCCCGCCAAGACGATAGTGATTTCCAACCAAACAATCAGTGCGGTTCGTTTATCTTGTTCTAAGCTGATGTGTGCCATATGTAAGGTAATCGAAGACAATAACAGCAAGATAGTGTTAGTTAATGGAATCCCTTGCCATGGCATAGCTTGCGTTGTTTCCCCACCTGGCGTCGTGGTGAGCGGCCATATAGCCTCAAAACTTGGCCACAACACTTCATGGGTCATGAAGTTGTTATCGGCACCGCCTAACCAAGGTACCGAAATCATTCTCGCGTAAAACAGGGCACCAAAGAACGCGCCAAAGAACATCACTTCTGAAAAGATGAACCAACTCATCCCTTGTCTAAATGAACGCGTGATTTGCGCACTATATTTTCCGGTAAGGGACTCCGTGATAACGTTACTGAACCACCCTGCTAGCATGTAAAGCAGAAACAGCATACCAACCGCGAGAATAATGCCGCCAAGTGTGCCAACCGCACCATCACTTTGGGTACCTTGTACCGTCATCCCAGCACCGACCGCAACAAGGAATAACGCAAATGCCCCAACAATAGGCCAGCTGCTCTGTGCAGGAACATAATAGGTCTCAGGCTTGTTACTCATAAGTTCTCTCCTTACAGACGCTCACCCGCCTGTTGCTCACTCCTTGAGAGGCTAACTACCGACGACTCGCCCGATTGAGGAGGAAATTTGTAGAGTGTGTAAGACAAGGTCAATGTATGAATTGAATCCGGCACATCCGGTTCAATGTAGAAAATCAAAGGCATACTCGCTTGTTGCTTACCTTCCAATGGTTGTTGATTGAAGCAAAAACACTCGATTTTATTGAAGTAAGCCGCACCAGTACCCGGCGATACGGATGGTACAGCTTGCCCTACCAAGTCTTCACCACTTTGATTAAATGCAAGATATTCAGTTTGAATCACTTCGCCCGGGTGAACATCCATGGATACAACCTTGGGTTTGAATTCCCAAGGCATATCTGGGCTTACGTGAGCCATAAACTCCACACGAATGGTTCTGGTGATATCCGCTTGCATGCCCGTTGGTTGAATCGCTGCCACATCACTGGTTTTACCGTTAATGCCAAGCGCATCGCACATGATGTCGTAGAGTGGCACAAGAGCAAAACCGAAGCCGAACATCAGCGCAGTCGCCAACAGCAACTTGATAGTGAGTTTCTTATTGGATGAATTACTTTGCATCTCACTCACCTCACGCTTTCTTAATCAACTTTTGGCGGTGTTGTGAACGTATGATGAGGAGCAGGACTTGGCACCGTCCATTCTAAACCTTCTGCACGTTCCCACGGTTTGGCTGTTGCTTTTTCACCACCACGAATACATTTGATCACCAACCACAGGAAGATAAGTTGAGACAAGCCAAAGGCGAAACCACCTATCGATACGATTTGGTTAATGTCCGCAAACTGGATGGCGTAATCAGGAATACGTCT
>Ga0209272_10001999_pt1 | contig 11956 bp, 10 predicted proteins | sample tdDd002_FD_187125 | JGI IMG/M metagenome (GOLD analysis project Ga0209272, IMG submission 187125) | Marine sediment microbial communities from the Atlantic coast under amendment with organic carbon and nitrate - tdDd00.2 (SPAdes)... | ecosystem: Environmental > Aquatic > Marine > Coastal >... | reverse complement strand
GGACACTAATTAGCTACTTACCCACTAAGAAAGGCTCTAATCTGTTCCTCTACCTGCTGGTCGGTGTAAGAATTTATGCTCAGTGCGTGCACGTAGCAGGTGGCAGCACATATACCGCAGCCCTTGCAGGCCACAGGGATTACCTGCACCTTCCGTCCCTTATCTGTCTGAGTGATTTCCAAGGCGCCGTAAGGACAGAGCGCAACACAGAGCCCACAGCCTCTGCAAGCATCCTCGTCGGCCAACACGGAGACAATTGGTTCTATGGTCATTACTCCCTTGGCCAGGGGGATTGAGGCGCGTGAAGCGGCCCCAAGTGCCTGAGAAATGGCCTCGCGCAAGGTGGCGGGATAGTGGGCGTTTCCGCACAGATAAACGCCATCAGTGGCAAAGTCCAGTGGCTTCAACTTGACGTGACCTTCCAGGAAAAACTTGTTCTCGTCCAGGGTAACGCGCAGGAGCTTGGACAGGGTCTCGTTGTCCTCACCGGCAATAAGCGGCGTGGAGAGGACCACCAGATCCTGCGGTATTTCCAGTTCGCGGCCCAAAAGGTGATGGTAGACTTTTACCGCATTCTCTTGAACCTCGGGAGGTCTTTCCTGATCGTATTTTATATACCGTACACCCAGCTGTTTTGAGTGCTGGAACAGGGCCTCATTTTCAGTGCCATAGGCCTGGATGTCGCGGTAGAGAATGTGCACGCTGCTTTTGGGATTCTCCTCCTTGATGACAATGGCGTTCTTGATGGCGGTCATGCAGCAGATGCGGGAGCAGTACTTGCGTTCCTCATTGCGGGCGCCAACGCACTGGATCATGACCACGTTATCGGCTTTGAATTTCTTCGTTCTAAAGAATGCTTCCAAATCAAACTGGGTGATCACCCGCTTACCGTCGTAATTAAATAACCCTTCCGGCCTGAACACTTTGGCGCCGGTTGCGATTATGATCACGCCGACACCAAAATCTTGCTCAACACCATTGGTTGAGACGTTCACTTCGTAGTGGCCGATGTATCCTTGAATCTCATTAATGGTGGTGGAAGTAAGCAGGTGAATGTTCTCGTGGTTGTTGACCGCCTCTGCTTGTTTGGCCACCAACTCATTTGCATCAACATTGGCTGGTGCCAGTTTGTGCAGATTGCGCAGCAGTCCTCCCAATTCTTTGGTCTTTTCCACCAGAAACACCTGGAAGCCACGGTTGGCCAAAGTCAGCGCCGAGGTCATGCCGCTTATACCGCCGCCGATGACCAGAGCCTTGGGATCCACCTCTGATTCAATGGGCTCCTGAGGCTGGAGCAAGGCAGCCTTGGCCACGCCCATGCGGATGAGGTCTTTGGCCTTGCCGGTACCCTCCTCCCGCTCCTGCATGTGCACCCATGAGCACTGATCACGGATATTGACCATTTCGAAAAGGTACGGATTGAGTCCTGCCTCTTCACAGCTCTCGCGGAAGAGGGGCTCGTGAGTTCGAGGGCTGCAGGAGGCAACGACAACACGATTGAGCTTCTCATCCTTGATGGCATTTTTGATCTCATTGATGCCGGTCTCGGAACAGGTGTAGAGGTTCTCTTTCACGAATACGACATTGGGCAGGGTCTCAGAATACTCAGCCAGGCTAGGGCAGTCCAGATAGCCAGCGATGTTGCTGCCGCAGTCACAGACAAAGACTCCGATACGAGTATCTTCGGCCAATTTCACACCTCAGTTTTGTCACCACGAAGAACACAAAAGACACAAAGAAAATCAGTGTTTCTGTTTGTCTCTTTCCTCGTGGTGGTTAGGTTGCAGAGTTATCTTAAAACAACAAAATTTTACTTTTCGCCACCAGCAGCCGCCTTTGGTGCGGTGAATAAAACCTCAGCCGCTCGAGCGGCGGCACTGCTCGCCTGAGCCACCGATTCCGGAATGTCCATAGGACCTTGAGCACAGCCACAGACGAAGATTCCGGGCCGGCTTGTGTCTAAAGGGATAAGAGGATCTGTTTTGAAAAAGCCGTTTTCATCCAGATCCAGTCCCATGAGTTCGGCCAGCTTTGGAGTCCCTGCCGAGGGAACACAGGCTGTGGCCAACACCACCATATCGAAAGTTTCGTGCTCAACCTTTCGGGTGGTGGTGGACTCATACCAGACTATGGGATTGTGGCCTTCACCATCAGTGATCTCTGCGACACGGCCCCGAATGTATTGAACATTCGATGATTTACCGCCGCGCAATTTATATTCTTCAAAACCCCGCCCCACAGCACGCAGATCCATGCAAAAAATGGAGGAGGTCGTTTCATTGTCATGTTCGTAAGCAATCATGGCCTCTTTGACCGAATGCATGCAGCAATATGAAGAGCAAAACCGATTGAAGCGAAAATCCCTGGAGCCCACGCACTGTATGAAGGCCAGTTTCTTGGCGGTGTGGGCGGCTGCCTCCCTCTTTTTCAAGGGAGCAAGCTTCTCCTCCGCCACGGCTGCTTTTTCGGCGAGTGAGGCCCAACGCTCGAAATCACCATCTTCCCCTGCCTTACCAGCCTTGAACTCTTTGACGAACTTAGCAGTCTTCTTGCCGTGCTTTTCCTCGAGTTTATCAATCTGGCGAGTGGCCTTTTGCAGCTCTTTTTCCAGAACAGCAATCTCAACTCTGAGGGCTAGCTCCGAGGGACGATCCAGGTGGCCGTGGGTGGGACCGCTGGCACTCAGGAGCCGTTCGAGTTCCATAGCGGTGACCACATTGTCAATGCGGCCGTAGCCATATTCTGGAATCACCGACGGATCGAAGACGTCATAGCCGGTGGCAAGAACAATTGCACCCACCTCCAGGTCAACAAATTGATCTTCCTGCTCGTAATCAACAGCGTCTGCCTGGCAGACCTTGGCGCAGATGCCACATTTTTTGCCCTGGCCCAACTGGCGGCAATTTTCGGCATCAATGCAGTGGGTTGAGGGTATACCCTGGGGGAAGTATTTGTAAATGGCCGGTCGATGGCCAATGCCGACATTGAATTCATCCTCAACCGCGACCGGACACTTTTCCGCACAGGTGCCGCAGCCAGTACAGAGATCTTCGTTCACATAGCGGGCTTTCTTGCGCACCTTGAGTTGAAAAGCACCCACTTCACCGCTCACCTCTTCAACCTGGCTGTAGGCCAGGAGATTGACTTTGGGATGCCGACCGGCATCCAGCAACTTGGGCGAGAGAATTCAGATGGCGCAATCGTTCGTGGGAAAGGTCTTGTCCAGCTGCGCCATCTTGCCGCCAATGCACGGCAGCGTTTCCACCAGGTGGACCTGGATACCCATCTCGGCTAAATCCAGGGAGGCCTGAATGCCGGCGATGCCGCCGCCGAGTACCATGACATCGTTACTCACAGTTCACCTCTCTAAAATGCCTAAAATGTCTAAAGTGCCTAAAATTAGAGGAAGCTTCGAAGCACTTCCGCGTTTTTAAATCCTAAATCTAAAATCTACAATCTAGAATGTGCTTATTACTTAATCGACTCTGCCAGCAATGAGGTCAGATCCTTGAGTTCAAGACCCATGTCAAGATTACTCAGGGCGCAGGTCAGGTGGATCTGACACTTTTGACAGGCGGTGATCAGGGTTTTCGCACCGGTGGCCTCGGCCTCCTTCAGTCTCTCCACCTGGATCTGCTTGGACCCGGTGGAGCAGTTTGCCCAGCCACTGGTACCGCAACAGACCGCGTTTTCGCGGTTTCTCTCCATCTCAACAAAATTGTCCCCGGCCAGTTTTCGCAAAATGCTGCGGGGACCGTCGTAGACTTTTGCCATGCGGCCCAGTCTGCACGGGTCGTGATAGGTGATAGGGCCCACACTATTTTCCACACTGATGGAACCTTCCTCGAGCATCTGGGCTACAAGATCATGAAAGTGGACGATTTCAAAACCGAGATCTCCAAAGTGTTCGGTGTAGTGTCGTTTAAAGGTGTAAAAGCCCTCAGGACAGTTGAATACTACCCTTTTGGCGCCTGAGGCGCGGATGACTTCAAGATTGTGAGAGGCCAGTTTTTCAAAGGTTTCCACCTGACCATTCCATAACATGTCGTGACCGCAGCAGTGTTCATCGTCACTGACCACAGGTTCGATTCCAGCACCGTTGAGAATTTTGATAATGTTCTGGCTGACCGAAAGGCTGTCCACCCCAAGGTAGCGAAAAATAACCTGAAAATAGGGCATGCAGCCCACAAAGAAAAAGGTGTCACCTTTTTCCGCCACCTTACCTGCTTCTCTGGCCCAATCGGTTTTCCGCTGGTTAATCCCCTGGGTCTGGAGCTCCATGATGGTCTGGAGCATACCGTGATGGGAATAGGCCGGTTGGGTCCCGAGTTTCAGGGCCTGTTCCCTAAGGAGGCGCATAAATTCCGGGAAATCAATACTTGAGGGGCAGCGCTCGAAGCAGCGGCTACAGGTGAGGCAGGACCAAAGTTCGCGGTCCTTGAGTAGCTCGTCGCCAAGACCCAGCAGGGCCTTTTCCACAATGATTCGCGGGGAGAAGCTTGGCGACACCCTGGACACCGGACAACTTCCAGTGCATACTCCGCAGTCCAGACAATAGTAAGTTTGAGTGGCTTGGGCAGCGTCTTCAATGGTCATGCGGCTTCTCCCAGGGGATTTTTCCCCAGGTCCTTTATTTTCTGGGTAAAAGAAGTAACGATTTCAGCAAAACGGGCAGCCTCTGCAGATGAAACCCATTCCAAGGCCAGACGTTCGTTGTCAATACCCATGAGGTCCAGCAGTTCACGGGTCATGTCTATGACCCTTTTGGCTTTTTCATTACCATCCAGGTAATGGCAGTCGCCGATGTGTCAGCCGCTTACCAGAACCCCATCGGCCCCCATCTGAAGGGCCTTGAGGACGAAGTCCGGAGAGATCCGACTCGAACACATTACCCGGATCACCCGGATATTGTGCGGATACTGCATCCTACTAACACCGGCTAGATCTGCGCCGGCATAGGCGCACCAGTTACAGCAAAAGGCAATAATTTTCGGTTCAAACTCAGCAGCCATAGTAAGTTTCCCTTTGCTTGGAGATATTAAAGAGAATGAATCAAACGCTATGCGTCATTCGCAAAGCGCCGCTTCTACCATGGTGAGCACTTCATGGTCGGTGAAGTGGCGTATAGCGGCGGCTCCGGTTGGGCAGGCCACGGCACAAGCGCCACACCCTTTGCAAAGCGCTTCTTGAATCTGGGATACCTGGACCCCCTCAGTGATCTCCACAAGTTCAGGGGCGCCGTACGGGCATGCCTCGACGCATTCGCCACAACCTCGACAGAGGCTCTGATCCACGGTGGAAACCACACCCTCCACCTCGATTCTTTTCTGGGCCAGGATAGTGGCGGCACGAGCAGCGGCCGCCTGAGCCTGGGCGATGCTCTCGTCTATTGGTTTGGGATAATGAGCCAGGCCGCAAACGAAGATACCGTCAGTGGCAAAGTCTACGGGTCGTAACTTCATGTGGACTTCCAGGAAGAAGCCGTCCTGACTAACAGGTACCTTGAACATCTGAGCCAACTCATCCAAGCCTCGGGTCTCTATGGCACTGGCCAAGGTAATAAAGTCAGGCGTAAGGGTGATGGGCCGCTGGAGAACGTGGTCCACCACTGTGACCTTGAGGCCGCCCTCTTCGGTCTCTTCAACCACCGGTTTGTTCTCTGGGGTGAAACGGATGAAAATAACACCTTTGGCTCGGGCTTCTTTGTAGAGATCCTCTCTCTCGCCGTAAGTGCGGAGATCCCGATAGATAATATAGACGTCCATCTCAGGATTGCGTTCTTTCAGTTCCAACGCCTTCTGTACCGAGAAGGTGCAACAGATCTTGCTGCAGTGGGGCCTTTGCGGCTCTCGTGAGCCCACACACTGAATAAAGACGGCGCTGGTACCATTCTTTACCAGGTCGGTGTCCCAGGCCTCATCTAGTTCGTGCCAGCGGAAAACTCGATCACTCTTACCGTAAAAGTACTCATCGGGCTCTATGGGGTGGGCTCCGGTGGCGAGGATGGTAACACCGTGTTCGATTTCGCGGATGTTCTCGTCGCCATTGATGCTGATTGTGGTCTTAAAGTTGCCAAGGAAGCCGGATGTTTCTTTGATTTGACCATTCAGGTGAACCTCAATGTTCTTGTCGCGGTTGATGTCATTGACAAGATTCTTAAGAAATTTTGGGATGTTTTCACCTTTCCAGGTTTTCTTTAGATTTAAAGCTTGACCGCCCAAGCTGTCACTTTTCTCCACGATGTGTGCCTTGAAGCCCTGCTGGGCTAGAGTGCGAGCACAGGTCATTCCGGCCACACCACCGCCAATCACCATGGCCGCTGGATTTACCGTCACTGAGGGCAGGGGCAGGGGTTCGATTAGCGTTGCCCGGGCAACTGCCATCCGAACCAGATCCTTGGCTTTTTCGGTGGCAGCGTCGCGGTCGCCGGCATGCACCCAGGAACATTGATCCCGGATGTTGGCCTGCTCAAAGAGATACTTGTTCAGGCTGCTATTCCGCAGGGTTTCCTGAAAGAGGGGCTCATGGGTGCGTGGCGAGCAGGCGGATATGACCACCCGGTTGAGATCTTGCTGCTTGATGATATCTACCAGTTGAGTCTGGGCGTCTGTGGAGCAGGAGAAAAGGTTGTCCTGGACAAAAACCACGTTGGGAAGAGTTTTGGCGTATTCAACTACTTCAGGGACCCGGACCACACTACTGATGTTGACCCCGCAGTGACAGACGAAGACACCGATGCGAGGCTCTTCAGCACTGACATCACGCTCCTCGGGGAAAGTTTTCTCCTTAATTAGAGTGTGGCGTGAGCCGGCAAGTCTGCTGGCCGCGGCACCTGCTGCCGCCGATGCTTCCATTACCGAGAGCGGGATGTCCTTTGGTCCCTGCAAGAGACCACAGGCGTAGACGCCTGGTTTGGAGGTTTCAACTGGGTTGAAACTACTGGTGGCGGCGAAATTATAGTGGTTGAGGTCCACGCCCACTTTTTCCGCCAGTTCTATAACCCCAGGGGGAGCCTCCATGCCCACGGAGAGCACCACCATATCGAATTCTTCACTAACTGCTTCACCCTCTTCATTCACATAGCCTAAGACCAGGTTGTCGGTAGCCGGTACGGGATCCACACTGTGGATACGCGAGCGCACAAAACGGACACCGTCTTCTTGGGCGCGGTTATAATACTGTTCGAATTCCTTGCCGAAGGTCCTCATGTCCATGTAGAAGATGGCGGTGTCCAGGCCATCTTTGGCATGCTCTTTGGCGATCATCGCCTCTTTGACCGCGTACATACAGCAGACGCCAGAACAGTAGCCGTTGTCACAGTGGTTGATGTCACGGGAGCCCACGCACTGGAGCCAGGCAATCTTCTTTGGCTCCTTCTCGTCTGAAGGCCGCACCAGATGCCCATGCCAAGGTCCGGAGGAAGAAAGAATGCGCTCGAACTCCACCGAGGTTACCACGTTGGGATGTTTGGCATAGCCATAGTCATCATACTGAGTGGGATCGAATGGCCTGAAACCGGTGGCCAAGACAATGGCGCCCACCTCGAGTTCCACCTCTTCGTCCACTTGAGAGTGGTCGATTGCTCCTGTGGGGCAGAAGTCGGCGCAGATTTTACAATCTCCGGTAAGAAAATGGGCGCACTTGGATCTATCAATGGCAGGTATGTTGGGCACTGCCTGAGCATAGGGGACATAGACGGGCTTGCGCCCGGTCAAGCCAGCATCATACTCCGACAATATCGGTCTTACCTCTTTGTCGGTAATTTCGGAGAGTTTGATGTGGCCGGTGGGGCAAATAAAATCGCAGGCACCACAGGCTACACATGCTTCTGAGTAAGCCTCAAATGGTGTCGCTACCTCCATTTCCGTGCCGCGACCAGAGAAGTCAATTGCCTTGGCACCTATCCTCTCGCACATCCGGACACAGAGACCACAAAGGATGCAGTCGTCGTCCTCAAGTTGGAATCGCGGAGCCTCAACACCGTACTGCTCTCCGAGTTTTTTAACAAAATCATTGTTGGGACAACGGGCCAGCTGCAACTCAATGATCATTTTTCTGTGGCGGATTACCTCTTCACTGTCGGTCTTGACCTCCATGCCCGTCCATACCGGGTAGTTGCATGCGGTCACGAACCTCGTCCGCCGTCCGTCGAACAGCTCCACTGAACAAATACGACACAGTCCGGCAGGTTCAAGGGCCTTGTGGTTGCAGAGGGTAGGTATGTGGATATTATTAGCCTCCGCAACCTGGAGGATAGTTAATCCCTCCTCGGCCTGGACTTCTCTTCCATCGAGAGTAAAGGTTACCATCTTAAATCCTCATTCCGCGCTTGTTACTTGATGGCTATGGCGTCAAACTTACACGCCTCATAACAGATAGAACACTTGCTGCACAGTTCCTGGTCAATAGTGTGAAGTTCTTTCTTCTCGCCGGAGATAGCATCCTGAGGGCACTTTCTAAAGCAAACGTGGCAGCCGTTACAATTCTCTTCGTCTATCTCATAATAGAAAAGCTCTTTGCAGACACCGCTGTGGCACTTTTTATCGTAGATATGTGTTTCATACTCGTCACGAAAATAGGCCAGGGTGGTGAGAATTGGATTTGGGGCTGTCCCTCCCAAGGCGCAAAGAGAAAGTTTCACTACGGTGTCTGAGATGTTTTCCAACAGCTCAATGTCCCCGTCCTCACCCTTGCCTGCACAGATGTCGGTTAGTATCTGCAAAAGTCTTTTGATGCCCTCTCGGCAGGGGACGCACTGGCCGCAGGATTCCTCCTGAAGAAATTCGAGAAAGTACCTGGCTACGTCCACCATACAGGTGTCCTGGTCCATGACGATCATGCCGCCAGAGCCCATCATGGAGCCAGCTTGGGTGAGCCTTTCGTAATCCACCGGCAGATCCAGTAGTGCCGTGGGCACACACCCACCTGACGGGCCTCCGGTCTGCACGGCCTTGAACTCTTTCTTTTTAAGTATGCCCCCACCGATGTCAAAAATGATCGTCCTCAACGAGGTACCCATGGGCACTTCCACTAAACCGGTATTCTTTACCTTACCTACCAGGGAGAAAACCTTTGTGCCCTTGCTTTTCTCGGTACCCAGAGAAGCATACCATGCAGCCCCTTTTTCGATGATTGCTGGTACGTTGGCCCAGGTTTCCACGTTATTGAGGGTCGAGGGACTGTCGTGGTAACCCTTTTCCACCGTATGGATGTATTTGGCTCGTGGCCGGCCCACCTTTCCTTCGAGAGAACGCATCAACGCCGTTGACTCACCACAGACAAAAGCACCTGCGCCGGTGCTGATAGTTATGGTGAAGTTGAAACCACTGCCCAAGATGTCATTCCCTAAAAGACCACAGCTTTCAGCCTGTTTTATGGCTTCAACCAGTCTCACCACAGCCAGCGGGTATTCATTGCGCACATAGATAAAACCTTCATGAGAGCCGATGGCGTAAGCCCCTATTACCATGCCCTCCAAGATACTGTGAGGATCACCTTCCAGAACACTTCTGTCCATGTAGGCACCCGGGTCACCCTCGTCTGCATTGCAGATAACGTATCTTTTCTCACCATGTGCTTTGCGGCAGCTCGCCCATTTAATCCCCGTTGGAAAGCCGCCTCCACCTCTTCCCCGCAGTCCTGATATCTTGATAGCCTCAATAATCTCTTCCGGCTCCATTTCGTGCAGAGCCTGGAAAAGTGAGAGATAACCGCTGCGGCCAATGTACTCTTCAATGGATTCGGGATCGATATAACCGCAATTTCTGAGAGCAATCTTCAGCTGTTTGTCATAGAAGGGGATTTCTTCCAGGGTGGGGATTCCATTGGTGGAGAAGGCTGCACTCAAAGGATTTTCAATGTCATCTTCGAGAACAGAACGAGGATCCTTCATCTGACCGAGAACGTATTTCTCCAGGTACTCAGCTTTCTGATGAGCTTCCACGAGCTCGGCGATGTTGTCCTGAGAGACGCGCCGGTAGACGATACGAGGCTTGCCTGGGGCCTGGATGTCCACCAGTGGTTCTTCCTCGCATAATCCCAAACAGCCGGTTCTGGCCACTAATACATTCTGCTCATCAAATATCTCGTGCGCTTTATCGTATACTTCCTTGGCACCGGCAGCTATGCCGCAGGAAGCCATACCGATATTCAGCTTGAGGGTGCTGGGTACATAGAGAGAACTCTGCACCTCGGCCCTTATCTTCTGCAAATCATTTTTGGTAGTTATTCTCATGAGCCGCACTTTCCCTGTGTTCAGGAGTTCTATTTATACTCTTCCAAAACTTTCACTGTTTCTTCTGAGTCGGTACGGGCGTATACTTTATCATTGACGGTAACAACCGGGCCCAGACTACAGCAGCCGATGCAGCGAACCGTCTCTAAGGTAAAACGCATATCCTGAGTGGTAGCACCAGCAGCTATCCCTAAATTGCTTTCAAGCCTCTCCTTGATACGCTCGCCGCCACGTACGTGGCAGGCGGTACCAAGGCAAATAGTAATGATATTCCTCCCTCTCGGTTCAAGGCTAAACATGCTATAAAATGTAGCTATTCCATATATCTGACTTAATGGAAGATCTAACTTGGTTGAGACGTAATTTAGCGCAGGTCTGGGGAGGTGATTGTATTCCTTGTTGATGGCTTGCAAGATCATGATGAGGTTTTCTTTGTCTTCCGCAAATCTCTCCACGATCAGATCATCTAAGGCTCTGAAATCCACCTCTGGCTGCTCCACCATATCTACTATCTCCTGTGAACATGCACATGCGGCCATGGATACTTTCTCCCGGGTTAATCTCGTATTGGACCTGATTCTTACTCCTGAAACTCTTTTGGATATGGCTGATTCGTCACCGGACAGTTGACGTAACAAATGCCGCAGGCGGTACAGAGTTCCGGGTCAACGTATCGGGCTCTCTTGTTGACTTTGACCTTGAACTTACCGCTTTTTCCTTTGACGCTGACCAAGTCTGCGTATGTGATCACCTCGATGTTCAGATGCCGGCCGACCTCGACCAGTTTGGGCGAGATGATTCACATGGCGCATTCGTTGGTGGGGAAGGTCTTGTCAAGCTGCGCCATTACGCCGCCGATGGCAGGGGATTGTTCTAAGAGGTAAACGTAGTAGCCGGAGTTTGCCAGATCCAAGGCGGATTGCATTCCGGCGATACCACCGCCCACAACCAAGACTGAGCCAATGGTTCCGTTTTTCTTCTTTTTGGCACTCATAGTTTCTCCTGCGACGACCTAGATTGGAACGAAAGGGCGGATTTTGACATGAAAATATGGCCACACTTGGTGCTTGCGCAAAATGACCATTCAATATTGCCGAAGCTCCGAGTCTTGTTTGCTAAGACTACATTTTCTAGTATGGAGGGTATTGGTTGTCAAGAAAAATGTGAAATTTATCTCGATCTCGTCAGCCCATTTGTGCATTTCGTCACGCAGTCCCATTCTAACCAATCGTCATATAAAAATCAATTGAAAATGAATATATCCATGTCAACTGACTATTGTACTGACAGTGTCCCATAGATCCCCATTTGGAAAGGTTTTAGAGGACTCAGGGAAACAAGGTGTCAGGTGTCAGGGGGATGGAGTATGGCGGGCAGGCAGCCGCGATTGAGGGTGGAATTTGATTTCAGCGTATTGCTCTCAAGAATATCTTGATTAATTTATTTCTATATCCTTGATAATCTCTTCTCTTTTTGTCATAAAGATGGATCGGACTTAACCGCATAGCGCACAGCGTCTAATCTTTGATATTTGTTCTGTGGGAGCGACCTTTTGGTCGCGTTGAAAACAGAGAACTGCCGAGTGGAGAACGCAATCATGGACATTCACGAGTATCAGGCAAAGGAGCTCTTTGAGAAGTTTGACATTCCCGTACCTCGAGGCCAGGTGGCATTCAGCGTGAATGAGGCCAGGGAAATTGCCGAGAATTTGGCATGCATGCC
>Ga0209272_10001998_pt1 | contig 11957 bp, 8 predicted proteins | sample tdDd002_FD_187125 | JGI IMG/M metagenome (GOLD analysis project Ga0209272, IMG submission 187125) | Marine sediment microbial communities from the Atlantic coast under amendment with organic carbon and nitrate - tdDd00.2 (SPAdes)... | ecosystem: Environmental > Aquatic > Marine > Coastal >... | reverse complement strand
TTTACCGTTTTAATAAACCTTTCTCTGTTGATACAGAAGCTCTTGAAAAGTCATTGGAAGACTTCACATTCTCTCCATGCTCAAGCCAAGACATCAGCAAATTCGGTTTTTCCAATGCACTTGGAAAACAGGGCCAAACACTGGTACACAGTGCCAGTGAAAGACACCTGATTTGTGCAACAAAGGAAGAAAAGATCCTTCCTTCACAGGTGATAAAAGAAGCACTCGAAGATAAAGTTGCTCAAATTGAAGCCGAGGAAGATCGTAAACTGGCTAAGAAAGAGAAAGATGCAATGAAGGAGGAGATCGTCATGACGCTGCTCCCTCGTGCATTCACTCGACGCAGCCAGATCCGTGCCCTTATCATTCCTGAAATTGAGATGATCCTCGTCGACAGCTCCAGTGCGGCTAAATCTGAAGAGTTATTGGCTCTGCTACGTAAAGCCCTGGGTTCTCTTCCAATCATTCCACTGAGTTTTAAGACCCCAATAGAGACTCAGTTGACCGAATGGTTAAAAGGAAACTCGACTCCGGCTCCTTTTATCATGCAGGATGAAGCAGAGCTTAAAACTGACTCAGATGAGGGTGGCATCGTTCGCTTTAAGCAACAAGATCTCACCGAAGATGAAGTACTCGCGCACCTTGAAGTGGGTAAGCAAGTTCATAAATTGGCCCTCTATTTCGGTCAGTCTATCGCCTTCCTGTTGCAGTCTGATGCTGGGATTAAACGTTTGAAATTCTCTGAAGAGTTCAGAGCGGGCAACGATGAGGTCGGCACTGAAGATCCGATGGCGCGCCTAGATGCAGACTTTGCCCTAATGGGCAGTGAACTTATCGCCTTGATGAACTCACTCGTCGACGTACTCGGTGGTGTAGAAGACAGTATTTAATACTTTACTTGCTGTAAAAAAGGCGCCTATGGCGCCTTTTTATTAACTCAACTATCTCAACTATCTCAACTATCTCAACTATCTCAACCATCTCAACTATCTCAACTATCTCAACTATCTCAACTATCTCAAGATTTTAGCAGCCCTTTCCTATCGAAAGGCCAATCTATGCCTAACCAAGCCTTAAAGAAGGCCTTCTGACTACGACTTGGTTTTTTCACACTCTTAACCATTAACTGTCCACTTTGCTGCTCACCTAAGGTTAGAAGCACCGATTTAAGCCTGTCATCACTAAACAGGGTGATTTCAATCTGACCGCCGGCCTTAAAGTCTTTAATGCGTGCATCGAAACCTTTCGCTGTAACCTTAAGACCGTTGATGGCAACAATCTCATCACCCACCACAATCCCGGCACGCCATGCAGGGCCATCCCTCAATACTTGAGTCAAAATAAGTGAAGAGTCTGGTTTCATACCGGTATAAGCAAGAGTCTTAGAACCTTTGCCATAATGCAGCGCCAACCCGGCTTTCTTCAGCAAGGCAGAGAAATCCAGACTCAGTGGCGTATTGATATGTGTTTGCCACCAGGCTGTATAATCTTCGCCGGTTAACTTCATTAATATCTGCAGCACATCTGATACATCGAAGCCTGCCGGAACCCTGTGGTCACGATAAAGGGCTTTGTGAACTTCTCGGTATGAGTGCTTCAAATCTGACTCCCCCAGGAGAGAGAAATCGAGCGCCAATGAGGCGAGAAACCCTTCAGAGTAAATATTAGCACTATGGTTAGTCGCATAATTCCCATTACCGCTGGCCCACTGATTGACGCTCGCCTCGGCAACAGACTGGATCTCTCGGCCCGGCGTCAACTCATTGCTGGCAATACGCTTGACCAGATCACCAAAAAATTCCTTTATCGTTATCACCCCGGCGCGCAGGAGTAGTTGACTCTGAAAGTAGCTGGTAGAGCCCTCCGATAACCATAAGAGTTCAGACATATTCTCTTTTTGGTAATCGTAAGGCACCAATCCAGCAGGGCGATATGCCTTTACGTTCCAGCTATGAACAAACTCATGGGAAGCTGTTTTAATAAAACCTAAATAATCTTTTCGTTCACGGAAGCTGAATCTGGGCCGCTGAATAATCGTCGAATTCAGGTGTTCCGTAGCCCCGCTGGCACCACTGGTCGCATGCACCATATAGACATAGCGCTCAAAAGGATACCCCTCCCAAATCGCGTTAGCCTGACCACTTAGCTTAGTCAAGTCTGCCACCATTTTATCAAGATCGTAGTTTCCCTCTCCCCAGACAACGAGCTCATAATCGCGCCCATCGGCGCTAAACTGCCGATGATGGTTTATCCCGGTCTCTATCGGTGAGTCGACTAACACATCGTAGCTGTTGCCAACAAACGTATGCGCTCGCTCGCCTTTTTCCATCCCAGAATAACTTCGCCAATTGTCAGGTACCTGCATCGAAACCGCTACCGCTTCATCTCTAAACTCCGGACTGTAAACAAACACGCCACTGGCATCCAAAAATGCATGAGTCCCATCGATGTGTGCAACTCTTTCTCCCAACTGATTAGCATATAGCTGATATGACACAAAAACCTCAGTAGGCTCAGTCAACCCGACTTGCCACTCTCCACTCGCCATACGAGAAACCGGCAGCGGATCACCCGCTTCATCTTTGGCAGAAAAAGATCGGATAGCGTCTGCCAGAGGCAATACTTGATACTTACCTGTGCGCCAAACCGGTAGGTTCACGGTAAAGTGACTCGAACTCGTTTCAGGGAAATGGACCTCGACGTTGGCACTGTGGTGCAGAGGCTGGGTCAGATCGATGTGGTAACTCACTTCGGCTTGAATAGCTGCAGAAAATAGTGCGCTAAAAGTTAACATCAATGGGATAACAGGTTTCACTCTTGCTTCCTTCTGTTATTATTGTTTTTATTTTTCGATGTTTGGATGCAGAGTATAACACTCACATTTCTGTTATCCGGCGGTTAGACACAAGTTGCAACAAAAACAATATTTAACTTCAGTCGCCTAACACCGTAAGTCCCTACAAGAGGGCGAGGTCTCGATACTCTATGCGCACCATTCTTATTACAATTGCTCTCTTATTATTCAGTACTTTAGCCTACGCTCAAGATCATAAAGCCATTGAGATAAAGTTCAGAGAGGCACCGAGCCAGCTCTTTGAAGAGGTTATCGCATCGGTATCCTTACCTATCCAAGCCAAGACCAGTGCCGAATTTAGCAAAGTTTCGAATGAACAAGGTTATACCGTTGAAGAGTTAAAACAGAAGATGCAGTTACTGGCACGCCTGTATCTGGACACCAGTATCAAAGAAAAGCATAAATACACAAAAGCAGAATCTCTGCTCAAACTGCTCGAAGTCATAGGCACCACAAGCTATGACGAAGCTTACCTTCAGATGTTAACGGGGCGCTACATCGCCAGAAGTACTCGTGATTACGAGAAGGCGATACCACATTACGAGCAATCAATTAGCATTCCATTACCCGAACAAGAGGTCAAGTCTCAGCTGCTGAAACTACTCGCCTATGACAACCTGGGAGACTTAAACAGAATCACCAGACAGGATAAACCGGCACTGGTTTATCTGACTAAATATCGGGAGATGGCTTATCAACTCAGTGACGATTATTTTATTGCCCAAGCCGAAGCTTCTCTTGGAAGCTATTACAACAAACGTGACCAACTCACCGAAGCGGTACAACATTACAGCGAGGCCTTGAGACTCTCGAATAGGCAAGATAAGCCTTTTTTAAAAGCCGATCTTCAACTTAAGCTTGCCCGGGTTTATCGTGACTTAGAATCTTGGGATGAGGCACTTCAATATGCCCATGAAGCCGCTCAGGCTTTCGAGAAGCTCGAAAAAAACGGCTACCGCTCTAATTGTATGACGGTTATCGCTATGATTCATGCAAACCAGGGGCACTGGAACCAAGCCATTGACTATTACCTGAACGCTCAACAACTCGATTTAAAGAACCAAAATATTACCGCTCAAGCGTTAAACTTTCATAATCTGGGTGAAGCCTACTTTAACAGTGGTGATAGCGTCACAGCACTAGATTTCTTACTCAAATCGAACGCGCTTTTCGTTGAAAGGAAAAGTAAACACTATCAAGTCTATAGTGATCTGTTAATCGCTCAAGTTGCTGTGGCAGATAATGAGTGGCAACTGGCAGATAAGCACTCGACATCTGCACTCTCAATAGCCGAAGCGCTCTCTCTAAGACAAGAACAGATTGAAGCCCTCGAATATTCAGTTAAAGCCTCAAGGGGCTTAAAACAGTATGACAAGGCATTTAACCTAACAGATAAACTGATAGCCTTGAGTCAAATGGAGCAGGAAAAGGTGGCAACCAAAGAGAGTTATTCACCTTCAATTCTTGCCGAGCAGAAATTAAAACTTAAACTAAATCAAATCAAGACAGAACAGAGTCAACTCAACAAACAGTTGGAACGCTCTCGAATCATCCTTATCACAGTGATGATTGCGGCGATATTAATCTCCTTATTCTCTTTTAATCAATGGCGGATGAGGGAGATATTATCTACCGAGCTGGCCCATGCCAATGAAACCAACAGACAGGAGCCAATCAGCGCGCTTCCAGGCTACAGGGGCTTCATCGAGGAACTGAATACTCATCAAGCAGGCAAACCTAAAGCCATCGCATTGATATCTTTGACAAATCAGATGAATAACGACATACATCAGGGGCTTGAGGAAAATTCAAACATAAATAAGAGTCAACTGGAAGCCCTATCACACTGCTTTTCAGGTAAGGCTTTTCTGGTAAGACCCGGATTGTTTGTAATATCGGTAACTGAGCCTATTCAAGCGGGACTACTGCTGGAAAAGTGCAGCAAGGCAATCGATAAGGTTTATGGTGGCACCAGTATTCATATGGGCTACCTTCCGATGCCTTTATTGACCGATCCTCAAATAAAGCTCACTCCACAGGTCCACTTTGGTGCGGCGCAGTTGACATTAGCGGCAGCACTCAGCTTAGGGACAGATAAAGACTATTTTGTTACACTAAAGGCCCTTAATTTTGCCCCTTCGGCCATCTTCTCTCCGCCTTTATATCTGCATCTGGAGAAAGGCATTGCTCGAGGGCTACTCAAGGTCGAGACCAATGGTGATAAGAAGCAGATCTTGTGGCCAAAATGGGAAAGTGATAAAAAATTTCACCATTCAGAAATAAATTGACTAATATAGGTCTCGATCTCGTAAATGAAATTTGCACTCCAAAGGGATTGCTATACCATTAATGATACTTGTTTGAGTTTGTATCTAAGTACCGCTCTCTTTTGCCTGGACCAAGTAGGACGTGATTATCAATGAAGGATTCGATGGCGAGCACATCTCAACTTAGCTTATTAAAGCAAAAGCTCCATTCCGCAAAAGTTGCTCTCGATGAAATGACTGAAGGGAACAATGAAAAGTTGCAAACACTGCTGCAATTCATCGGTCACTTGAGCCTTGCATGCAAAGGGCAAAGCCTTGAGTTAGATAATAAACTGGCCAAGTTGAGACACCAGCTCAGCAATACTGATAACGTCGAAGAATCCCTCCCTGAGCTTGTTGAAGTAGAGCAACTGCTTAAACAACAATACAACCATGTCATGGTGCAGCTCGAAGATAGCCGAGCAAGCCTCTCTCGCGTCATCAGACAGATCCAAAGGGTTGAGTCGGTACCGGATAAAGTTAAGAAAGAGATAAACTACTATAAGAAAGATCTCGCCAAGCCATTTCATACATTTTGGGACTATATTCCGAAAGTCGAACAACTGGTTGGCTTTTATGAAAGCATATTACAAGAGCAGCTAGCTCAAGGTGATAAGCTCGTTGTTTTACCTAAACATAGACAGCTGGCCCATGAGCTGGCACATATGATCTCCGAGGTAGAATTTAGAAAAGATCAGCGTGACCAAGTACTCGTTATCAAAGAGACGCTCTCTAATGAGATCGAAGTCGATAGCTTAATCGACTCTTATCAGGTCATTCTGTCTCTACTGCTAGATAATATTGCTCGTGAAAAATCGGCTTCTCAAGAGTTTTTATTCGCTCTCAATGATGCATTGTCTGCGGTCAGAGAGGTCGTCACCGACTCATACAACAATACTCAACGCAGTTTTCAGTTAAAGAAACAGCTAAACCGTGAGATAAATTCGAGAGTGGATGATGTCGGTGAAGCCATTATAGATATCGATGACATTCACAGCCTTAAATCTCAGGTCACGGAACAGCTAGCCTCCATTCGCACCGCCTTGGGGCGCAAGGAAGCATTGGAAGAGCGCGAACAGACATTGCTTCGAAAATCGATGGAGACGATGCGTAAAGAGCTTAATGACCTCAGTAAAGAAGCCAATACCTACAAGGAACGTCTGTTCGAGCAACAGAAGCTCAACCTGCTCGATTCATTAACTCAGCTGCCTAACCGCGCCGCACTCGAAGAGAGAATGGATCAAGAGTTTCGTAACTTTCAGCGCCAAAAACTCCCCTTGTGGGTTGCTGTCGCCGACATAGATCATTTCAAAACCATCAATGACAACTTTGGACACAGTACCGGAGATAAAACACTGCAAGTCATTGCTATGGCACTAAAAAACTCTCTCAGAGACACCGAATTTGTTGCACGTTACGGTGGTGAAGAGTTCGTACTTATCATCCCGGATGTCAATGCCGAAGATATTGATCACCTTTTAAACCGAGTAAGGGAAAAAGTAAAAAGTATTCCTTTTAAGTTTAAAAATCAGAGAATTACAGTTACAGTATCTATAGGTGCTGCACAAATTTTAGAAAATGAGCTCATCAATGAAACGTTTGAAAGAGCCGATGCAGCACTCTACCGAGCTAAACATGAAAGCAGAGACAGAGTTATCATCGACGTGTAAGCCAATTTTATCCAGCAAGCTTTCTATATAGAAAATCAGGCTTGTCACCTCGCGTTAAAGGTGCCCTTACAACACATCCTTGAACTCCGATCACTGCCAAGGAGTTGCTATGATAGTAAAAGTAAGCCCAAGAGGAAGCATGGATCAGCTTTCTCAACTCGAAGTCGATCGTGTCAAACAAAGTGCCAAAAGCGAACTCTACCAACTTTTTCGCAACTGCTCCCTTGCAGTGCTCGCCTCGGGTATCCAGGGCGATAATGCCGAAGGCCTCTTCAAACAATTCAGTAATTTTAATATTAATGTCCTGCGCCGTGAACGCGGCATTAAAATTGAACTGGTAAACCCACCGGAAGAAGCCTTCGTCGATGGCAAGATTATCGCTGGCATTCAAGAGCACCTTTTTGCCGTATTGAGAGATATTGTCTATCTCAGTGATAAGTATGAAAACCTCAGACACATCAATTTAACTAACTCCAGCCACGTCACTAATGTTGTCTTCGACATACTACGTAATGGACAGGTTATCCCCTTCGAAGATCCGAACGTCGTAGTCTGTTGGGGGGGGCACAGCATCAATGCCAACGAATATCAATACACCAGAGAGGTGGGATATGAGCTTGGCCTGAGAGAGATGAATATCTGTACGGGTTGTGGACCCGGTGCCATGGAAGGGCCGATGAAAGGCGCAACCATAGGCCATGCGAAGCAACGTATCGGTCAGGCACGCTATATCGGGCTCACGGAGCCCAGCATTATTGCAGCTGAACCGCCAAATCAAATCGTCAATGAGCTTGTCATACTGCCCGATATCGAGAAACGTTTAGAGGCTTTCGTCAGGCTAGGACATGGCATAGTGATCTTTCCCGGTGGCGCCGGGACGGCCGAAGAGCTGTTATACCTGTTAGGCATACTGCTTAACAAGGAAAATGAGGAGATGCCTTTTCCGTTAGTATTAACCGGCCCTAAAGAGAGTGCCGAATACTTTATGAGAATCGATGAGTTTATTGCCGCAACGTTAGGTGATGAGGCCCAGAGCAAATATGAGATTGTTATCGATGACCCCGTCAGGGTAGCAAGGATAATGAGCCATGGCATGGATGTGATAAAAGATCATCGTAAAATCTCCGGAGACTCTTATCAATACAATTGGTCACTCAAGATTGAGCCGGAGTTCCAACTCCCCTTTATCCCGACTCATGAGATGATGGGGAACCTGAACTTACACTATCAACCCAATAAGGCCGAACTGGCGGCGAATCTTCGCAGGGCCTTTTCCGGCATTGTCGCCGGTAATGTTAAAATGGAAACCATCAGCAGCGTTACAAAAGAGGGACCATTCCAGATCAAGGGAGACCCGGATCTGATGGCATTATTGGATAAACTATTAAGTGCGTTCGTTAAACAGCAAAGAATGAAGTTGCCGGGAACCGAATACGTCCCCTGTTACAAGATCAACACTTAACCAATGCAGGCTATCGGCAGTAGACAAGCCGATAGCCTGATTAATAAAATGACTGCAACCTATCAACAGCCACTGCATCTGATTTTAACCACTTGAAAATAGGCACGATGAACACATTTTTAATTATTGATGGCATGAATCTGGTTCGCCGAATGCATGCAGCACAGCCCAATGAAAACGACGTAAATGGACTCGATATTCGGGTAGGATCGGCCTGCAAGAAACTGGTTAAATACCACCAGCCGACCCATGTTGCAATCGTATGGGATGGCGATGAACTTTCATGGCGTAAACACCTCTTCGAGGGCTATAAGAAAGGCCGCAAGCCTATGCCTGAAGCCCTGTCAGACACCTTACCAACCCTTAAGTCCTACCTTGCAACGCAAGGTTTTAACTCAATTGACGCGGCATCTGAGGCCGATGATGTTATCGCGACCTTAGCGAGTAAACTCGTCACCAATGGTGGCAAGGCCATCATAGTATCCACCGATAAGGGGTTTACTCAACTCAGTGATCCTAATATACAAAGATGGGATCATTTCAATCAGGATTACATGACGATCGAACAGAGAGAGAAAAAATTAGGCGTAGAGCATTCGCAGTTTATCGACTACCTTGCCTTAGCCGGTGATAGCGGAAACAAGATCCCCGGAGTGCCGGGAATAGGGCCGAAATCGGCCATCGAACTGCTAAGAACGTTTCGTTCATTGGCCAATATCTATGCGTCGCTGGATAAGATTGGGGCCAAGCAAGCTAAGAAACTCGAAGCGGGCAAACAGATGGCAAGGTTGAGTTATAAATTAGTTCAGCTTCAAACCGATATTCCGCTGAATGTAAACCTGAGCCAGTTCAGGCTACCGAATCCGAAAGCATAGCCCTGACAAATGTAAACATTAAGTTACTTATTTGCGATTCACCCGCAACAACTTAGAGGGTATCTTATTACATCTGACTGATTTATGATTTATCATGGTTTATATTAGTAATATGCTAGTGAGTGCTAGTGAGTCTAAGCGTTAGTAGTGTGAGTCTCAAATCAAAATTGTTTACGTTAATACCAAGGACCCGTCGTACCAATGAAATCTAAACTCCCCGTTATAGTCGGTTCTATTTTTGCAGCTTACCTCGCCTTTGTTGCGGTAGTGGTACTCGTCTATGAGCCCACTCCTGATGAGATGGACTGGGAAGACAGACAGGCTTATATCAATGGCAAACTCACTGAGATCTCGATAGGCCAGTCGATCACTCACATCAAAACACTTCTGGGAAAGGCCGACTTCTCCGAAGCAAAAATGGCTAACGAATCGACATTACAGGTACTTTTCTATCGAACTCACCATAAGAAATCTGACGGTGAAACCACCAGAGATGAATGCACGCCATTACTGTTCAGGGATCAAAAGCTGATCGCCTGGGGCGATGCCTCCTATCAGGAGTATCTGAGCCACAATGGTAGTAATAGCAATACTAGCATCACTAGCAGTAGCAATAACGGCATCTGATAGCCTTCGAATGAAGGCTGGTTACATTTGGTCTTTGGTTTAATTGGTATTTGGATGTTTGTTTGAAGGTCGTACCTTCATGGCTATTTATCACCTGCGGTGAGTGCCGTGCATGGATGCACCAATGTCGTGAAGGCAGGATGCCTAGGAACGACCTTATGTGCAGACACTTCTGCGAGTCGCCGCAAGCACATCCTTGTGGGCTCTGCCAAAACATCTGACCTACAGGGACGTAGGGAATGCCGAAAAATGTCTGGAACATTTTCGGCCCTGTTTTCGATACCCTCAGACGCATCCACACCTGGTTATTTTCTCTCTTCGATTAAGCTTTATTGCTGGACTTCGTAACACATTTTTGCCCAATTGTGCGTTACGTACTATTGCTAACGGCATCATTATATCTAATGATAGGCAGCAGAGTAGGATCTAGTTAACTTAAAAAAGCGTGGCTAACTCTACTTTACCACTACAGTCTCATCTACTTCGTCTGTCAAAGTCAGGGAAGCCCAGCCTTATCTAAAACTCACTTAATATACCGTTTGTTCAAACGAACAAATCCTTAATTACGTTACTTTTAAATACAAGTTCATTTAAATATTATATATTTGACCTATATTTGACCTTTTTTGGTCAATCACTTTTCGTCATTTGTTGCGTATCATGTCGGTTGTACTTTAAGGAGAAGATTATGAAAAACTTCAATCGTGAAGAAGCGCTTATCATAGTAAATCATGCATGCGTTGTGGCAAAGAACAGAGGTGAACAACAATCAAATATTTGTGAGGCTATTGAGATCGATGACGGCTACCTATCTAGGTGCAAAAAAGGCACAAAAAAGCTGAGCCAAGGCAAGCTTATGGAACTTATTTCGCTGTATGGCCAACCAAACTTTTTGAATCAAGGTGTCTATCAGAGCTCAGAGTATTACGCTGATTTTAACTGTTTTGCGGATGAGTTTAAAACCAGCCATGAACGCTATCTTGTCAGGCAGCTGTTGTGCCATTGGGAAAATGAGATATTTCAAGAGAATATTCCCTTAATCATGTCTGCAGTGGCTCGCGTAGAGGACCCTGAATTAACGATGCTTGAACGTCTAAAGTCACGGCTCTTAGAAGTCTTAGATGACGACGCTTTTCTAGAATGGTTTGACCTTTTCGAACCTAATCACTCTTTGGCTCCAAGCTTAATGGAACAATTAACTGGAAAAACTAATATCCCCTCCTATACCAGATTAGAAAATGTTCTTGAGCACTATGGTATAAATGTTACTGCTTCTGCCAACTGCAATAAAGAGTCCTTTTTTCAAAGATTAGGCATGATGCACTACCAATTCGAGTGCATTAAAAAATTCGATTTCGAAAACACCAAAGTAAAGCCACTTCGGATCAATGAGGACTATGTCATCCAAGGACATTGCATTTATGAAAACTCAGGGAGAATCGAAGATAGCCAAGGGATAAGAGCTACCAAATTTATTAGAGAATACAGCGCGCAATCATTCAGTTCCCATTTTGCCCCCGTAAAATTTAGCCAGCAAGGGTTTGATGAAATAGATATTTTGACTAAATACCACATGGGTATTTTCGTTACTGATAATCTAAATTACTACTGTCATTTAATTCTAATTGATTCGTCGAATAATACAGCCAGAGACCTGCTGATTCACCTTGAACCTACAAATGTTCTAGGTGATATATACCGGATTTTGAAACTAATAACTTCAAGTGCGCCGTTGAGTGAATTCGGGCTCAAAAAAGCTTTAGCGGAGGAAGGCTGTACCATTCCTGGTGTTACTATTTTGCAGTAGCACCTTCGATAATATCTCACAAAATCAGCATTTTAATGAAATTCCGTAACGAATTAAGCCACTTCACTTTGCCGAACCGTATCAACGGTGAGCTCTCTGTTAGGTCGATTCGGCATAACGATAAGGACGGGTATAGGTGCTGCAATTGTGTTTATCCCCCCTAACCGCCGCAATGTAGCAATAGTCGGGGCAGAGTTAACATTGTTAGGACCCATTGATAGAGCTTACTCAGTATCTGGTTGTTTAGTTTTTCTAATCAAAACCTCATGAACTAGAGTCTAAAACCTAAATCCTTCCTGTCCAGGTACGACTTAGAGTGATCGCGCTAAGCCGTTATTGCCCCAAAATGAGTTTCA
>Ga0209272_10001989_pt1 | contig 12010 bp, 10 predicted proteins | sample tdDd002_FD_187125 | JGI IMG/M metagenome (GOLD analysis project Ga0209272, IMG submission 187125) | Marine sediment microbial communities from the Atlantic coast under amendment with organic carbon and nitrate - tdDd00.2 (SPAdes)... | ecosystem: Environmental > Aquatic > Marine > Coastal >... | reverse complement strand
TGTTCTGGCTACCAGAAATGGTAAAACCAAGAAGATCTTCATCGGTCAGTCCTTCTAAGGGAGGGAACAGGAAAAGAAACTCCGCCTCGCTTTGCCATAAATCAATGATATTAATTTATAATTTCTTTCAGCTAAAGGTCTTCATCATAGTCGTCATAAATGACTTTTTTATTCATTCAAAAGTATAAAAAAAAGCTGCCTAAAGGCAGCTTTTTTATATTAAAAATCTCAGTATTAAGTATGGAATCAGATTAAAACACAGGATAAACAGCTTAAACATCCCAATGAGAAGGTAGTGAATTGAGTCAAAGGTTTCCTCAGATATCCTGAACCACCTGAGATGGGTGAGATACATCCTCTGGTGAAAGAATACAAATGCAAGACCCCAGAGAATAAATAATAAAAAATTTATTATAAAGTTCCAAAATAGAAAACATTCAACAGCTTCAATAGACATATTCAACCCCCTTGTCAACTTCTATACCTATTATTTATCAATCCTCCCTATTCAATCCTTCTTTTTTTTCATCTTCTTACTGTAATTCCCCTTTCAAAGCCGGCAAATTAATCGTATAATAACATATCTTTTTTCAGAAAATATAATTTTTATATCTCTGAAACAAATAAAAAAATTCCGGGAGGCTTTATGGATATTGTAGTGAGTATGATACTCATATTTTTTCTTTTAATATTTTCTGTTATAAACAATGTTTTTATAGGCTACCCTCTGTTTACTGCACTTATTATCTTCGGGGTTCTTTCCCTTAGAAGGGGACATACCATTCCTGCTACTGTTAAGATGGCTCTTGCAGGAGGTAAAAAATCCTTCATCGTCCTTCAGGTCTTTACCCTTATAGGTGTCCTTACAGCTATGTGGATCTCAGCAGGTACCATACCGGCGATAGTTTACTATGGGATCAGATTTATGAATGCTAATTTTTTTGTATTTTATACATTTATCATTACATCCTTTGTTTCATTTCTTCTGGGGACATCCCTTGGTACTGTCAGTACCATAGGAGTGGCTCTTATTGTCATGGCCAGAGCGGGAGATATCAGCCTTCCCCTTGTGACTGGAGCTATCATGTCCGGAGCATACTTTGGTGACAGATGTTCCCCTATGTCCTCTAGTGCTATCTTAGTAGCCAATCTTACCAAAACAGACCTCTTTGATAATATAAAAAAGATGTTTCATACCGGGAAGCTCCCCTTCATCCTGTCATCCCTTCTCTACCTGGGATTCTCCCTTAAAAATCCCATGGTATTCAGGGGTGATAATATAGGGGATGACCTCTACAGGATCTTTCACATCAGTCCTGTTTCCTTTATCCCGGCAGCTATTATACTGGGAGCTTCCCTCTTTAAGGTGAGGGTTAAAAAATCTATGACCCTTAGCATTGTAGCTGCATTCTTCATCTCTCTCATGGTGGAAGGGTATTCTTCTTTAGAGCTCCTAAGCTTTTCCCTCTGGGGATTTCGTCTGGAGGATGGGCTTCTTCCTGGCAATATCTTAGATCGTGGTGGACTTATCTCCATGGCCAAAGCAGGAGTTGTGGTGTTTATCTCCTGCTCCATGGCAGGGATATTCAGTGGTACCAAGATGCTTGACAGATTTCACACCATCTATATGAAAGCTAAGAACAGGTCTCAGTTATTTTTATATACCATCACCACCAGTATCCTCACAGCTGTCTTTGGCTGCAATCAGACTATCTCTATCGTTCTCACTGAACAGCTTTTAGAGGGGAGCTACTCAAAGGCTCCCCATAGTAAGGATGAGTTTTCACTGGATATAGAAAACACAGCTGTGGTCATAGCTCCTCTTATTCCGTGGAATATAGCAGCCTATATGCCCACTACCACACTGGATGTAAACTTCTATACCTATGTTCCCTATGCTTTCTACCTGTATCTTCTTCCCCTCGTTACCCTCCTTATCATTCGGCGGGACGAGAGGAAAAAGACAGCTCTAAAAGTCAGTACATAGCAAAAAGACCATCACCTGATGTGATGGTCTTTTCTTATTTTAACTCTTCTGCTGCAATTTATTAAGAAGATGATACAATGCCCCCAGCATCCCGGCATCATTTTTATGCTTACAGATACCTATCTCCGAGCCTACATTTTCCCAGTTTTCATTTTTTTTCAGGAAGTATTCTATCCTCACTAAGAAGTCCTCTCTTTCACTGACTCCTCCCCCTATGAGTATCTTCTGGGGATTCAGCATCACCGAAAGATTGTAGGTGGCTATACTAATATTCCTGAACCACCTGTCCAGAATATCAGCTACCCCCTTGTCTGTCTCAGCTGTATCAAATACCTCCTTACCACCTACTACCACGTCCTCCGGTATTCCCATATAGATCTTATACTTATTTATAAGACCTCTTGTGGAGCAGTTGTCGTGGAGACTTTCTTCAGGGTTTTCATTATTGATCCTCATGTGACCAAACTCTCCCCCGATAAACTTCCAGCCGTGGTGGATTCTGTCCTTTATGACTATTCCTCCGCCGATTCCTGTTCCTATGGTCATACAGATAAAGTCTTCACACTCCACTGCATTACCGTTAAATTTTTCTGCAAGTGCTACACAATTGGCATCATTTTCGATCTCTGCAGGAAGGTCTGTTATACCCCTTAAAAGCTCCTTCATATTCCTTCCCCACAAGGATAATATGGCTCCTGCTTCCTTCATATAACCTGTATCTATATTTATTATCCCCGGCATTGCCATTGCAATCCCTTTTACATCGTGCCTGCTGCAGTAGTCATCTACGACCCTTTTCATATCTTCCATGAATGTATCTTCATTGGTACAGTTAGTAGAATACTTCCCCTTCTCCACTATCTCACCCTTTTTTGTGAGGACCCCGTGTTTTACATAGGTTCCTCCCACATCAAAAGCTATATACATAACTCCTCCTGACTATCCTATCTTCTTTTCTTCCTCTGCCCTGTGAACAGAGTTTACTCCCTCTAGGTCCCCGGTCTCTCTTCCATTGCTTTCAATTACACTCTTATACCAGTGGAAGCTCTTCTTCTTATACCTTTTTAGTTCCCTTTCACTCTCTTCATCTCTGTCCACATAGATAAATCCGTATCTCTTGGAATAACCATTCAGCCAGCTGAAAAGATCCTGCATAGACCATGTACAGTATCCCAGTACCTCACATCCGTCTTCGATAGATCTTTCTATCTCCCTGACATGCTCCCTCAGGTAATCTATCCTGTACTGGTCATCTATAGTTCCGTCTTCATTTAGAGTATCATATGCTCCCAGTCCGTTTTCAGTTATGAATACCGGAAGGTTATACCTGGATGTTATCCTTCTTAGAGCTACTCTTAGACCTTCAGAATCTATTACCCAGTTCCAGTCTGTTAATTTAACAAATTCATTTTTTGCATTTTCAAACAGCTTATCTGTAGGAAGGTCCTTTACTGTACTCTGTACAGTATTTCCCTGCTGTTGATCATCTGTCGCCAGTGCTTCTCCCTGATAAGTAGCAGTAGAATAATAGTTTACCCCCATAAAGTCAGGAAGTCCACCCTTTAGTATCTCGGTATCTCCCTCTTCCATAGGAATAGTTACCCCTATCTGTTTTAACAGGTTTATAGCTAAAGTAGAGTACTCTCCCCTTGCATAGACATCCATCCATAAAAAGTTATTCAGCTCCTGAGCATTTTCCATAGCTATTACATCCACAGGATTACATGATTTTGCATAAGCAGGCCCATAAGCAAAAGACGGTCCCACAAGTCCCTCTGGTACATACTTTCTAAATGCTGCTATAGCCTTAGCGTTAGCCAGGTTAGCGATATGATTTACATCTATAAACAGCTGATAGTTACTCTTTTTAGGCGGGTGTAGTGCATAAAGATAACCAAGAGTTGTAAAGATATTTTGTTCATTCAGAGTAACCCAGTGTTTTACCTTTTTTCCATATTCCTTATATAAAAGGATACAGTAGTTTTCAAAATCTTCTATTATTTGACGGCTTTCCCATCCGCCGTATTCATCCTGCAGTGCCTGAGGAAGATCCCAGTGGTATACAGTAAGTATAGGTTCGATTCCACATTCCAGCAGTTTATCTATTACCTTGTGGTAAAACTCTACTCCCTCGTGATTCACCTCGCCCTTTCCACCTGGTAGGATTCTCGACCACGCTACAGAAAATCTGTATGCTTTAAGTCCCATCTCCTTCATAAGCTCTATATCCTCTTCATACTTATGATAAAAGTCTATAGCTACCTCTCCTGTAGTATCTTTAAAAGTATTCCCTGGTATTGCTGAATAGGTATCCCATATAGAGTCTCCCTTGCCGTCTATATTTGAAGCTCCCTCTATTTGGTAAGCTGCTGATGCACTCCCCCATAAAAAATCTTTTTGAAAACTCATATCCCTTCAACTCCTTTGATAATCTATAATACTTTATTAATTTTTTTTAAAATTTTATTACTAAAAAACAATGATCTTCTGATGTAGTATCTATCTACTTCTTTAAAAGAATAAGATTTTTTATTTTAAATTTTTTATACAATTCAGATAGATCTATTTGAATTGTATAAAAAATTTAAGGAGAAAGGGCGGCTTTTGCCGCCCCTTTTTATTTTTTAAGGTTAATTTTGATGAAGAAAATTATCTAATACAAACCTTTCTTAGAACCAGATTTCCATTTGTACACCTAAGTTTAGACCATTTCCATCATAGCTGCTGTTGTCATCGATGTTATTGTATCTGCTATAATCATCATTCCAGTCAGCGTATGTAACATATGCTCTTAGCTCTGGTCTTCCGTAAAATGCATTAGTATCAAGTTTTATAGTTGGTGCGATAGTAGCTTTCCATACAGAACCCTGCAAATCTGTTCTGTCATCGTCAAAAGTAGCATAACCTAACTCATACTGAATTGAGAAGTTCTGATTTACTTTGTAAACTGGTCTTACAGCTGCCTGCCACCATGATACATCATACTTTTCTCCGTCTGCGACCTTAGTTCCAGATGCTCCGTCTCCCACCATATCCATCTGTCTTTCATAGAAAACAGCATGAGAGATATCCCACTTGTCAGATAGAGTATATGTACCAAAGGTACCTGTTCTAACTGCTTTTTGGTCTGTATAAGCATTCTGATTCGCTCCTGCAGATCCCAGTGCAGATCCAAGACCTGAACCAGCCTGAACAAATAATTTTGAATCTCCTGCTACAGACTCACTTCCATAGAATCCTGGGAATCTGTAAGAGATAAGTCCCTGGTATCCTGTGTCTGCTAACTCTTCAGCCTGTCTATCTGTTAAATCAAGGTTAGGATCATTTGATTGAGTTCTAGAGTCGTTATCCTTCCCCAGGTGACCTGCTAGATCAAACTCCCAGTTCCCTATTTTATACAAAGTATGATAAGTGTAAACTTCTACATCTGTATCATCTAGGTCTGTATAGTTTCTACCAATTATTGCTGTATCTAAAGTACCATTTCCTAATTTGATATTCTGGATTCCTGCTCCGGTTCCGTCCATTGCTCTGTACCAGAAGTCTGTAATATGAGGCTGGTCTCTGTTGTAGAATCTCTTACCTGTCCAGATTGTAGAATCTTCAAATCTTCCCTGAAGTATTGGTAGGTTACCCATTTCAACATAAGCTTGTCTTACGTTTAAAGCACTCTCATCTGAAGTCCAATCATTTGTAGTCTCTACTCCATCAGCAAGCATCGTAGTATACTTAGCCCAAGAACCATTCTCTAAATAGAAGTTCTTAGAAAGTGCAATTTCCCAGTAAGTTTCATCTTCATTACCCAGTCTTCCTGTTGGATGGAAATTTCCCCATGGTCCTCTGTTTGCGTCAAACTGCTCTCCGCCCCTTCCGTTAGAGTTTGCCATAAATCCAGATCTAGCATATCCATGGAACTCAAAATCCTTATATGTATTCTTCTTCTCAACTGAAGCTATCGTCTCATTTGTTTCAGCTACCTGAGCTTCAAGAGCTGCGATTCTGCTTTCTAAAGTTGTTGTCTGTATATCTGTAGCTTCTGCAAAAGCTACATTTGCCAATCCTGCAAGTAATGTTACCAGTAAAAACTTTTTCATCCCTGTAAATCCCCTTTTTTTCTTATTTTATATTTAAGAACCTTCCCTTTTGATTCTTTAATAGCTTTAAGAGTTTATGCCCCTACTCCCAATAACGGCATACCCTTTTTCTTTATGAAGAATTAGCCTCCTCCTCCCCAGAGTCAGGCACTTCACTTACTTTTTCATAAGTTCGTGAAGGTTAATTATCTCCTCAGCAAGCTCTCTTGCAAGCATAGATGTCATCAGGTGATCCTGAGCATGTACCATAAGTAATCCCATCTGCATCTCTTTTCCGTCTGCTTCTGCACAGATAAGCTCAGTCTGAGTTCCGTGTGCCTCTAGAGATTTTGCCTTAGCCATACCAAGCATCTCTCTTGCCCCGTCAAAATTACCTTTTTTAGCCTCTGCTATTGCTCCAAAAGCAAGACTTCTTGCTTCCCCTGCATTTCCAACAAGGCTCATTGCTGCCATTTCCATATCCATATATCTTTCCTCCTAAAGTTTACTTATTTATATTTAGCCCTATCCCAGCTTAGCCAGAGTTTCCACTAATATCTTTTCACCCTTCATCATCCCGTAATCCATTGCATTGATTACTTCTACACTCTTACCTACAGTGGCTGCCTTTTTCTGAAGGTCTGCCTGCTGGTATCCGATCTGTGGTCCTAGTAGGAAGATGTCATACTTATCTAAGTTCTCTTCAAACTGATCTGAACTTAATGCTAAGATCTCAGCTTCTATATTTTTCTTTTCTGCTGCTTCCTTCATTTTTTTTACTACCATTGAAGTTGACATTCCTGCAGCACATAATAATAATATTTTTTTCATCTTAATACTCCTTTGATTACATAATTTTATTAAATAAGATCTATCCTTTTTCTACTTTAATTTATGCTCTTCTAAGTTCCTCTTTCTTTTCTGCTTCCTCAGAACATCCCTTTTCCTCAAGGTAAGCTAAGTTATCCTGATACTTAAAGAACGGGAAGTAGATACCTACTGTCATAAGGAACATAACTGCCTGAAGTAATGCTGCTTTAACTCCTCCCACTAAGAAACCGCTTAGTATAATTGGAGTTGTCCAAGGTACTGTTACTGCTCTAAATGGATCTACGATTCCAAACTTCAGACAAGTATACAGTAGTATTGCTGAACAAAGTGGCGCTAGTAAAAATGGCACAAACATAAATGGATTAAATACTATCGGTGTAGCAAAGATTACAGGTTCATTGATGTTAAATAATCCTGGAACTATCGATAATCTACCTAGCTGCTTATACTGAGTTGACTTTGCAAATATCAGCATACTTACTACAAGTCCTAGTGTAAGTCCAGATCCCCCAACAGTTATAAACTGATCTACAAACTGGTTTGTAACTAATTTTGCATTTTCTCCTACCACTAATGCTGCTCCAGAGTTAACTATATCCTGGTTATAAAGAGCATTTGACTGAAGGATTGGTCCCATGATTCCCATTACGATTGCAGAACCGTGGATTCCACACCACCATAATAGTGAAATTATGATTGGAATTAATAGTGCCCCTGCAAATGAATCTGTCATTCCCTGTAGTGGTTCCTGAATAAGTGTATATATTACTTCAATTAAAGTCTTATCAAATGCACTCTTGAATATTACATATAATAAGAATGTAAATGTTACAATTAGTATTCCTGGAACTAAAGATGTAAACGCATTAGATACTCCTGAAGGTACACTGTCAGGAAGCTTAATAGTCCAGTTTCTCTTTACTACGAATGAATAGATATATCCTACATATAATCCTACGATAATTGCAGCGATCATACCCTTTCCACCTAAGAACTCTTTAGGTATAACTCCGCCAATAACAGCTCCGTCTGCACCTGTTACAAAAGCATTCATAAGAATTATCAGTGAAACTATTCCTAGGATTCCGGCATTAACTCCGTTGATCCCCTCTTTATTCACATATGAATAAGCAATTCCGAATGTTCCTACTAAAGCCAGAAGGTCAAATGTTGCTCCTACTACCTGAAATAAAGGACTCATCCAGTCATTCCCGAAGATACCTGCCATAAAATCATTGTATCCAGGTACAGGTATGAATGCTAATAACAGGAATATTGATCCTATAATTGTTAGTGGCATAGTCATAATAAACCCGTCTTTAATTGCACTTATTGGTTTAGAGTTAACAAACTTCATTACATGCGGTAAAATCTTATTTACCTTCTCCATTACTGCTGACATTATAATTCTCCCCCTCTTGTTGCTATTATATTTTTATACCAGTGGAATGACATCTTCTTTACCCTCTTAAGGTCATTCTTGTGATCGATATAGATAAACCCATATTGTTTCTTATAACCATTTAGCCAGCTTAAAAGATCTATTGCTGACCAGGCATAATACCCCTTTATATGAACCCCTCTTTTTACAGCTTCCTTTACTGACTTCAGGTGCTCCTCTATAAACTTGATTCTAGGTACATCGCAGATCTCTCCGTCGATAATCGGATCTTCATCTCCCAGACCATTTTCAGTGATATACAGCTTGACCTGTCCATATCTGTCCCCTAGCATCTCAAGCCCCTCTAAGAAGCCGTCTGGAGAGATCTCCCAGTCCCACTTGGTATATCTCTTATCATCCATCTTCACTGTCTTATAGTATCTGTCAAAGTTTGGGTTCCCAGGTGATCCTGTGGAATTTTCCCTTGTAATCTCTCTGTCCTCTGCATTACCTTTTATCTTTTCTACTCTCATTGGTTGATAGTAGTTAAGACCCATAAAGTCATTAAGAGGTGCTGCTGCTTCTATAGTTTTTAGCTCATCTTCCGTCCACTCCGGCAGATTTCCCTGCTTCTTTAGGTTCTCTACCACATACTCCGGATACTTACCCAGTAGAATAGGATCGTAGTACCAGTGAGTTTCATGAGCATTTGCATGAATTGCAGCCAGCATATCATCCTCACTAGCCGTTACCGGAAATGCCGGACTAAATACATTACTAAGTCCTATCTCACCAAACTGATTCAGCTTCTTATACTCAAGTACCGAACATGCATGAGCATAGAAAACATTGTGAGTAGCCTGGAAATATTTCTTTACATCATTTTGTATCCCTGGCGGGTGAGCTCCTGCAAGGTATCCCAGTGCACAAAATACTACCGTTTCATTGAATGTTATAAAGTTTTTTACTCTGTCTCCAAAAGCTTCAAAACATACCTTTGCATAGTTTACATAGGCTTCACCGGTTTCCTTATTCAGCCATCCCCCTGATTTTTCCAGTGCCAGTGGCAGATCCCAGTGGTATAGTGTTACAAATGGTACTATCCCGTGTTTTAAGCACTCATCTATTAGATTATTGTAAAATTGTATTCCCTTGGGATTTACCTCGCCATCGCCACTTGGAAATATTCTTGCCCATGAGATAGAAAACCTGTATGACTCCAGTCCCATCTCAGCCATAAGAGCTATATCTTCCTTATATCTATTGTAATGGTCCGCTGCTACATCTCCAGTGGTACCGTTATATGTCTTTCCGGGTATCTTTGAGAACTCATCCCAGTTACTCATCCCTTTCCCATCCTGGTTCCAGGCTCCCTCTACTTGATAAGCCGCTGTTGCTGCTCCGAATAAAAAATCATTTGAAAACTTCACTTTTATCCCCCTTCTCTCTTTATCTTCAAATATTATACCCTTATAGTTTTCAAAGTGTCAATTTCAGCTATTATGTGCTATTTTTACCTTTTTCGTGTTCTTTTGTTGAAAAAAGCTCAAATAAGTTGTATAATTGGTAGTAATTGAAAAGTGTTTTTCTTTTTTTTCGTCGGTGACAGGGATGAAAAAAAAATTTAGAAGGGGGAGTTATGTACTATTTTTTAAAGAAAACTGATTTTAATCTTGAAAATTATGACTTTGATATAGAGTTTTCCACAAGACTTACCAAGAAGGAACAAAAGCTTTTAAAGCTTCTTCTGAAGAGTTATTCAAAGGATGAAGACTTTTCCAAGGTAAGGATTACTTCTCTTCCCTTTGAGGAGGATGAGGTAAAAAAGCTTATTGAAAACCTTATGAAAAAAACTTTTAACTGTAAGTTCAAAACAAAGGTAAGCAACATCAGTACCTTCTACTTTAATATATTTAGCATTATCGCCATTGAGAGGGAAGAGCTGATCTATGACTTTTCCGACGGGGTAAAAAGATCCTTTAAAGAACACAATATCTTCAGTCGTGTGGGGATAAGATCCCACCTGCACTTTACTAATCCCTCTACTAAGATCATCTACAACATTCTTTTAAAGGAAAATAAGCATAAGGGATATATAGACCTTCCGGTTACTGATCTGAAGATCCTTCTGGGGATGACAGAAAGTACCTATCCAAGGTTCTATGACTTTGAAACAAAGGTTCTCAAACCTATATCAAGAGATATTGAAATATCTGAAAACTATATCTGGTTTGAAAAAATTAAGGAGACCAACTCCAACAGGATAACAGCAGTAAGGCTTCACTACAGCAACATATACCATGTAAATCTTCACAGGGAAACAAATAAACTTCTCAGAACATATGCTGAATATATCGAAGATTTTTCGTTAGCTTATAAGAAGATCTATCAGCATCTGAAGGAAAACAATTTAGAGATTACTTCAAAAGCTTTAGAAGACAATAACTATACCTTCTTTAAATCATAAACTATATAAGTTTAATTTATATAAAAAAGAGGTCTGCCCCGGCAGACCTCTTTTATTATATGTTTTTATCTTAACCTATCTTTATAATACCTCGATAAAAACTATACCTTACTATAGGTTACCCTGCACAGTTCTCCCTCAGACTTTGCCACAAGAAGGGTACATACACCATCTCCTAGTATATTAACTACCGTTCTGAACATATCTATTATCCTGTCCACTCCCATAATAAGAGCTATTCCCTCCATAGGCAGTCCCACAGACTGTACCACCATAGAAAGAGTTATCATTCCCACACCGGGCACTCCCGCTGTTCCCACAGATGCCAGTATTGCTGTAAATACCACAGTTAGCAGCTGATTAAATGTAAGGTCTATTCCATATACCTGAGCTATAAATATTACCGCTACTCCCTGCATAATAGCTGTCCCGTCCATATTTATCGTTGCTCCCAGAGGCAGAGTAAATGATGCCACACTTTCAGATACTCCACACTTTTTAGCTGAATCCAGACTCACTGGAAGTGTTCCTCCGCTTGATGATGTGGAAAATGCCACATTAACTGCTGGAATATACTTTCTTATAAATGTTCTTACACTTACCTTTCCAAATACCTTGAGCATCCCCATATAAGTTATCGCCACATGAGCCATCAGTGCCAGCACAGTTACTCCCACAAACTTCATAAGAGGTAAAAGAGCTTCTATCCCTGCTGTTGCAAAGGTCTTTGATATGAGAGAAAATACTCCCACTGGAGCCAGGTACATCACAAAGGAAACCATCTTCATTATAATGGCATTCATCCCCTTGGCTATCTTCAATACTTCATCTGATTCACCCTTGGTAGCAGCGATACTGATACCGATAAACAGAGCAAATACTATTATCTGAAGCATCTTTCCACTGGCAAGAGCCATTATAGGATTTCTCGGCACCATATTTAAGATTATATCCACTATCCCCTGAGCCTGCCCCACTGTAGGTGTTAGGGATACTACCTTGGAAAGGTCAAGACCCAATCCCGGATTAAACACCTTTCCTATTATCAGAGCCAGAGTTACTGCCATTCCAGTTGTTCCCATATATATCCCCAGGGTCTTTCCACCCATTCTTCCTATCTTCTTTACATCTCCAACATCTGCTGCTCCGCAGATCAGAGATATAAATACAAGGGGTACCACCAGCATATTTATAGAGTTTATAAACAGCCCTCCTGCAAGTCTTAATACTCCCTCTACAATATACTCATCCACGATACTGTTTCCTGAAAA
>Ga0209272_10001988_pt1 | contig 12012 bp, 9 predicted proteins | sample tdDd002_FD_187125 | JGI IMG/M metagenome (GOLD analysis project Ga0209272, IMG submission 187125) | Marine sediment microbial communities from the Atlantic coast under amendment with organic carbon and nitrate - tdDd00.2 (SPAdes)... | ecosystem: Environmental > Aquatic > Marine > Coastal >... | reverse complement strand
TCAGCGAATGAAAGTAAGTATTCATCAATTACCAAACTGAACTTTAGCAAGCACATTAGAATAATTAGTATAGCAATATTTTAATGTATCAAGCAAAGTACTATCCTTTTATATAAACAGAAGTAGTGTTAATGGAAGAATAGATGGAATCTTTGGAAAAACACCTGCTTTTACTGATATTGTAACAAGAGAAAAGGATACCGTGCAGTGGTACCCTTTTCAATTTCAGAGATCAAGCAGGCGAGTATTACTCGTCTGTTTGTTTTTTAGGACGACCTGGGAATCGGGCAGATAACTCACTTACCTTATCCTTAGCTCCGGGATGTCCCATTTTGGCAGCATTTTTCATCAAACTATACACCATTAATGATGCATTGTAAGCTTCGCTACCTGCCACAGCGAACGAATCTTCAACAGCAGAATTCAGCTGACTCAATTTGTACTTGATAGAACGAAGACTGTCGATTGCCTGCACATCGTGTTCGAATGCCTCCAAATCAATAAAACTACCCAACAAATCGGTTTCCTGGTGGGCTACTTCATGAGCCTTATCCACAAAACCAATCGATTTGTCGCCCATAATCAGCAGGTCTCTCTTACTCCCGGTAAGCACCTCCAATTTTGGCAGCAAAACATTGTTAAGCGTTTCAAGAGCTCCATCAATCTGAGTTAGCTCTTCAGCTGTTAAAACCAAATCAAATACATTTTTTTGCATCTTCTTCTGTTTTAAGATTTAACAATGTTTTAATTTAACAATTCAGAAACAAACAAAAACTGATATTTATCATGAAATCTGCATATAAGTGATCATTTTGTAAAACAAAATAGCTCAATATCAGTTATTTTAGCAGTAATCATAGGCATTAAACAGTATATCCAAGTGTTAAAATTCCTCAACAGTTTTAACATTTAAAAAACTTAAAATTTTAGTAGGCTTATTTTGAATACTTTGAAAATTAATATTTGTTAAACTTCAATAAAAACGCTTGTTTGGTTTCCTAAACTTAGAATTTTTGCGTACTTTCAAAGTACAAAGATTAATCGAAAAGGCTTAACGAAGCTGAACATACGCGCAAGAAAAGAAACCGGTTTATATTTATCAGAATATTAACTTATACACCCGTGTGTATATCAAATATAGGAGGAATTGTGATGAACATGAAAATGCAATCCGTAGGTTTTAAGGCAGATGAGAAGTTAGAAGCATTCATTAACCAAAAATTAAAGAAACTTGAGAAGTTGGAGAATAAGGTTACAACATACGATGTAATTTTAAATGTAGACAAGGCAAGTAACAAAGAGAATAAAGTAGTTGAGGTAAAAATGAATGTTCCAGGTAACGAATTGTTCGCCAAAAAGAAAAGCAAGACATTCGAAGAAGCAACAGATTTGGTAACTGAAGCATTAAGAAGCCAAATTCTAAGATATAAAGACAAGAGATAATCTCAAGGTTAAACCTCCGCAAAAAGCGGAGGTTTTTTTATGCCTACTCCCCTCCAAAATAAAGATTAACGTTTCTTCACATTTAATCTCACCAATTAATTGGATAATATTTCTATTTTTGGACAATTCAAAGGAGAATGAGAAATGCAAATATCCACCCCCACTAAGGACATTGATTTTGAAACCTGCTTCAAAGAGTACTACTCTCCTTTGTGCAATTATGCCTATTCTTTACTTTCTGATCAGGACTTGAGCGAAGATTTAGTACAGGAAATCTTTCTTAAAATTTGGGACAAGAAACCCAATATCAACAGTTCTATATCATCCTATCTGTATCGTGCGGTAAAAAATGCCAGTATCGATGCAATAAAGAAAAAGATGCAACAATCTATTCTTCCTATTGAAGAAATAGAGGATCCTATCGACACATCTTTCGAATTAAACCGGGAACAAAATCTTTCTGCCATTAAAATTAAGGTTGAAAAAGCAATAGACAATTTACCTCCACGCTGTCGCGAAGTATTCATCATGCGACGCAATCTAAAAATGTCATACAAGGAAATTTCAGAATCTCTAAATATTTCAAAAAAAACCATTGAAAATCAAATGAACTCTGCTATAAAAAAATTGAGAGCTCAATTGAATAAATCTGATTTACTGATTTATTTTCTATTTTCAAGAAGAAAATAACACATATCATAATCAGAAAGTTCATCACAAGCACAACTTATTTTTCAAAAAAACAAATTTTGAATAGGGGTAAATGAATTTTGGCTGTCTTACCTATAGAGTAAAGATTTACCGGGATTCTTTCGCCATCTATATTTCAAAAGAATAAATGGTGTTACTCTACAAAAAATGCAATTTAAAATTCAGGGTCATGAAAATTAATACCGAATTACTCACTGATTATTTAAATGAAACATGTAATGAACAAACAAAACAGAGGATAAAAAAATGGATAGAAAATGATCCCAAAAATATAGCATACTTCGAAGAGCTTCAATTTTACTGGGATTGCAAATCAATAAAATCTAAACAGATAGTATTCGATTCGGAAAAAGCTTTGCTTGAACTACAGAAAAAGAAGGCAGCATCAAAAAAGTTTCAAATTAGAAAACTGATGCGATATGCTGCGCTTATTGCCATATTAATTGCAACTAGTATCACTTCTTTTTTCGTATTTATTGGAGATTCAAACCTAATTTTGGTAAAGAACAATACAAATATTGATAAGGTTTTGAATTTAGAAGATGGAACAAAAATCCTACTGGCCCAGAATGGAACTATCTCTTATCCAAAGAATTTTTCAGAACATAGTAGAACTATAAAACTAACAGGAGAAGCTTTTTTCGATGTAGCAAAAGACAAAAGCAGACCTTTTATTATCACCACCAGTCTGACTAAAACAAAAGTGTTGGGTACATCATTTCGAATTTCGGAAGGCATTAGCAAAACCTCTATTACAGTTGAATCGGGAATTGTAGAATTTATGCAAGTTGATGATCCGGGGAACAAGGTTAGACTGGTGAAAGGTGATTTTGCCAATTATATTGCCAAACAAAAAGTTGTATTATTAGGCAAACACTCAAACAACAATCAGCTAAAAATTAAATACTTAGAATATGAAAATGAGAAATTAGAATTAATCTGTAATGATTTAAAAGAGCTATATAATATCAATATCAGGATAAAAGGTCATATTATCCCACAGCTTGTAATGACCGCTACTTTCGAAGATCAGGATTTAGATCATATACTTGAATCCATTTCCTTTTCCTTAGATCTTGAAATCGAAAGAAATAAAGAATACATCCTACTAAAATAATTTTAGATGAAACGAACATGAATTTTAACATTCCACAATTCATACAAAGGAATAATTAAAATTCATCGGGAGTTCCATGTAGCAAATAAAAAGAAATAATAATCACATGAAAAATATATTTCTTCCCCTTACAATACTATTCTTACTATTTGGGGCGAATACTGGTATGTCTCAATCAAAAGACACATACACTATTAAAACAAATCAGGAGAACTATGTTTTCGAAGATTTGATGAAATTAATACAGAAGCAAACAGGTTTAAATGCAAGTTATCCTGGAAATAATAACTTGGGTAAAAAGAAAGTTTACCTGGGTAAAAAATCCTATCAGCTAAGGGTAATTTTAGATAAAATAAGTCTGCAATTACAGGTAAAATACAAGATTATTGGAAAGCAAATTGCCTTTAAACAAATCCCTCCAAAAACTGTTACCATAAGTGGATACATTAAGGATGCAAATAATGGTGAAGATTTAATTGGCGCCGCTTGTTATATCAAGGAATTAAAAAAAGGAACCATAACCAATCCTTATGGATTTTATTCCTTAAGTATCCCTTCAGGTTACTATACGGTAAGCTTCTCTTTCCTGGGAACAAAAACTCAAACTCAGGTATTGGAAATAACCGATAACAAGAATATAAATATAGAATTGGCTGCCGACAATTTACAAATTCAAGAGGTAGTAGTGCGAGGAGAAGCGGCTGCAAGTAATGTGGAAAGAGCAGAAATGAGTGTTGTTAAAATACCTGCTTCAACCATAAAAAAGTTACCCGCCTTAATGGGTGAGGTTGACCTAATTAAGGCGGTACAAATGCTTCCGGGAGTAAAACCTGCAGCTGAAGGATCTAGTGGCTTTAGCGTTCGTGGCGGAAATCCGGATCAAAACCTATTGCTTCTCGACGAAGCTCCTGTTTATAATGCCTCTCACCTACTTGGCTTTTTCTCGATATTCAATAATGATGCATTAAGCGATATGAAACTGTACAAAGGTGACATTCCTGCCAGTGTTGGAGGTAGATTGTCCTCTTTTCTGGACATAAGAATGAAAAATGGGAACAGCAAAAAATTTAGTGGCAATGGTGGCATTGGAACGGTTTCTTCAAGATTGACTTTGGAAGGACCTATCGGTAAAAATGAAAAAACTTCTTTTATGCTTTCAGGAAGAAGAAGTTATGCCGATTTGTTCTTAAAGCTATCTTCGGATGAAGATGTAAAAGACAATACTGTTTATTTCTATGACGTTAATGCGAAAATCAATCATCGATTTAATGATAAAAACAGGCTTTTTGTTTCCACTTATTTGGGAAAAGATAAATTCAAGAGTAATGAAAATGAATTAAACTATGGAAATAAAACAGTAAGCCTACGCTGGAATCATCTTTTTTCAAATAAGCTATTTTCTAATGCTACCTTCCTTTATAGTAAATACGATTACGAACTATCGAACCGATTGGGTGCTGATGCTTTTAAATGGCAATCAAACATGGAAGATTATTCAGCTAAACTGGATTTCAACTACTTTCTAAATGCCAATAACAACATCAAATTTGGTGGGATATTTACCTATCACAAATTAGAACCTGGTCATGCCTTTGGTTTGGGTGAACAATCTTTATTTTCAGATTATCGTGTAAATGAGTCCAATGCATTGGAAGAGGGATTATACATTTCAAATGAACAAAAAATTGGCGATCGCCTAACCTTAAAATACGGTTTGCGCTTTAGCATGTTCAACAATGTTGGTAAGGGCACTGTTTATGATTTTGATGAAAACTATAATGTAGTGGATTCTACTACCTACAAAAAAGGTGATATTTTTAACACCTATACCAATTGGGAACCACGATTTGGATTAAAGTATACCGTCGGACCTACTTCGTCGGTTAAGATGAGCTATTCCAGAACCACTCAATACATGCAACTGACTCAAAACTCTACTGGTGGTTTGCCATTAGATGTTTGGTTTCCTGCATCTCCAAATGTAAAACCTCAAACATCCGATCAGTTTGCAGTTGGCTATTTTAGAAACTTTCGCGACAATACTATAGAGATGTCATTAGAAGGATACTATAAAAAGATGCACAATGCAATTGATTTTAAGGATTTTGCGGATCTATTACTCAATAAACATCTGGAAGGTGAACTGAGAACAGGATCGGCGGAAGCCTATGGTTTTGAACTCACAACGAACCTTAGTTTTAACCGATTACAAGGTTGGATTGGATATACTTGGTCTAGAACAAAAAGAACAATGGAAGGCATTAACAATGGTCAATCCTATCGCTCACCTTATGATGTGCCACACAATATTAAAGCAGCTTTAAGCTATAAGCTCACAAAAAGAACAACTGTATCGGCGAATTTCACTTATTCTACTGGATCTCCTGTAACCTATCCAGTTGGGCGCGCCGAATATCAGGGAGCATTAATCAAAATATATTCTGATAGAAATTCATATCGAATGCCAGACAATCATCGATTGGATTTAGCTGTAACCTTAAAAGGCAAAAAGAAACCTGGTCGCAAGTGGGAAGGAGAATGGAACTTCTCTCTTTACAATGCTTATGGTAGAAAAAATCCATGGTATATTAGCTTTACTCAAGATGATGACAATCCGAACGTGATGAAGGCTGAGAAAACGTATTTGTTCACATTTGTACCATCCATTACTTATAACTTTAAATTCTAAAATCATGCAAATATATTTTAAGAACATGATCTTACATTTCTGCTCCTATAAAAATCATATAAAGCCAATATATTTATTATTACTAAGCTTTTTATTGGTTTGCTGTACCGAAGAAATCAATGTTGATGTTGATAGTGGCGAAACCAAATTATCTATTGAGGCAACTCTTACTTCCGATTTTAAGAAACACTTTGTGATACTTAAAGAGTCAAGTGATGTTTTCTATAATGAAGAAGCACCGTCGGTAGCCAATGCAACAATTAATGTAAGCAATGGAAATACTAATTATAATTACCTGGAAACAAAACCGGGTTATTATGAAAGTGAATTGGAATTTGCGGGTGAACCAGGAAAAACTTATTCTTTGTCAATCACAAATGTAGATATCAATAAGGATGGAACCATGGAAGAGTATGTTGCGCATTCTACTATGAAGCAGCCATATAAAGTTGATTATATCGAAATGAATTTTGATCCGGATTACGAATCGGAACGTGGAAGAGATGATGATGATAACGGAGCTTTCTGGTTGGTTTCATTATATATGCAAGATAATATTGAAACTGAAGATTACTATGGATTTGCCTGTAGAATAAATGATGTATTGGTACATGATACCATTACAGAAGTTTTAGTACAAGAGGATACCTACTTTAATGGAGAAAAAACAAAAGGTAGTAATGTAGGTGAATTTAATCAATATAAACCTGATGAGATTCTCCAAAATATGGATAAAATCACATTAGAGACTTATGCTATTGATGAAGGATATTATGATTTTGTGAATCAATTACAAGAAATGGATCAAGGGCAAAGTATGTTCTCTGGTCCTCCAGGTAATATCACATCAAACATCACAAATAATGCAATTGGCTATTTTGCGGTCTATTCCATAACGCGAACATCAGTCATTCACAAAACAGACTAATATACAGAAAGAGGCTTCTCTTGCATGGCAAGATGGAAGCCTCTTTTTTATTCTTTAAATCCAATATCATGATGAGAGCCATCACAAAATGGTTTATTTTTTGACGAACCGCACCTACAAAAATAACAAGCCTCATCAAAAGCCTCCCTTTTGCCATCCGCTCCTATAACGGTCATTGGACCTTCAACCATTAGAGGACCATCTTTTAATACTTCCACCTTTTTACCTGTTTCCAGAGCCTTTGTGGGACCTTTATTAGCCTCACCTGTATCAGGAGAATTCATATAAAAAGATAAAGCCCGGGAAGGACATTTTTGAACCTGTTTCATGATTTCTTCAGTTTCGCCACCACTCATTTTAATCCATGGACGCGTGCCAGGTTGAAAAACCTGAGGTAAACCTTTAAAACATGCACCTGAATGAATGCACAATTCAGAGTCGTAAACTACCGTAACTTCTCCATTCGAATATTCTTTTTTGGTATTCTTCATAGCTAAGCATTTTTCAAATTAAAAGCATATCATATAATTTACTACATTTTTAAAACTTATGCAGAAAATATTTACAATTGGCATAAAAAATCTTAACTAGACAAAACACTCATCCTGAACCTACTGCAATCAAAGGGAAAATCAGCAATTATAAAATGTAATAATTAGCTCCACAAAGAACTTGCAGATAAGAAAAAATGTTCTACTTTTGTCGAAGACTTTTGAAAAGGCAAACATACAGACTTGCCGAAAACACACGGGTGTAGCTCAGTTGGCAGAGCACTGGTCTCCAAAACCAGGTGTCGGGAGTTCGAGTCTCTCCTCCCGTGCTAAGAAACCTTTCTATTTATTTAGGAAGGTTTTTTTATATCCAATAATTTCTACTTTAATGCAAAAAAAACGCACCACAGTATTCAACCATGATGCGTTTAATATTTTAAATAGATCCTTCAATTTTGCTCAGAATCCTATTTTATCTCTTTTGTTAAGCCATTATAATAGCTGCATATCATACAGTTTCTTATAAGCTCCATTTTTCTCAATTAATTCATCATGCTTTCCACGTTCAACAATTTCACCTTCGTGAAATACACAAATTAAATCGGCATTCTTAACTGTTGACAAACGGTGAGCAATTACTAGTGAAGTTCTGTTCTGCATCAATTTGTCCAAAGCATCCTGAACTAATCTTTCAGATTCGGTATCTAAAGCTGAAGTAGCTTCATCCAAAATCATAATAGGAGGATTTTTAAGCACCGCTCTTGCAATACTCAAGCGCTGACGCTGACCACCGGAAAGCTTACCTCCACGGTCACCAATATTGGTATCATAACCATCTTCAGTGGCTGTAATAAAGTCATGAGCATTGGCAATTTTCGCAGCTTCAATTACATCTTCCATTGTTGCATTTTCAACACCAAAAGCAATATTATTAAAGATTGTATCATTAAATAGAATCGATTCCTGATTTACATTTCCCATCAGGTTTCTCAAATCCTTCATTTTGTAATCGCGAATGTCAACACCATCTACATTGATACTTCCTTCGTTTACATCATAAAATCGAGGCAATAAATCTACAAAAGTGGTTTTACCTGAACCTGATTGACCTACCAAAGCAACCGTTTTTCCTTTAGGTATTTCCAGCTCGACATTTTTCAATACTTGTCTTTCGCCATTGTATGAGAAGCTTACATTCTTATATTCAATTGCATTCTCAAATTTTTCAACTTGCTTGGCATCATCTTTATCTACAATAGTTGATTCTGCATTTAGTACCTGATCAATTCGATCCATGGCTGCCAAACCTTTCTGTATACTATAATAAGCTTTAGAGAACGCCTTTGCAGGATTAATGATAGAATAAAATACAACCAAATAAGTGATAAAGTCAGCACCATTCATGTTCCCTTCACCATTAATGATCAAACGACCACCATACCAAAGAACAATTACGATAACCACAGTTCCTAAAAACTCACTAACCGGATGAGCCAAAACTCTTCTTCTCATCAATGAATTCATTGTTCTACGGTAATCATTATTTTCATCAACAAATTTTTCAGTAACCTTTTTCTCTGCAGTAAATGCTTTAATAATTCTCAATCCTGAAAGCGTTTCTTCAATGGTTGAAAGAAGATCTGCCATCAAATTCTGTCCTTTTCGAGATCTGCCTTTCAAAGTTCTACCAATTCGTCCAATAATAGTTCCTGCAATAGGTAAAAGTACGAACACAAACAAAGTCATTTGCGGACTCATCTTAATCATTACAACCAAAGAAACGATTATTATAATCGGATTTTTAATGAACATATCCAATGAGTTCATAATCGAATTCTCAACTTCCTGAACATCACCTGTTGATCTGGCAATAATATCCCCCTTCTTTTCATCTGTAAAAAATGGGATAGGCAGACTTACTATTTTATCATAGATTTTAACTCTTAAATCACGAACAACAGCATTTCGAATATTCACAACATGATAAGATCCAAAATAAGTAAAACCAACTTTAAGAAAAACTGCTATTATTAAAACTATACCAACAAAAATAAGTGCTGAATCAGCACCGTATTCATTCTTCATTTGGGTAGTATAATAATAGAAATTGTGATATAATGCACTTGAACTAAATTCCCACGGAACCACAGTATTAATTGGCTCTGCCTCATCAAAAAGAATTTCTAAAATTGGTTTTAACATTACAAAGGAGAATACGCCAAAAATAGCGCCCAATAAATTGTAAATAAAACTCAGAAGTAAATCCCCTTTATAAGGAGGCAAAAAGCGCTTAAGTATACCAAAAAAATCTTTCATTAATGATTAAATATGTGAAACAAAATCATTGAGAAAACCGCAATTCTCCCAATAAAAATAGGCTGTAAAAGTACAACTCTTACAGCCTAAAAACAAGGTATTAACAATTATTAATGTTTTCTATATTCCTGTATAATTATCAGGACTAATTGTCTTTAATTGAGCTTTTAAATCATCGCTAATTTCAAGAGTATCTATAAATGCAGCAATACTATCCTGAGTAACGTGAGTATTTGTTCTTGTTAAAGCTTTTAGTGCTTCGTAAGGGTTTGGATATCCTTCGCGACGAAGAATTGTTTGAACTGCTTCAGCAACTACTGCCCAGTTCGCTTCCAAATCAGCTTCGAAAGCTTCTTTTGAAATAATCAGCTTATCTAAACCTTTTAATAAAGATTTAAATGCGATAATGGTATGGGCAAATGGTACACCAATATTTCTCAAAACAGTAGAATCAGTAAGGTCACGCTGCAAACGAGAAACTGGCAATTTGGTAGCCAAATGTTCGAATGTTGCATTCGCTAAACCAAGGTTTCCTTCCGAGTTTTCAAAATCGATAGGATTTACTTTATGAGGCATTGCTGATGATCCAACTTCACCTTTTTTAATTTTCTGTTTGAAGTAATTCATAGAAATATACGTCCAGAAATCACGGTTCAAGTCAACCAAAATGGTATTGATACGCTTCAAGTTATCGAAGATCGCACCCATATTATCGTAGTTAGAGATCTGAGTAGTTAACTCTTCTCTTTCTAATTTTAGAATGTCATTCACAAAGTGATTCCCAAACTCTTTCCAATCCACTTCTGGATATGCTACGTGATGTGCATTAAAGTTACCTGTTGCTCCACCAAATTTAGCTGAACAAGGTATACTCTTCAATAAATCCAATTGTCTTTTTAAACGGTAAACATACACTTGAATTTCTTTACCCAAACGAGTTGGAGAAGCTGGTTGTCCGTGCGTACGAGCCAACATTGCGATCTCTTTCCAATCATCAGAAAGGCTTTCTAATTTTCCTATTAATTGGTCCAATAGTGGATAATACACATCGTGCACTGCATCACGCAAAGAATATGGTGTGGCAGTATTATTAATATCCTGAGAAGTTAATCCGAAGTGGATAAATTCTTTGTATGGCTGAAGATTTAAAGCATCGAATTTCTCTTTAATGAAATATTCAACTGCTTTTACATCATGATTTGTTACACTTTCAATGTCTTTAACTTTTTGAGCATCTTCTACCGTAAAATCAAGGTAAATGCTACGCAAATCAGTAAATAGATCATTGTTAAAATCTTTCAACTGAGGAAGAGGTACTTCGCAAAGTGCAATAAAATATTCTACTTCAACCAACACTCTGTAACGCACCAAGGCATACTCCGAAAAATACTCTCCTAGTGCATCAACTTTGTTACGGTAACGCCCGTCAACCGGCGAAATTGCTGTCAAACTTTGCATTTCAAAAAAATTAAATGTCAATAATGGTTATTTAGAGCCACAAAGGTAGTTATTTGAGATGACTCACAAAAGCATTCATTAATTAGATTTAAGAAGTTAAAACACCCACTTACAAATCATAAATAAGCAAACGGGGAAATCATTTTAGCTTGTAGCTTGTAACATTAAATACTATTTTTGTTTACATACACACAAACAAAGTTATCTAGTATGAAACTGATCAAAGATTTTGGATTTGGCTTACGCACCTATTCAGAAGCCATGCATTACATATTTCGAAAAAAATTAGCCTGGTTTTTTATATTCCCTTTGCTACTCAACATCTTACTTTTTTGGTTTGGATGGGAGTATATTGGTAATTTATCGGAGCAATCCAGAGTATTTCTTGAAAATTGGATAGATCTTGAAAATGCAGATTTTTGGGGTTCTGGCTTCCTACGCGCAACCATAGGTGGCTTTATTTGGATAGTCTTTAAAATCTTATTCTTTCTGATATTCGCCTATTTTGGCGGATATATCATCATTATTCTCATGTCTCCGGTATTTTCCTATTTATCGGAACGGACCGAAAAAATTAAAACAGGAAACGATTATCCATTCCAATTTAAACAGTTTGTGCGCGATATCATTCGAGGTATATTCATTGCTGTTAGAAATTTATGCATAGAACTATTGCTTACAGTATTAATGTTCATTCTAAGTTTTATTCCAATTATAGGTTGGGCTGCTGCAATCTTTTTGTTTTTTATATCGGCATATTTTTATGGTTTTTCATTTATGGATTACGCCATTGAACGCAAAAAATTAAATATTACTCAAAGTGTCCAATTCATGAGAGAAAATAAAGGAATTGTTATTG
>Ga0209272_10001986_pt1 | contig 12017 bp, 13 predicted proteins | sample tdDd002_FD_187125 | JGI IMG/M metagenome (GOLD analysis project Ga0209272, IMG submission 187125) | Marine sediment microbial communities from the Atlantic coast under amendment with organic carbon and nitrate - tdDd00.2 (SPAdes)... | ecosystem: Environmental > Aquatic > Marine > Coastal >... | reverse complement strand
AAATGCAACTTTTAAAATAAATCTTGCATTATCTAGGGCCTGATGAACGGATATGAAATACCACAGAGATATTGTTAGACGATTCTCTGTGGTATCTTTGTTTATTTTTTAACTTATTGTGAAAAAATACTGATAAAAAGACTTTATTTAGTAATAATTCAAGTGGGTGTGTGTCATGTTAGCGAATGGGATAGCTATGTTCTGAATAAATAGAATTATTGTAAAATTCTGTCCGAACTAAACCTAATCGCATTCGAATTGTTCTGAAGTTAAAACAATATCAAAAAGCTTTGTGAATCGCTTCACAACAGGCTTGTAGCGTTTTTCGACGAAATTCGCGTTAAAAAATTGTAATATTTCTATAGAAAATCCAATTTTGAAAGGTCGGGACTTGTGGGTATATGCCTGATAACGTTTTCCTACTTGGGAGAAATGTACAGGTAAAATGACAATTTTGAGAGTGTTATATATAGGATAAGGTTTTTTCGTGCAATAAGGTGAGAATTTTGTACAGGTAAAAGCAAAAGTTTGTGAAATCGGTGTCAAAATGCAAAACTGGGTCTTTTGTAAAAAGTTTATAAAGAAAACCCTAAAAACCCCTCTTTTTTTTCCGAAAAATGATGTTTATTTATACCTTCTTTCATTTCTGATGCGTCGAGGTATCCACAAATGGTCGAAAATATGGTAGACTTGTAAGTGGCTGAGTTCGGCTAAAAGGCGAATGCGTACGATTCTGATGAATGGTCTCATGGATCATTCATTATTCGTGAATGCAAAGTTAATATCAATTTTTAGAATATTCATACACGATGGTTGAAATATTCTACTCGCCTTAAATCTTTAGAAATCTTATCGAAATCTACCAAGTCGAAAAATCGATTCTGGGTACATACAAAAAAGTGCCTATATAAATATAGGAAGAAACACGTTTTTTTCTACTAAATAAATCATCAGAATCCCAAGAAATATTGCGGGATTGACATAATTCTGAAGTAAGTACTACAAGGAACGAGTGAAGACATGTTTGAAAAAGATTACGGAATGTATAAGAATCTAGCAATCATTACCCAGGTAGGACTTGAAATGCTGGTTCCAATTTTAGGCTCTGTTTGGTTAGGAAACAAACTGAGAGAGTGGTTTGGACTTGGACCAAGCGTTTTACTAATCTGCATTCTAATCGGTGTTGCAACTGCGTTTCTCAATTTGTTCAGGATTGCGATACGAAGTTCGAAAGGTAAAGGGAAGTGAAATGTACATGAATCAAGTCCGAGATCTTGAGAAGCAAACGATTAAGTTTGCAGTCGTAGGAACACTCATCGCAACAATCCTGTTTTACGTCACTTTTGACAACCCAACACAGTACGTTCTAGGTCTTCTGTTTGGCTCAGCCATTGGAGTGTTAAACTTCATGGAGCTGGCAAAGACTTTGAGCCGAGCGGTGGAATTGCCCCCAGAAAAGGCGCAAAACTACACGACTCGAAAATATTTTCTTCGCTATGTCATTTACGGCGTGGTTTTATGGGTTTCTTTACAAGCGGATTATATCCACGTGTTAGGAACGATCGTAGGACTCTTGCTGATTAAGGTGGTGCTGCTTACCACCAACTTATTTAATGACAAGCACTATTTCCTTAACATCTTTAGAAGAAAGGAGGATGAATAGGTGGGTGCTAGTGGTTTTGGCCCAAAGATTCTGTTCAAGATCACAACACCGTTTTTCTCCGGCGGGGAACAAGTAATTATTCCCGTGACTGAAACGGTTGTGAACACATGGATCATCATGGCCGTACTGATTCTCTTTGCATACGTTGCAACGAGAAATCTCCAAAAAGTCCCGAAAGGGATGCAGGTAGCAACCGAAGCACTTGTTGGCGGCATCAATGGACTAACCAAACAAACGATGGGCGATGACAAAGGTGGATTTGCTCCATACGTTGGAACAATCCTATTATTTGTTGGTATATCCAATATCGCAGGTCTGTTCAATGTTAGACCACCAACTGCTGACGTTAACACCACAATGGGGTTAGCTCTTATGACTTTTGTTATGATACACGGATTCGGTGTCAAAGCAAAAGGATTGGGTACTTACCTCAAAGGTTTCCTGGAACCTATGCCGTTCCTGTTGCCACTTAACATCATGGGTGAATTGGCAACACCGATCTCGCTGTCGTTCCGTCTTTTCGGTAACATCGTAGGCGGCGTAATCGTTATGAACCTGCTCTACGGCGCGCTTTACTCACTTTCGAGTGCAGTATTTGGCATCGTGGGCATCAGTGCAGTAGTTCCAGTATTCCAAGTAATTGCAGCTCCGCTACACGTCTACTTTGACTTGTTTGCAGGACTTCTGCAGTCATTCATTTTTGCAATGCTGACGATGGTATTCGTTTCCATCGCAATGGATTAACATCGCTAGGAATGGGGTGTATGAATGGAATCGACCAATTTTATCATGATGTTTCTAGACTGGTTGATGAGCTTCGACAGAAGAGCCCTGATCCTTGCAGCATCGGCAATCGGTGCAGGTTTAGCCATGATCGCAGGTATCGGTCCAGGGATTGGACAGGGATATGCAGCCGGTAAGGGTGCAGAAGCTGTCGCTCGTAATCCTAAAGGCTCGAAGCAATCGACAATGGTTATGCTACTTGGTGCAGCCGTAGCAGAGACATCTGGTATCCTTGCACTTGTAGTGTCACTTATTCTTCTGTTTGGTAACCCACTTGTGAATCTTGAAGGCGCAGCAATTATTGTTGCAGCATCAGCACTAGGTGCTGGCTTCTCGATGATCGCTGGTATCGGACCTGGTATCGGTCAGGGTTACGCAGCTGGAAAAGGCACAGAAGCTGTTGGTAAGAGACCAAAGCTTCAATCTGCTATCGTACGTACGATGTTCCTAGGGCAGGCCGTTGCTCAAACAACGGGTATCTATGCACTTATTATCTCTTTGGCGCTTATGTTCGCAAATCCACTTATTGGATTGCTTTAAGCGTATGTGTGTGAATTTAATTCGTGTGAAGCTCATTAGTGATTAACATCAAAACTTTTTAAACGCAAAATCTTATTTAATGCTGGGATGGCATGTGGCCATTCCTCTAACTAAGAAAATGATGACTTAAATCTATAATTAGGAGGAAATTGATTATGGAACCTATCACAGGTAAAGCTCTTATTCTTGCATGTTCAGCAATTGGTGCTGGTCTAGCGATGATCGCTGGTATCGGCCCTGGTATTGGCCAGGGTTATGCAGCTGGTAAAGGTGCAGAAGGTGTCGGAAGACAGCCTGAAGCTCAGGGTGACATCGTAAGAACGATGCTACTGGGTGCGGCAGTTGCCGAGACAACTGGTATCTACGGTCTTATCATTGCTCTAATTCTACTGTTTGCTAACCCTCTAGTAGGTATGCTATAAGTCGTAGCATGAGCCTCAAAGGGATAACCTTTGAAGATGAAACTATTCAGAAGGGAGGCACAGAAGAATGGCAATGAATTTAATGCCCGTAATTGCTACCGCTGCGGTTGAAAAAAGCGGTCTTGTTCAGTTCGACTGGACAATGGTATTCCAGATTGTCAATACTTTGATTCTGTTCTTCTTCCTGAGAAAGCTGCTGTTTAAGCCCGTAACTGAGTTTATGGAAAAGCGCGAGCAGGAAATTGCTGGTGAATATGACAACGCAGCGAAGCTCCAGCAGGAAGCAGACCAGAAGAAAACTGAGTACATAGAAAAACTTGCTAAATCTGATGAAGAAGGCAAGCAAATCATTCGTGACGCGTCAGCTAAAGCTGAAAAGCGTGCGTCTGAAATCGTTAAGCTAGCTGAGAAAGATGCATCTGACCTTAAAGACAAGGCTCAGAACGACATCGCTCGTGAGCAAGTGAAGGCGATTAACCATTTGAAGGACGATATTGCTTCGATGGCTCTACTTGCAGCTTCTAAAATCATTGAGAAGGATGTCAAGGACGCGGATCACAGAGACATGATCTCTAAGGTGATTGATGAGGTAGGGGATACAAAATGGCAAAGCTAGTATCCAATACTTACGCTCAAGCCCTTTTCGAAGTGGCTCTAGAACTTGATAATCTAGATCAAATCAGGGAGGAACTTGGTTTCGTGAGTGAAACTTTTAAATCACACCCTGAGTTTTATGAAGTCTTCAGAACACCTAAAATTAACAAAGAAGAAAGAAAAGACATCATCATTAAGGTTTTCGGCGAACAAGTATCGACAGAAGTAATGAACTTCTTGAAGATTCTAATTGACAAAAGAAGAGGCACTGCCATTGGTGGTATTTACTCAGAATTTGTTGACATGGTTGATGATCACAAAGGTGTTGTTAAAGCAGTTGTTGAATCTGCTGTTGAGTTAACAGACGATGAGCAGAAGACACTGACTGAGAAACTGGCTAAGGTCACTGGTAAAGAAATTCGTCTTAGTGCTCTGGTAAATCCAGAAATCATCGGCGGACTTGTTGTTAAAATCGGTGATAAAGTTATCGACGGCTCGGTTAAGAACCGTCTTGATATCATGAAAGACAACCTGGCACAGTTAATAGTATAACCCCAGACCCAATAGAGTGTGTTTCGTAAGGAGGCACATAATATTCTGGGAAGTATAGGAGGATTTGATCATGAATCTCAGACCTGAAGAGATTAGTTCTGTCATAAAAGCACAGATTAAAGAATATGAATCAAAACTCCAAGTTGAAGACACTGGAACCGTTATTCAGGTTGGTGACGGGATCGCACGTGTTCACGGCCTTGAAAAATGTATGGCTGGCGAGCTACTCGCGTTTCCACATGATGTTTACGGGATGGTTCTTAACTTGGAAGAAGATAGTGTTGGTGCCGTACTTTTCGGTTCTGACATGAACATCAAAGAAGGCGATACAGTTAAGAGAACAGAAAGAATCGTTGAAGTTCCAGCAGGCGACGCCCTACTTGGACGTGTTGTCGATTCTCTTGGTCAAGCCATTGATGGCAAAGGCCCAATCAAAACTGATAAGTCTAGACCTATTGAAGCACAGGCTTCTGGTGTAATTGCACGTAAGTCGGTTCACCAGCCACTTCAAACAGGTATTAAAGCAATTGACTCCATGATTCCGGTTGGACGTGGCCAGCGTGAGCTGATCATCGGTGACCGTGAAACTGGTAAGACGACTGTTGCTCTTGATACAATCATCAACCAAAAAGAGGAAGATGTAATTTGTATCTACGTAGCAATTGGTCAGAAGAAATCTACAGTTGCTGGTCTGGTTCAGACACTTGAAAATGCAGGCGCACTAGACTACACAATCGTAGTATCTGCGACAGCATCTGATCCAGCTCCACTACAATATATCGCACCTTATGCAGGCGTTGCGATGGCAGAAGAATTCATGTACGCAGGTAAAGACGTACTAATTGTTTACGATGATCTATCTAAACATGCCGTAGCTTACCGTGCCATGTCACTTCTACTAAGACGTCCTCCAGGGCGTGAAGCTTACCCGGGTGATGTATTCTACATCCACTCGCGTCTGCTAGAACGTGCTGCAAAGCTTAATGATGATCTAGGTGGCGGTTCAATCACTGCACTTCCAATCATCGAAACACAAGCTGGTGACGTATCGGCGTATATCCCGACAAACGTTATCTCCATCACTGATGGTCAGATCTACCTTGAAACAGAACTCTTTAATGCGGGTCAGCGTCCAGCCGTAAACTCTGGTATTTCGGTATCTCGAGTTGGTGGTGATGCACAGATCAAGGCGATGAAAAAGGTATCTGGTCAGATCCGTCTGGAACTGGCACAGTACCGTGAACTTGCATCTTTTGCACAGTTCGGTTCAGACCTTGACAAAGCGACTCAAGCTACACTGGAGCACGGCGCTCGTCTAATGGAGGTTCTAAAGCAGAACCAAAATGATACTATGCGAGTTGAAGAGCAAGTTATGGTTATCTATGCTGTTACTAAGAAGCATATGATGGACATTCCAGTAGCTGCAATCAAGCGTTTCGAACTTGAGTTTGTTGACTTCATGAGAAGCAACAAGCCTGAAGTTGGCAAGAAAGTTAAAGAAGTTGGTAAGTTAGATGATTCTATCATCGAAATGCTAGAAACTTCAATTGCTGAATTCAAAGGCCAGTTCGAAATCCGTGATGAAGAACGCAAATAAGATTTCTAAACAAGGGAGGTAGTGACTCATGGCCGGAGCGGGTATTCGCGATATAAAGCTGAAAATCCAAAGTGTTAACAGCACTAGACAGATTACAAAAGCCATGGAACTAGTTTCCACTGCCAAGCTCAAGCGGGCGAAAGACCGTGTCGACATTACGAGACCTTATTTTGAAACTGTAATGAGTACAGTACAAGATATTATCCGTAATGAGAAATCACTTAAACATGATTACCTCAATGTTCGAGACGTTAAAAAGACGCTATATATCGTCGTGTCTGCTGACAGAGGTTTGTGCGGCGGCTACAATATTAATGTACTTAAGAGAACTTTGGCTGATATTGACAGCCACGATAAAGCAACATGTATTACTATTGGTAAAAAAGCAAGAGACTTCTTCAAGAAGAATGAAGTGGATAGTTTAGGCGAGTACCTGTACATTTCTGAGAAACCAACATTCGCAGATGCACAAGATATAGCTCGTAAAGCGCTGAAACTTTATACAGACGAAAAAGTTGATGAAATCAAGCTTGTTTACACAAGACTGGTATCAACAATTGCTCAAGAACCACATATGTTAAAACTGTTGCCAGTTGAAATGCCTGAAGAGGAAATCAAAGAATCTAAAGAAGATGAAATGACAGAGTTTGTTTCATACGAACCTTCTGCAGAAGCCGTTTTAAGTTATGTTATTCCTAAATACATGGAATCAACAATCTTCGGTGCTTTGGTTGAATCATCAGCTTCGGAACAAGCAGCAAGACGTATGGCTATGGAAAATGCATCTGACAATGCGGACGATATGATCGCGACTCTGTCACTTACATACAACCAAGCACGTCAAGCGGCGATTACTCAGGAAATATCTGAAATTGTTAGTGGTGCGGAAGCTCTTAAGTAGTTTTTCCACTGCTTATGAGCAGATTGAAAGGATGTGTATCTGATATGAAGCAAGCGATCGGTAAGGTCGTACAAATTATCGGCCCGGTCCTTGATATACGCTTCGAGTCGGATCAGCTTCCAGCAATCATGGATGCGATTCGAATTGAGTACGGTGACATTAAGCTAACAGCAGAAGTTGCCCAGCATATCGGTGACAATACGGTACGTTGTATTGCCATGTCTTCTACGGACGGTCTTGTTCGTGGAATTGATGCAGTAGCAACTGGAGCTCCTATTTCAGTACCAGTTGGTGCTCCAACACTAGGACGTATCTTCAACGTTCTAGGTGAAGCAATTGATGAAAAAGAACTAAAGTTCGAAGGTAAGCCTTGGCCAATCCATAGAGAGGCACCTCCATTTGATGAGCAGGAAACAGCTTCTGAGATCCTGGAAACAGGTATCAAAGTAGTTGACCTTATCGCACCTTATGCTAAGGGTGGTAAGATCGGTCTGTTCGGTGGTGCTGGTGTTGGTAAAACGGTTCTTATCCAGGAACTTATCAACAATATCGCTACTGAGCACGGTGGCCTGTCTGTATTTGCTGGCGTAGGCGAGCGTACACGTGAGGGTAATGATTTATTCCACGAAATGACAGAGTCTGGCGTTATCGCTAAGACTGCCATGGTATTTGGTCAGATGAATGAGCCGCCAGGGGCACGTATGCGTGTTGGTCTGACGGGTCTTACAATGGCTGAGTACTTCCGTGATGAAGAAAACCGTGATGTACTACTATTCGTAGATAACATCTTTAGATTTACACAAGCCGGTTCTGAAGTATCGGCCCTACTGGGTCGTATGCCATCTGCCGTAGGTTACCAGCCAACGCTGGCAACTGACATGGGTGCACTTCAGGAACGTATCACGTCAACGAAGAAGGGTTCTATCACATCGGTTCAGGCTGTATACGTACCTGCCGATGACCTTACTGACCCGGCTCCTGCGACTACATTCTCACACCTTGATGCAAAGACAGTACTTTCTCGTAAGATCACTGAAAAGGGTATCTACCCAGCAGTTGATCCACTAGATTCTAGTTCTCGTATCCTTGCTCCAGAGGTTGTTGGTGAAGAACACTATCAAGTTGCTCGTTCTGTACAGGAAATGCTACAGCGTTACAAAGAGCTTCAAGATATTATCGCGATCCTTGGTATGGATGAACTTTCAGACGAAGATAAGATCGTAGTAAACCGTGCACGTAAGCTGGAACGTTTCTTCTCTCAGCCGTTTAACGTTGCTGAGCAGTTTACTGGCATGACTGGTGTATACGTACCGCTTAAAGAAACAGTACGTGGCTTCAAGGAAATCCTTGAAGGCAAGCACGATGATCTTCCAGAAGGTGCATTCCTGATGGTTGGTACTATCGAGCAAGCTATTGAAAAAGCGAAATCCATGCGGTAATCCGGGTGGACCTGGATAAAGCATAGGAGGTGTTAACGTATGGCTACACTTTATGATTTAGAAATCGTTACGCCTGACTGTAATTTCTTTGAAGGTCAGACGGAAATGGTTATTGTCCGTACAACAGAAGGGGACATCGGTATCCTTCATGATCACGAACCTCTTGTTGCACCTGTATCAATTGGTAAAATCCGAATCCGTAAGGATGGTAAGTTCGTTGAAGCTGCATGCTCTGGCGGATTTCTAACCGTGGATGAAGGTCAAGTTATCATTGTAACAGATGCTGCAGAGTGGGCAGATGATATAGATATCGACCGCGCTAAAGATGCTTATAAAAGAGCCAAAGGACGTGTAGAAGGCACTGACAAAGAAGTCGATGTTGCACGTGCTAAAGCTGCACTAAGCAAAGCGATGAACCGTTTATATGTTGCTGGACATGATGTAGATCATTAAACTTTAAATTTGGGACTGCTATTTATAGCAGTCCCTTTTTAGTTTTTATAGTGACTTTTGATAGGTTACCAATAGGAAAGACGTCACCAATAAATTGTCATTTAGGCTAAAAAAGATAAAATTCAGTAAAAATAGTTGCAAATAGTGGAGTTTGAAAAACTTTTGATATATAATAAAGTAGATGTGGAGTCTTAAAATGAGCAGAAACCAGTGAATTCAATTGGTTGAAGGGGATTGGAACTGTTGATTTTTATACTGTGCATTTATTGGCAATTTTGAAATTGTGCGGGAATTACCGCTTTCGAAATATTTAATTGAAAGGAATCACCCTTTGGTAAAGATTAATCGGAATCGAAGGTTTGATTTTACAAGTAAAACTTGGCATATGCTGTTACGATCAGCGATATGTTCTGGTTTGCAAGATGGGGAGGTTAACATTGTCAAAGTTCATCGTAGAAAAAAGTGAACCACTTAAGGGTAAAATCAGGGTTAATGGAGCTAAAAATTCAGTGCTGGCACTACTACCAGCTACGCTTCTAACAGGAGAACCTTGTATTATAGATGAAGTGCCGGACTTACGTGATGTGGGTGTAATGTCTGAGCTTTTGACAGTATTAGGTGCAAAAGTTAAACGTGATAAAGAACGAGTTGAAATTCACGCTGATAATCTAACAAGTCGAGAAGCACCTTATGAGCTTGTACAGCAAATGAGAGCATCATTTTACGCTATGGGCCCTCTTCTAGCCCGCTATGGTGTAGCGCGAGTGTCACAGCCAGGTGGTTGTGCAATTGGCGCACGTCCAATTGATCTACATCTTAAAGGCTTTACAGCTTTAGGTGCAGAAGTTGAGTTAGGCCATGGTTATGTTGAAGCTAAAGTTGAAGGTCGCCTAAAAGGTGCAGATATATATTTAGATTTTCCAAGTGTAGGTGCTACAGCGAACATTATGATGGCTGCAACACTTGCTGAAGGACAAACAATTATTGAAAATGCAGCAGAAGAACCTGAAATCATCGATCTTGCTAATTTTATGAACAAGATGGGTGCATCTATTAAAGGGGCAGGCACGGATACAATTAAAATCAATGGCGTTGAAAAACTTAATGGCGCTATGCACGAAGTTATTCCAGACCGTATTGAGACAGGTACATATATGGTTGCCGCAGCTATTACCGGTGGCGATCTTATGATTGAAAATGTTGTTACAAGTCACTTAAAGCCGATTATTGCAAAGCTTCGTGAATGTAACGTTAATATTGAAGAACATGATGACGCTATTCGTGTTCAAGGTAAAGCTGATTTTACATCTGTTGATGTAACAACACTACCTTATCCAGGCTTCCCAACAGACATGCAAGCACAGTTTATGGCACTTATGGCCTTTGCCGAAGGAACTAGTGTTATTAATGAAACTGTTTTTGAAAATAGATTCATGCACGTTGCGGAACTCAATAGAATGGGTGCAAATATCAAAATTGAAGGTCATAGTGCCGTTGTTCAAGGGACTAAGAAACTTCAGGGAGCCCAAGTAAAAGCTACAGATTTACGTGCAGGTGCTGCCTTAATCCTGGCAGGTCTTGTATCAGATGGCGAAACAGAAATTAGTGAAATTCGTCATATTGATCGTGGCTATGTGAGAATTGAAGAAAAACTTGGCGCTGTTGGTGCGAAAATTCGACGCGTACAAGAGTAAATATTAGACTATGGGTGGTGTACGCGTATATAACGTGATGTACATCTAGAATATACTGACGTGGAAGGTGGATCGAGATGTTCGGATTTGGTGCTGAAATAGGAATCGACTTAGGGACAGCCAGCGTTCTTGTATATATCAAGGGTAAAGGTATTGTTCTGCAAGAACCATCGGTTGTTGCAATCGATAGAAATACGGATAAGGTCCTAGCTGTAGGTGCAGAAGCAAGAAAAATGCTTGGTCGTACACCAGGTAACATTGTTGCTACGCGTCCACTGAAGGATGGAGTAATTTCAGATTATGAAGTGACTGAGCGCATGCTTAGACATTTTATTAATAAAACATGTGGTCGTAGACGATTCTTCAAGCCGAAGATCATCGTATGTGTACCAAGTGGTGTAACAGAAGTTGAAAAACGAGCTGTAATTGATGCAACTATGGAAGCTGGTGGCGGTCGCACATTCTTAATTGAAGAACCGATTGCAGCGGCTATCGGTGCTGGCCTTGACATCACAAAACCAGATGGAAACATGGTTATTGATATCGGTGGAGGTACTGCAGATATTGCTGTTATATCTCTAGGTGGTATTGTTGTGAGCAAGTCTATTAAAGTTGCTGGTGACAAGTTTGATGAGGCAATCATTAAGTACATGCGTAAAGCACATAACTTACTAATTGGTGAAAGAACAGCAGAAGAACTTAAAATTAACATAGGTACAGCGTCTCCGCGTCCAAAAGCAATCAAAATGGATTGCCGTGGTCGTGACCTTATTACAGGTCTGCCTAAAAATATAACTGTAACAAGTGATGAAATGCTTGAAGCCCTACATGAACCTGTAAACGCAATTAGTGATGCAGTTCATGCAGTTCTTGAGAAGACACCACCAGAACTAGCATCTGATATTAGTTCGCGTGGTATTGTCATGACAGGTGGCGGTGCATTACTTCATGGTTTAAATAAACTTCTTGAAAAACGTACAGGTATTCCAACATACATAGCAGAAGAAGCTATTTCTTGTGTTGCAAAAGGAACAGGTATGTCTTTAGAACATTTAGATGTTCTTGAGAAGTCTATGATTACTAATCGTAAAAATGCGCGCGCGTACTAGGCGTCGTCTTTTTCCTGTACTCTACGTTACTGAATATTTGCCAGCACAATCACGTACTTAGGTACGCTCATGTGCAGTCAAATATTCGCGCCTTGATTACAGAAAAAATACTTAGCCTAGAATATTTTGTACTCCAACGACTGTAAGGCGTTGTGAGTTTCTTGACTGCCCGAAGGGCATACGTCTTTTTCCTGTACTCTGCGTTACTGAATACTTGCCAGCACAATCACGTACTTAGGTACGCTCATGTGCAGTCAAATATTCGCGCCT
>Ga0209272_10001981_pt1 | contig 12034 bp, 8 predicted proteins | sample tdDd002_FD_187125 | JGI IMG/M metagenome (GOLD analysis project Ga0209272, IMG submission 187125) | Marine sediment microbial communities from the Atlantic coast under amendment with organic carbon and nitrate - tdDd00.2 (SPAdes)... | ecosystem: Environmental > Aquatic > Marine > Coastal >... | reverse complement strand
GCATCTGTACCTCTTTCAGAAGGCACTTGAGCAAGGCGACCATCTGTTTTACCTATTAGGTCAAGGAATGGAACCGTTTGCTCTGCTGTATGGAAATCAAATCCATAAAATCCTTCAATATTACCATTTGTGAGCACACCGTCGCCATTCATAACATGGATCTCGTCCACACCAATACTTTTGGCAATTTCCGTCATATTGCTTAGTTCTAAAGCGTCTGGTGTGAGTTTGACCATTTCGGCAACTGCCTTTGCCAAGTCTAAATTCTTTTCGTCGAGTGTTTCAAAGAAGGTTTTTTCAACCTGCCGTCTTGTAGTGATGTTCTCAGTTAAGTTGTCTAGCTGAGACGACATCTGGTCCTGAATAAGTCCAAGGACCAATTGATTTTCAATCTGATTAAATATAACAAACCCAAGTCCAAAAATAGCTATAAGTAATACAAGTAATACAGGTACTAACAGCTTATTTTTCAGTTTCATATTACCCCTCCTGTCAGGAATTGTGATTGCGGGTGGCTCTTTTTTGTTTATACCCGGGTTGGAGGGGTGGTAAAAATAAATTAGTGGATGGAATGATATTTATAGTAATTGGATGTTTGTGTAAGGAGATAGTGTGCTTTAGTTTGATTGGGTGTATAATTCCACCTGTCGTACAACAACATTATAACGATATAGCTAATACACTTCACCTTATTTCCAGAGTTTATGTTATCAGTCATTTACCAAGCATTATTGATGAAATAAAGTTGACTGTATTCAATAAGATTGAAAAATCATAGAAATTCTAGATATTCTGATAATATCATTAAGTATATACGATTTCTCACTCTTTGCACTCATAATAGGCTCTGTCTCAAAGAAAAACTGTTCTGACTGGCCCAAATACATAATTTCTAAAATTTCTGTATTACAACCCATTTCTCTCACCCTTCTTTCGTATTACTTATCAATTGTGCTGAAAAATATTGTTACACCTTAAAATTTAAAAATTGGTATGATTATTTGGTCGCCGAAAGTCATAGTCACGAGCAAATTGAGCCATTAGGTGACTCAACTTTACCGAGATATTCAATTAGCATCACCAAATCATAGACATTACAATACATAGCTGCTATAATTTCTTTAGGTAACTTGAATTAAACTATTGAAAATTTATTTTGAAACGGAGTATTATGAAGAATCTACAAACAATAGACTTATTTGCTGGGGCAGGCGGCCTTAGTTATGGGTTTTTACAATCAAAAAAATGTGAAGTTAAATTAGCTGTTGAGTTTGACAAAAATGCTCAACTTACATATAAAGAAAATCATCCTTACGTTGATATGCTAGATGATATAAATACTATAGATTTTAAAAAGCTAAGAGTAGAATACAATAACGTTGATTTAATCATCGGCGGTCCACCATGCCAAGGTTTTTCCAACGCTAATAGACAAAGAAATTATATAATTTCTCCGAAAAATCAACTAGTAAAAAAATATATAGAGGCTGTTGATACACTTAATCCGAATATATTTGTGATGGAAAATGTTAAAACCATAGCTTCTGATAAACACAAATTCATATATTCTAAAAATGATGAATCAACTATTCAAAAACTAAACGTAGAACTTCATGAAGAGAATATTCTTATTGGATCTGCACCACTTCATCCAGAAATATTTTTGAATTTCATTACGGAAAATGCAGATAATTTTAACACAGATTTTCTTCTTCCTGATAACATCGATTCAATCTATAAACAACTTATGAAAAAAAGCTCTTCCGAAGAGACTTTCACAGAATACTTCGATAAAAAAATCTCTTCAATTAAAAGAATATTAGCGAAATGGACCATTGATGAACAAGCATTTTGGCATAACTCCTATGCTCAAATCAATAGACGCTTATACTTAGCACTAACCGTTGAAGACACAGATGTGAATTTTGATATGGTCAAAACCTGTCTTGAAATAATTACAGAGACAAACAAAACGTTGAAAAGAGCTTCAGATATTACCCATTATAAACTCAATTATAATAATCTAAGATATGAGAACAATAGTATTTACTTCAGTGCTAAATCCTATAATATTATTGAGTTTATTGAAAAAAAGTTTACAAAAAAGGGATACAGCATTGTTTCAGGTATTATGAACGCTGCTGATTTTGGCGTTCCACAATTAAGAGAACGTTTCATAATGATAGGAATAAAAACAACTATTTTACAAAAAGAACTCACAATGCCATCACCATCCTTTAGCAAAGACCAGTACATAACAATTGGTGATGCAATTTTGGATCTTCAGGAGTTGTCACCAACAACAAAACTTGACGATTATAAACCTATAAAAAGAAAAACTCCAGCGATGAAAACTACAAAATACTTAGACTGGATTGCTGATTCAGACACAATTTTCAATCATATTACTACTGCAACTAGAGAAACTGCAATTAAAAGGTTCAAAGTATTAAAACAAGGTCAAAATTTCCATTCTTTAGCCGATGATTTAAAAACAACATATACATCACCGGAAAAAACACAGAATACAATCTATAAAAGACTGGAGATTGATAAACCTTCAGATACTGTAGTAAACGTACGCAAATCGATGTGGATTCATCCAAATCTTGATCGTGCAATTAGCATACGTGAAGCTGCGCGGTTACAATCATTTCCTGATAGTTTTGTTTTTCATGGGAAAAAAGATGCACAATATCAACAAATCGGCAATGCCGTACCACCTATATTAGGTAAAGCAATTGCCGATCATATACTTAATGTTATTGATACTTCAAACTAGGATGCCTAATCCATCTGCTTTTAGGTAGATATCATACAATATTTTAGATTGCTTTTCAGAAGGAGGCATTAACCTTCCTTCTGACATGCTTTTAAGAATTCCTCGTTGGGTTCCTGACAGTTCTCTTATATTCTCCGGTCGAGTAAAGAATCCATTCAGTTTCCCCCAGTTTTCAAGTTCCACATCTTTTACTACAAACATTTGCATCTCTATCCCACGATCTAGTTTTTTGATTTTTCGCTCTTCTTTCTTAATATATGTCACTTCTTCTTTATCGAGCAAAAACCTAACTGGAATAATAACATTGACTTTTATTTTTTTTACACTTTCCCAGCATTTTTCTTGCTTACACCATTGTGTAACGTTTCCATAACCTTCTGGTGGATTCGAAATGCAATCACTAACTTCTTCTGCTATGACTTCAAGACAGCTATATAAATCATCTGATATAGACTGAATTTCCCATATTTCATTAAAATTAAAGTGCTTGGACTGTTCGCAAACTAAGTAGGACAAATAAGCAATTGAATAGGTAACAATTTGAGCTCTAAAGCCACCATTGTACCAATCTGCACCAGAAACTAACTTTTCAACTTTCCTGAACAAAATTACTCTAGAAATTGCATCCTTAAAGTACTTTTCGGTAATGGCTAGATTATTCTTTTCTAACTCATCCGTAGTCTTTTCAGCGAAAAATGAAAAATTAAACTGTGCACCTTTTGCAACTACATTCGGGAGTTGTTTCCATGAATTTTCACTTTTTGCTAAGAATGTCTTGTCCACAAGTTGATCTTTTGGGTGTTCCAACTTAAACTTACGTTTTTCAGCCGGTGTCAAGAACGTTTGCTTATTTAAATACCCCCCCCTAACACGCTCATAATACCAATGTGTTCTTCTTTGTGATCCACCTGTAGCAGCAACCCAAATTCTATTAGCATAATCCTTAAACTCCTTATGGAACGGACTATTCGAGAAGAAGTCAGACTTGTTAACTTTGTTCTGAGTATTCGCATACTCTGATATTTTTGAAACCGCTTGATTCTTTTCTTCATTATCCTTAATAACAGATAATTTCATTTGCACAAATACATCATCAATATCTAACTTGTGGTTCTTTTTTGCCGCATAAATAGCCGAAGTAGTTTGGGCACCATTAACTATCTGAAAATCTACTATTTTAGTCAAATTCCCATTCTCATCCGTTTCAACTTCACTGGCTGTTGCTGTTAATCCATTATTATATGCAAAAAATTGCTTAGGATCATATTCTATCGTTGTACGTAGCCCTTTATTAACCTTTCCCCTGAACTGTAGAAAAGTTCTTACATTTTGCTCAAACAACCTTTGACCATATTGATCATAAATCTCCGCAAGTGTGTTTCCATCCATGACTACTAGATAGGAGTCGTACTCTTCAACGTTATTACTAACATGTAGATACGGAAGATTGACATCCACTTCAAACGTTTTATCTATAAATTCAGATAAGTATATTTTATATATGTACTCTATATCTATAATACGATGCTCAATGCTAATTCCATCAAACTCATCATCCACGACACTTTCTAAAGACCTGGTTATTTTACCATCTGTTATTATCACAAACTTAATCTTATCTATTGCCTTTTTCTTTAAGTAATGATGAATGTTATAAAGAGCATCATATCCTTCTGCTGTTTCTTCATACTCTTTATAAAACGTTGTTGATGCATTTTGAAGATAATTCTTTAATCGTTTAAACTTTACTTTCATTTGCTGTCTGGTCAACGTTTGAATAGAATCTGCTTGAAAATAATTATGTACAATCAACGTCAATAATCGTCGTTCTTCATCGTAATCATACCCATTTAATTCCATACTACGTTTAATGAAATTTGACATTGAATAGTTTATACTGAGCTCTCCTGTACCAACGAGTTCTTCACATACGTTTTCAAAAAAAGCTTCAGCTTTTAGTAAGCCCCGACTTTCTGTATCACTTAATATATCCTGAACAAAATTTTCATAAAACTCTTCAAGTGTAATCATTTTACTCACCACCAAAGACATCTTCTTTATTACATAGAAATTCATCACATCGTGACAAATCAATCTTATACTTTAATTCTGTCACCCTCTGATCAATATCGTTAGAACTTATTTTTGGAAACAACTCATTAACATCATAGATTTTTTCTGAATCTTTAATAAACTTTTCTTTTCTAAGATTCTCATGGTGTGGTACCCATCCTGAAATAAATAACTTCATCATAAGTGTTTCATGCTCTTTACCTGTTAACTTAGCAACGATCTCATCATATAAATCATCAATTGACCTACCATTTTCATTTACAGTCATTCCATATGAAACAAGATACAGCTTGTCCTTTTCACTTGTTAGCTGATTCAAAGATGATATGTTTGCCACATTTCCTTTGGTAGTAATATGAGACTTAACTTCTACAACACATTTTTCAAGATTAAAATCTTGCTTATCTTTTTCAATACCTACCCATGAATCAATAGCAGCACAATAGCCTACTTTCGGCGCAATAATATTGTTTAGGCAAAGCAGTTCTGAGAATATACCCATCTGCTGTTCCTTACTCATATTGAGTTGGCGTTTATTAGCCAATAGGTTCTTCCATTTATCCAGTCTTTCTAACAGTTTACTAATCTTGACACTATCTGATTCATGAGCATCTATAACAAAGACTAAATCAAAACAAAGTGCATGAAAGATTTCCCAATCTTCATTTTCCTCAAGAGCTAAGTAAAACTCAGTACAATTATCCTGTGTTTTCTCAATTTTTATATCAATTCCACGCAACATTATATCTGTAGTAATTCGCTCATGTATATCTAGTTTAAGAAAAAAACCATATCTTCCTTCAAAGTCATATATCCAAAAATAGTCATATATTGTATCATATTCAACTCGTCGTCGTGTTCCTGAAACCATATTTTCCCATGGATTATATTGGCCATTATTCATCAATTTCACTCTCGTCTTTCATATCTGCTATTAGTTGATCAACAAAAACTTGATTAACTTTTGCCTTAACAATATTCGGATCATCATCTACATCTCCAGGGAAGCTAATGCCAAAAGCCGGTACATCCTTATATTCATCACCATTCTTAGTTGTAACATCCATCACGTGTAAACATAATAAAGGTTTTTCCATCATGGCTCGAAGATCTCTTCTACTCTTATCTTTAGATTCTTCTTTACTAAATAAAACTTTTTCGAGTGTCCCTGTAGAAATATGTCTTTGATTAGCTTCAAGATAATTCTCTTCGTCTTTCATACCAGTTCTTTTCTCTTTTTTAAAGCTTATAACATCATTACTATATTCTTCGTTTAATTGCTTTCCTGTCGGTAAAAGAATATCCCAATTTGTATTGACTTCTAATGCATACGTTTTGATGAACTCAATAGGCATTTTTGAACTATAGTAAACAGGATTTAGTGAATACACTCTAAATTCATCTAGAAAATCTATTACTAACTTTTTATCGACATCTTTCCATAAATACTTGTCACCATCTCTTGATAGATTAGGATTCGTCTCGAGTCGATATATGAGTTTATCTATAACATTCAGATTAGAAGCTAACACTTTTTCATCTTTTTCTATACACGTAGTTTCTTTTTCAGAACCATCTAAGTTCATGTTGAAATAGTAATCTGTAGTATGTCTTAACTTATTATTTGCTGTTACTTGTAATGAGCTATGAGGATGTTGTGTTACTGATAATCCGAAATCATTCGGAGTCTTTTTAGCTTCAGCCATTCTTCTAAAATTATCAAATAGCTCTTCAGTAGCTTCAATAATATACCTAAAACTCTTGCCCATTGATTTTTTCATATATATTCTACATATATCTTCGTAACCTATTCTGTATCCAAACCATCTACCCATTTGCATTAAAGTATCATACATTTTTGTTGTTCGTAAGAAGTAGCTAACTGTAAGCCCCTCTAAGGTGTAACCTCTTGATAAACTAGCTCCTCCTATAGCAATAACGTTTAATGCCTCATCTGGTAAATATTCTAAAGGTATTTTTGATTTTTGATGTACTTCTCTAACAATAATTGTTTTTATAAATGCACTTATTTCTGCCAAAACTTCTTTCCATCTAAATTCTAATGAATCATACTCTTTTATAAATGTTTCTTCAAGAGATCTAATATAAGAACTATAAGCTGAAGCACTATCGAGTAATCCATATGAAATAACATCATCAATAACAGCCTTTAAATACTCTTCGATATAAAAGGCAACTTTCACATGTATGTTTGTGAATCTACTTACATGAATTAACATACTATTATGCTTACCGGACTGTCCTCTAAGATTCCTTATAGCTATGTTTATTACAAATACCTTAACCGCTTCCTTTAAACTATTTGGAATGTTAAATATATCTGTATCTTTTTTGTGTTTAAGTGGTAATACACCTTCATTATCTTGTATATGTCTTACGTAATTATCATATTCTTCAAGAAATATTTTTCGTGCTCCAAAATAATTATCCGGTGCGTTCAGAGCAACAATAAAGTCTTTTGGAAATAAATCTAAGCCTAAATTGTCATTATCAACTCTGTAATCAATAAATATGTTAGCATATGGTGTTGCAGTGTATGCAACATAGGCACTTTTATCGAATAAGGACATAAGATGTCTTAGTTTCTTATTTATTGTTGATGGATCATCTTCATCCTTTGTATTAACTGAAGCGTAATCTGATTCATCATCAATCATTAACATCGCATGATTTGCGATTTTGTTTTTATACTTAGCATTCAACCAATTTATTACATTCGTTAAGGTATTAGTATTCTTCTTAATAACCATAATTACTGGAACATTTATAGTTTCAAAATTAAACAGTCCCATCAATTTATCCGCATCTCTTTTATTAAAGTCTTGTGTAGTCGTTGTGGGACTACTAGGTGTCTTTTCGATTTTTGTCCCTCCAAGTTTACCCACACCAACAAATTTTCCTTCTTGTGAACCAATTATTGCATCATTAATTCTAACCTGCGTTTGATTTCTTAAATTGTTAATACCACCTGCAATTACAATAATAAACTTGTATCCTGCATCACAAGCTTTACTTATTAAAGCACTATAATTTGCGGTCTTACCTGACTGTACATGGCCAACAACCATTCCATATGTTGTAAACTTCGACAACTTCGGATCTGAAATATTATTCATTACAACATCTGTATCTGTATTAATTGTTTGAATGACTTCTGGTGAAAAGTTTTGAGCAATATATTCTTTATATCTGCTCCAATAATAAAGCTCATTATTTCCTTTTTCTTTATCACTCCACCATTTTGTATCTCTTTTTTGCTGATCTTCGCCTTGAATAATGAATCCTTCAGGCATTTTTACATCAAAGTGCATTTCTAGATCCCTGATCATCCTTTCCCAATCTTCATCAACAAGATCACTGGATGCTGGTAATCCTAAATGCGAAAGCATTATATTTGTATCATCATTCACTAATAATGCTTTAGTTTGCAATACCATTTCTCTAATTTTTCCCTCTTCTAATGGTTGTTCAAATGTTTGTAGTCTTTGCTTAACAAATAAATATACTTGTTCAAAATCATTCATCATTCCCCACCCTGTCCTTATAAATTTCTGTCATGATTATGTCTGCTAACTCATTCCCTGTTTCTTGTAGATGCATAATCAAACTCTGTGCTTCATCATCATTCAGGATACTCTTCTGATCAATATCATGTGGTCGTTCCTGCAATTGTGCTTGAATCGCTTCGATCGGTATATAGGATTGTATTGCTTTCAAATACTGATTAACAATGGTCGTTTGATTATCATTTAATTCATTCATAACAGCAGTATATGATGGATGATCTTGATTCAATTCAAAACTGATTTTTTCGTTATGAGGGACTAAACACCATAACCTTGTTGTGTTATTATCTCTAATCCTTCGACCTCTTCCACTATATGGCCTAGATCCTTGAACTGTTACTTTCTTAATAATTCTCTTTAACTCACTTCTAACTTCAGGTGATGGAGAGGCCTTCGATTTTTTTACATCTATCCCCCAGTATTTATCTTGTTCGCTACTAATATCAATCTTTATACGCACCAATTTATGAGCATCTGATGCCTTATGCAATCCCCACCAAGTTCCATATATAAGCAATCTATTCTCACGGTAAAGATAAAAGCCTTGTGATTTTATATATCCTTCAGTCGTAGCATAAAAATCATAATCATTTCTCCCTATTTTTGAATGGTGTGGAAGTATAAAAGGTTGCACAACAATAGAGTCGCCATATAAATTTATCTTTTCATCTGGGATTTGCTGTGTTGCAGGGTGTGCTTTATTAAAGGGATCAAATGGTTTTATATCTCGTCCATTTATTCTAATTCCAATTTTTGAGGTACCAGGTCTTGCTTCCAAAAATCGATGAAACACCAATGATAAATGATCGCCTAAATCAGAAATAACCGTAGACATTTTTTTCTTATTGTATCTATCGATTTCTTCCCAAACAACCAATGTTCCACTTTCACACTCTTGAAATTTACTATACAGCCTATATTGTTCAACTGAATTTGCTTCAGGTGTGATCAACTCCCATTCATTTACAATTGCTAAATAATCAAGATCCCAACGTCTAGCATAGATTTTATTTTTATTTTTAGTTATTACAGTTAATTTTTTACACTGCGAAAAAGATGCCGTCTTTAGACCTAAACCGAACCTACCTAAATCATTTTTTTCTCTTTTCTCATCTGGGTTTTTGGTTGCAAGTCTCATTGCCTCGACTAAGTCTCTTTCACACATTCCTGTACCATTGTCTAGTAACTCAAATGTTAAATCCGGCTCTGGTATTATCAATATGTCTATTTGTTTTGCTTTTGCGGTTATACTATTATCAATAATATCTGCAACCGCTATTTCAAATGAATATCCAATGTCTCGTAATGATTTTATAAAATTCTTTATGTTTGGTTGGACAGTTTCTGTTTTCAAATCGATCCTCCTTTAAATTTTCTACTATTGATACCTTATTACTTTCATGTTGTTTTTGAATGTTATGAATTTTCACTTAAAATTACAACTCTAGCAGAGAAAAAGTACATGGAACATTGGCACTTGAATATTTATCTACAAGGTTTCACCTGATTTTAACGAATCAATTTCCTAGTATTCTTTAATTCTCATTGAAATACCAGTTTAACTACTTTTATAAATAGATTTATCTGCTCTTTTTACAAGTGTCTCATTGTCGATTATTGTCCATAAACTTTCTCTTATTGGAAACGTATTACTCAAGCCCTCACCTCATAAGTTAATTAGCCTACTAACACATATTGTGCTCGTCCTACACTCTAGTATAATGCACAATATGTGATACTAAAACATCATTTTCCAATTTGTCTACTAAAACCCACTTATTTTCAACACAACTGTGCCTAATCTCTATAAATCGCACAATTCAATGTACTACTCACACCCACACCCACAATAAAATAAAAAATCAGCCTCAAAACAAAAGGCTGATCAAAACTCAATATTAATCTAAAACTAAATTCCCCATTACCTACACCACTACCGCACCCAAACACAATTCCTACCACCACGCTTAGCCCCATAAAGCGCCTCATCCACCCGTTTAAAACAACTATTGAGCTTTTCAGGAGAATCCTTCGACAAGAATGTAACACCAAAAGATCCTGTTACAGCAATTCTGTCATTGTTTGTCTCACAAGGTGTCAATTCTACACTTTGTCTTATTTCTTCAATGCGTTTTAATAAAACTTCCTGATTTTGTCCATGCAATAGGAATATAAACTCTTCCCCACCCCATCTAGACACAATACTCTGTGGACCTGCCATACTTTGCAGAATTTTAGAAACGTGAATAAGCACATCATCTGCCACCGCATGACCGTACTTGTCATTTACTTTTTTAAAGTGGTCCAGATCCATTAAAACAAGTACTACAGTTTCTTTGTCCAGTCTACTTAACTGGCTTTCAACCATTTCCTTTTCGAAACTTCTTCTGTTATATAGACCCGTTAAGTAGTCATGGTGGGCTAAAAAGTCTAGTTGTTCATTATTTTCTCGAAGTAGGACTTCACGTACAAACTGGTCTCTAACGCTATTGTAGTTTTGAGCAGACAAGACACACATTGTGATTACAAATAGGAATCCATTTACCGAGTTAATAAGTGCTGTTTGTGGGTCCACCTGGTATGTATGAACTGAAAACACCATTATTAGTCCAGGAATGGCAAAGGCTAAAACCTGAAATGGCGGTTTAATAAGACCATAAAAACTCCCGATCATGAGGACTATAATTAGGGATGCTATGGAATCTGTACTTAACTGGTCAAGTCCAGTAATTAAAGCCACAATAGATAAAAACGCCGTACTCGTTACCCACAACATGCCGTGGTGTAATCTGAATATGGCGTTATTTTCTTTCGGATAGGTATACTGAATAACCAGTAAGTTAAATACCGAAATGAGTAGCAAGCTCACGTGGGAGTATAAATAGAGGTGGTCTGGTCTTGTTCCAATTAGGTTTCCAGACTGGATCACATCCATGTCAAATATGTATATGAGTAGTATTTCTATAAAGAATGCCACGCCATACATTATACGCCCTCTATTATAGTTGGTTTGATACATGAGGACTTGTACTTCATTATTCTGTTTATGGGTAAGCTCTGTTTTATGTGATAAGTCAGCCTTCAAGTGATTGGCCCCTTTCAGCATGTCTAAGTTATATGACAACAAAGCTCATTATACCACATTCGATGTTATCCAAATGGGATTTATACGAAATGGTTACCTTCTTTTCTTAAATCTTCCAAGTATCATGCCTGCTACAAAAAAGCCTACCATAACACCAACTGCTAACAACATATTGTTCATATTCCCCTCCATTAAACATAGTCATTTACAATTTACTCTAATCCTATTGTACCAAATTTCACTTACTCAGTAAAAACTATTAATACTTACGTGTGGAATAGTCACGTCCGGCTATTTTTATAAGTTGCTGTGCAACATCCGTATACCTTAGGGTTAAAGATGTTTCTTCAAAACCTCCACAGTGAGGCGTCATTACAACATTTTCAAACGTTTCTAGTGGGTGTTTAGATGGCATTAATGTTTTTTTAGCCTTAGTCGGATACTGGAACCAAACGTCTGAACCGTAGCCTTTTATTTGGTCTGCCTGAAGTGCTTCATATAAGGCAT
>Ga0209272_10001980_pt1 | contig 12038 bp, 9 predicted proteins | sample tdDd002_FD_187125 | JGI IMG/M metagenome (GOLD analysis project Ga0209272, IMG submission 187125) | Marine sediment microbial communities from the Atlantic coast under amendment with organic carbon and nitrate - tdDd00.2 (SPAdes)... | ecosystem: Environmental > Aquatic > Marine > Coastal >... | reverse complement strand
GGTGCAAAAACTGATGCTAATCGAGCCCCAGCTCAGCCCACAGGCTATCGATTTTTTCGATAACTTCGGTAGACATTCTTATTGGCTCACCCCACTCCCGTGTGGTTTCACCCGGCAATTTATTCGTTGCATCGAGCCCCATCTTTGAACCAAGCCCGGATACCGGTGAGGCGAAATCGAGATAATCGATCGGCGTATTGTCGATCAGGGTAGTATCACGTATGGGGTCCATGCGGGTTGAGATTGCCCAGATAACGTCCTCCCAGTTACGTGCATCGATATCCTCATCGACGACGATGACGAACTTGGTGTACATGAACTGACGCAGAAATGACCAAACGCCCATCATTACGCGCTTGGCATGACCCGGATACTGTTTTTTGATGCTGACAATCGCTACCCGGTATGAGCAACCCTCGGCGGGGAGATAGAAATCGATAATCTCCGGGAACTGCTTTTGCAATATCGGAATGAATACTTCGTTAAGCGCGAGTCCGAGTACCGAGGGCTCGTCCGGTGGCCGACCAGTATAGGTACTGTGATATACCGGGTTTTTGCGCATGCTCATGGCCTCAACGGTGAACACCGGAAAACTCTCAACTTCATTGTAGTATCCGGTGTGATCGCCAAATGGTCCTTCTTCGGCTACATCATCGGCATAAATATGACCCTCGAGTACGATTTCAGCGCGTGCCGGAATCTCCAGATCGGAAAGCAGTGAGCTCGCGACTTCGGTCTTACTACCACGCAGCAGACCGGCAAAGGCGTACTCGGCCAATGAATCCGGAATCGGCGTTACCGCGGCCAGGATAGTCGCCGGATCACAACCCAGCACCACCGCTACCGGGAAAGGTTCATCGCCCTTTTGCTCGCGCCATTCTTGATAGTCGAGCGCACCCCCGCGATGCGATAACCAACGCATTATCAAGCGATTACGGCCGATCAACTGTTGTCGATAAATACCCAGGTTTTGCCGCTGTTTAGTAGGTCCCCGGGTAGTGACAAGTCCCCAGGTAATTAGCGGTGCGGCATCCCCGGGCCAGCAGGTCTGAATCGGCAGAATCGACAGGTCGACATCATCACGATGAAATTGAATTTCCTGGCATTTAGGATTTTTCACCGATTTTGGCGACATATCGAGGATTTTCTTGTAGATTGGCAAGGTTTTCATCGCATCTTTGAAACCCTTGGGGGGCGCCGGTTCTTTCAGAAATGCTAACAGCTTGCCGACCTCGCGTAAGGCGGACGCATTATCTTCCCCCAACGCCTGCGCAACCCGTTGTTCTGTGCCGAAAAGATTGGAAAGCAGCGGAATCCTGCTCTCCCCCGGATGCTCGAATAGCAGTGCCGGACCGCCTGCTCGCAATACCCGGTCAGCGATTTCTGTAATTTCGAGGTTAGGGGAAACAGGCTTGCTAATGCGTTTCAGATCGCCACCCCGTTCCAGCTGGTCGATGAAATCCCGCAGATCCTTGTATTCCATTTACCAGATCTTTATGCCGTGAAACTTGCTTTTGATACGGGACTCGATAAACACCTTACTGACCAGAAAACTCAACAACATGATGAACACGATCATCGGAACTATTAAATGCCAGTATTTTCTGAATGTATCCCATAAAACCAGCAACGGCGGAGTGCTATCCGCGTCCTTGCGATCAATCTCGCGTTGCTTGGTCTCGACTACCTGCTGCAATTCGGCGATAGACTCGGCCGCCTGTTGTTTTTCAGTTTCCAGTTGATCAATTTTTACAACCAGCTTATCCATGTCCTGCTCATACTGCGCGATGACTGTCTTGCTGTTCTCAAGCTTCTCTAGTTCTGCAGTGAGCTGCTCGGTTTTCTGTAGCTCTTCTTTGAGTAACACGGTCGAGGTGGGAGTAGAAACCAGGAAACCCCGCTTGACCCAACCCTTGACGCCGCCGGGAGCGATTACAAGGGCATAAGGCCCGGAAAGTTCCTGTATCACGAGCATATCACCAGATTGCAATAACTTGATGACTTTGCTTTTCGAGCTGGCGTTCGAATAAAGTGAAAGCTTTAACTGATCGGTTATATACAGTTTATCTTTATCCTGATCGCTTGTTTCCTGGGCTGACAACAGCACGCCGTAAGACAACAGGACCACTCCGAGTATTATTTTATTTATCATCAACTAGCTTATCCCACTATGCCTCAACAATGCGTCGATTTCGGGTTCACGCCCGCGAAAACAACAAAATGACTCCATCGCTGGACGTGATCCACCTTGTTCGAGCACACAGCGTAGAAACCTTTGTCCGGTATCCGGATTGAAAATCCCTTCTTCTTCAAATGCGGCAAATGCGTCGGCGGATAAGACCTCCGCCCACTTGTAGCTATAATAACCCGCAGCATAGCCGCCTGCAAAAATATGTGAGAAACCATTTTGAAAACGATTGTTGGTCGGGGTTTTAACAACTGAAGTCTCCGCTCGAACGTCGTCCAGAACGGTCTGAATCTGGGCTACCGAATTAATACCCGCCAGTTGATGCAGGCGAATGTCAAATAGCGAAAACTCGATCTGGCGCAGCATCTGCAGCGCGCTTTGAAAATTCCTGGCGGCGATCATACGCTCGAATAGCGCGTCAGGTAACGGCTCCTGGGTCTGGTAATGGCGGGCAAACATTTGTAGCGCTTCCTTTTCCCAGCAAAAGTTTTCCATGAACTGACTTGGTAATTCGACCGCGTCCCACTCGACCCCATTGATACCAGCCACATCCGGCACGTCAACGCGAGTTAGCATATGGTGCAGACCATGGCCAAATTCATGAAACAGGGTTATCACTTCATCGTGGGTGAAAAGCGCAGGCGCATCACCCAGTGGCGGAGTCAGATTACAGGTCAGGTATGCGACCGGAAGCTGGGTTGTGCCGTCGATGCGATAGCGATTCACACATTCATCCATCCAGGCGCCTCCTCGCTTGTTTTCGCGTGCATACAAATCGAGGAAAAAGTAACCGAGAGCTTCTCCCTGACAATCGTCGATCTGGTAAAAGCCAACCGCATCATCCCAACGGTCGATGTTTTTTTCCACCGGGCTTATTTGAACCCCGTAAAGCTTCGTAACTATGTCAAACAAACCGCTGATAACCTGGGTGTCTGAAAAATAGGGTTTCAGGTCCTCGTCGGTAATCTGATACCTGTCCTGTTTCAATTTTTCCCCGTAATAGCTGTAATCCCAGGCCTCTAGCTCGCCAACAAAACCCTGCGACTCAGCATAGGCCTGACGCTCACCAACCTCTTCGATGGCCGCCTGCCGCGATCTTTGCGCAAGATCGTTGAGAAACGCAATAACTTGTTCAACGCTACTCGCCATTTTGGTCTCGAGCGAATAGGCGGCATAGTTATCAAAACCCAGTATTTTGGCCTTTTCGTGTCTTTTAGCGACAATAGCCAACATGTTTGATGCGTTATCCCATATTTTATCGGTAGTTCCCTGGTCCGAAGCACGTGTCACATAAGCTTCGTAAATTGATTTACGCAGTTCGCGATTATCGGCGTAGGTGATTACTGCGAGATAGCACGGCATATCCAGCGTTACTCGATAGCCCGTTAAATCCTTTTGTTCAGCGAGCTGGCTTAACATTGCCAGTGCATACTCCGGCAAACCTTGTAATTCCGCCTTGTCTTCGGTCAGGTACTGCCAGGCCTGAGTAGCGTCCAGCAGATTGTTTTCGAAACTGGACTGCAGTTCGGACAGATCTTTTTGCAACTGCTGGTAACGCGCCGCATCCTTACCATCGAGTTCGACACCACCGAGCCTGAAATGCAGCAGTGCATCGGTGACCGCTTTTTGTCGAGCCGAATCAAAGCCGGTGAACTCAGCAGAATCGGCAATGCGACGATAACCCTGGTATAGCTCTCGGTTCTGGCTGATTTCAGTAGAGTATTCGCTGAGCAGGGGTAAACAACTATTATAAGCGTCTCGTAACTCAGGGCTGCTTTTGACCGAATTCAGATGCCGCACCGGTGACCAGGTCTTATCCAGGCGATCGTTCAACAAGGATAATGGCTTGACCAGGTTATCCCAGTCGGGCTGCTGTTGCCCGGATAGTTGTGCTATTGAAATGCGATTTTCACCGATTAAATGTTCAATGGCCGGCTGTATCATTTGCGGCGTAATTTTACTAAAGGCTGGCAGTACGCCGGGTTCGAGTAATAGGTTGGTCAAGGTTGTGCTTATCGATTCAACATGGAGTGCGCTAGTCTACTTAACTACGCCGATCAATTAAACGGATAAAGAGGCACGAATTGAAAACATCACTACTAGTGTACTGAAAACCAGAAAACCGGCCGCAACTGCCGAGTAAGCTTTTAGCTTTTTCCGCGTCACCAGGTCTTCCTCCAGGGTCGCCGAGATGATGTATGGCTGGCTGGCTGGCTTTTCCCCTGGGAGCGCGACTTTTTCCAGGGTTTCCTGCTCGAACTTCATATACTGCTTACAGGTTTCTACCAGCTTCGGAATTTCATCATGGCGCTGCTTGAGCAAAACATCGATGTTCGACCATGCCTTGGAGACACTGTGTTTGATGCGCACTAAATGATTGTAAATGCTGACGACATATATCACCAAACCGACCACGACTGCCCAGAACAGAATGCTGGCAATATCCATTGGATTGTTCCCTAATTTATTAAATTTTCCCCTCTATATAGAGTTTAAATTAATAAAATCAAGGAGTTGCTATACGTCCAGATTATTTACGTTGAGTGCGTTAGTCTCAATAAAGAGGCGGCGTGGCTCTACATGGTCACCCATCAGGGTAGTAAATACATCGTCCGCGGCAACCGCGTCTTCGATACGAACCTTGAGCAAACGCCTGTTTTCCGGATCCATAGTGGTTTCCCAGAGCTGTTCGGGATTCATTTCCCCCAAACCCTTGTAGCGCTGAATGTTCAGACCCTTACGCGCTTCTCGCATCAGCCAGTAATAGACGTCGCTGAATTTTTCTACCTGGTGCCGGCGCTCACCCCTGTTAATATAGGATTCCGCGGTAAATAAATCGCCCACCTGTTCAACAAACCGGGCAATTTGATTGTAATCGGCGCTGTTAAAGAAATCGCTTCTGAGCTCACTCTCGGTGGTGAGTCCGTGCAGGCGTTTTTCTACAATCAGCCCGAACTGATTGCTATCATCATCATCCTTGGCTGACATCTTGTAGGAAACGGATGTTTCGCTCTTTTCATTTAGCCGCGAAACCAGCGCCTGACCCCATTCGTTAATCGCGTTTTCGTCGAGCAGGGTTGATTCTGTCACTACCGGTAAATCGATCAGTTCTTCGAGCACTTCTGTAGGAATATACCGTCCGAGGCGCTCAAATATTGCAAGTATGGTTATGAACTGACGGGCCAGGTTTTCCAGCGCCAGGTCAGATATTGGCGGTGCGTCGCCGGCTAGATGAAGACTGGCACCCTCGATGGCCAACTGTAGCAAATACGCATTCAACTCTTTGTCATCCTTCACGTAGCGTTCCTGCTTACCCTTTTTGACTTTGTAAAGTGGTGGTTGTGCGATGTAAACATGTCCACGTTCGACTAATTCCCGCATTTGCCGATAAAAGAAAGTAAGCAGCAGTGTGCGAATGTGAGAACCATCAACATCGGCATCGGTCATGATAATAATATGGTGGTAGCGCAGTTTATCGATATCAAACTCTTCGCGACCGATCCCGCAGCCTAACGCTGTTATCAAGGTACCCACTTCAGCAGATTGCAACATCTTGTCAAAACGCGCTTTTTCGACGTTCAGTATTTTCCCCTTGAGCGGTAAAATAGCCTGGGTTTTACGATTACGTCCCTGTTTTGCCGAACCTCCTGCCGAATCGCCCTCCACCAGGTATATTTCCGACAGGGACGGATCCTTCTCCTGGCAGTCGGCCAGCTTACCTGGCAAACCTGCAATATCGAGTGCTCCTTTGCGACGGGTCATTTCGCGTGCCTTACGCGCCGCTTCCCGCGCCCTCGCCGCCTCCTGTATCTTGCTCGTTATCGACCTCGCGTCTGCCGGATGCTCCTGTAAGAAATCCTTCAGGTGTTCACCCACGACCGATTCGACTATTCCCTTGATTTCCGAGGAAACAAGTTTGTCCTTGGTTTGTGACGAAAACTTGGGATCGGGGATTTTAACCGATAAAACCGCCGTCAAACCTTCACGAGCATCGTCACCGCCGGTGTTAAGCTTCTCTTTCTTAGACTGGCTGTTTTCCATGTATTGATTCAGGGTTCGGGTCAACGCGGTTCGAAATCCCGACAAATGACTGCCGCCGTCACTCTGTGGAATATTATTGGTGTAGCAGAAAATGTTTTCCTGGTACGAGTCGTTCCATTGCATCGAAACTTCGACTTCTACGCTATCCAGCTCCATCTTGATATCAATGACTTTTTCATGGATCGGGGTCTTGTTTTTATTTAAGTGCTCGACAAAAGCGCGGATACCTCCTTCGTATTCAAACAGGTCTTCTTTGTTACTGCGCTCATCAAACAGGTGAATGCGTACACCAGAGTTCAAAAAAGAAAGCTCGCGCAAACGCTTTGCCAGAATATCGTAATGAAATTCTATGTCGCTAAAGATGTCCAGGCTGGGTAAAAAACGTAACTCGGTGCCGGTTTGATCGGTATCTTTAACTTCTTGCAGATCGTCCAGGGGCTCCCCTAACCTGTATTCCTGCGTATATACCTTTCCCTGGCGTTTTATGCGTAGTGACAGCGTTTCCGACAGTGCGTTGACCACCGAAACACCAACACCATGCAGGCCACCTGAAACCTTGTATGAATTGTCATCAAATTTACCGCCAGCATGTAGTACGGTCATGATAACTTCCGCTGCAGAACGCCCCTCTTCCTCGTGAATATCGACCGGGATTCCACGGCCATCATCTTTTACTGATACCGATCCGTCGGTATGTATAACAACCTTAATTTCCGTGCAATGTCCTGCCAGCGCCTCATCAATAGAGTTATCGACGGCCTCAAACACCATGTGGTGCAGTCCAGTACCATCATCGGTATCACCAATGTACATTCCTGGCCGCTTACGGACAGCATCGAGGCCTTTTAGCACTTGAATGCTAGTGGAATCGTAGTTTGACATGAATGGATCTAGCTGAAATTTCGAGACTTGATTATACCATGTTCCACGTGGAACAATTTAAATTCTTTTTCGCTGATAGCCGCCGGAACCTTGCTGTCGATGTTACTAATGAACATCTGTAATCCCATGTTTATGAACTGCTGATAAACGACGTTTTGTGCTGTAGCATCCAGTTCTGAATGGAGATCGTCGATCAACAGGATGATTCTGTCTTGTCTCGACTTGCTAACCAGTTTCAATGCTGCTAGCAGCAAAGCCAGACACAAGCGTTTGCTCTGCCCCCGAGAAAGAATTTCACTCGCATTTCTTCCATGACACATAAATCTGATATCGTCGCGATGAACCCCGCCGTTGGTAAATCCGCTGCGGATATCGCGCTCACGATTGCTTTTAATCGCATCCTCGAGGCAGAGGTCTTCTGCCCACCCCTGCCGGTACTCGAGCTCAAGCGACATTCCAGTAAGTATATCTTGCAGCTCAACTTCAACTATTTGCTGTAACTGCCTGCAGTATTCTCTACGCAGCGTACTCAAGTGTATTGAAGGCTCGATTAAATGCATGTCCCAATAATCCAGCAACTTGAGATCCTGTCTGGATTTCAGCAATTTGTTACGTTGCCGCAGGGCATGCTGAAACAAACGCCAACTCTCAGCATACCCTGGTTCCACGTGAAACATACACCAATCGAGAAATGCCCGGCGTTTCTGCGGAGCGCCTTCGATCAAAACAAAACTATCCGCGTTTACAATATTTATTGGTGTTTTCCTGACTAACTCCGAACGCCGCTTAACACTGTTGCCGTTGACGTGTATATCGAGTTTCTTATCGTTTTTGGCCAATCCTGCTTTGTGGTGATCGAACCTGCCGAACAACAAAAACCCGTTTTTATCGTGGTTGATACACTGTTTTAACTGGTGGGTCCTGAATGAATGTGCCTGACACAGCACGTAAATGGCTTCGAGCAGACTGGTTTTACCGGAACCATTGTCACCACTAATCAAATTAAAATGCGGATTGAAGTCCAGGGTAGCACTGCGCAGATTTCTAAAATCGGTCAGGCTGAGTTGCCTGATTGCCATATAATCGCCTCAACATACTCCTACAGGCGCATTGGCATGACGACGTACAAACTCGTGTCATCCTGGCTATCACTAATAATTGCGCTACTATTTGAATCCTTGAGCTTGATTTGTACTTTCTCAGAATTAAGAACATTCAAAACATCTATCAGATAGGTTACATTAAATCCAATCTCCATATCTGTCTCCGTGTAATCAACCTGTAACTCCTCTTCGGCCTCCTCTTGATCGGGATTATTAGCCTGTATCGACAAATTCCCCGAAGACAAGGTTAAGCGAATACCTCGATACTTTTCGTTAGATAAAATTGCAATACGGCTCATCGAATTTTTCAGTGTCTCCCGATTAACTTCCATGCTTTTATTTCCATCGACCGGTATTACCCGTTGATAGTCCGGGAATTTCCCGTCGATCAACTTTGTTGTGAAAACCAGCGAGTTCGTTTCCACGCGCAAATGATTCTGACTTAAAATGCAGTTGGCTGGGCTATCGCCAGAATCGAGCAATCGAGAAAGTTCGAGTACGGCTTTCCGGGGAATAATAATTTGTCTTTCTTCATCAACTCCGGTGTCAAGTTTGATTTCGCTCAAGGCAAGGCGGTGGCCATCGGTCGCGACTAGTTTTATTGCCCCTGTTGTTATTTCCATCAAAATACCGTTGAGATAGTAGCGAACATCCTGCTGCGCCATAGCAAACGAGGTTTTATCGAACAACGATTTAAGCTGATTTTGTGATATCGAAAAAGACTGCTGTGCCTCAATTTCATCAAGTCCGGGAAAATCCTTAGCCTGCAAAGAAGCCAGTGAAAAGCGGCTACGGGCCGAAGTTAAAGAGACCCTGTTTTCAGCGATTGCAAATTTAATCGAGGAGGATTCGGGTAACGCTTTGCAGATGTCGAGCAATTTCCTTGCCGGAATGGTGGTTTGAAAATCATCTGCTCCCTTGCCGACCACGCGAGCAACCATTTCGATTTCCAGGTCAGTGGCAGTTAAAGTCATGTCACCGCCTATTGACTTTAGTAAAACATTGCCAAGAATTGGCAATGTTTGCCTGCGCTCAACCGCACCTATAACTTTTTGTAAGGGTGCAAGTATGTCTTCTCTTTTAATAGTTGTTTTCATTTATATATCTAACTTACTGTGGTTATTAGTAACTACACATTTATTGAATAACTTAATATTTCCGTTAATAATCAAAAGCTTACATGTTAAATGTCACCTTTGTAACTTGTCCGAAGCTTATTACTAAACTGTGAATAAATGTGGGATAAATAAAGCCTTATATTTCGTGAACTATTTATCCACAAGCTGCCAACACATTTTCCCTCTGTTTAATTACTCAGCATTCGAGCCAGAATTTCAACATCCTCGTCGATACGCCGGTCTTCACCACGTAACTCTTCAATTTTGCGGCAAGCATGCAATACGGTGGTATGGTCACGTCCGCCAAAAGCGCTGCCTATCTCAGGTAAACTATGTCGCGTCAATAATTTCGACAATGCCATCGCGATCTGTCGTGGTCGTGTAATAGACCTCGTACGCCGGCTGGATAATAGATCAGCAACCCTGATCTTGAAGTATTCAGCGACCAGCTTCTGGATGCTATCAATAGTTATCGGTTTATCCTGCACCGCGAGCAACTCTTTCAGTGCCTGCCGGGCAAATTCCTGGGTAATAGACTGGCCGGTAAACCGGGCATGCGCTACTACCCTCTTCAAAGCACCCTCAAGCTCCCGAATATTGGACTTAAAGCGCTCGGCAATAAAAAACGCGACATCGTCAGGTACATCCGCATCTACCAGCTCGGCTTTACTTTTCAGTATTGCCACCCGGGTTTCCAGATCGGCTGGTTTGATATCTACCGCCAGACCCCATCCCAGTCTGGAACGAATGCGATCTTCGAGCCCCTCGATTTCCTTGGGAAAACGATCACAGGTAATAATCATTTGCGCGCGTGCTTCATAAAGCGAATTGAAAGTATGAAAAAATTCTTCCTGGGAACGATTCTTGTCTGCCAGAAACTGTATATCGTCAATTAAAAGTGCGTCGAGGCTACGATAAGAATTCTTGAAGTCGTTCATACGGCTATGTTGTAAGGCTTTAACCATATCAGAGACAAAACGTTCACAGTTAACGTACAAAATGTTGGCTTCGGGGTTGTTTTCGCGGATTTGATTACCAATGGCGTGCATCAAGTGCGTTTTGCCAAGGCCGACACCACCATAAATATATAACGGGTTATATTCTGATCCGGGATTGCTACTGACCTGAATCGACGCTGCCCGTGCCAGTTGGTTCGACTTACCTTCGACAAAATTCCTGAAATTTTGCGAATCGCTGAGTCCCGATGACCGATAGGCGCGTGGTGGCGGGCTAGCTGCAACCGGGTCGGTTGGTATGGCCTGCGCGTGAGAACCTATAGCAAGGCTAACGGAAATCGACTTACTATCATCAAGACTGGAGACCAGCTCACGAATTCGATCGAGAAAGTGTTTGCGCACCCAATCCATGACGAACCGGTTTGGGGCCAACAGTTTCAGGGTGTTCAGCTCTTGTTCGACCTGCAATGGAAGAATCCAGGTATTGAGCTGCTGCTCACTGATTTCACCTTCCAGGCAGGAAATGCACTGTTGCCAGATCAAATTCAAAGTTTTTCCGTCTGTTTACCCTTCCGCACCAAAATGAACGGAATAAATTACTACCCCGGAATCAGCGCGCAGACCAGGGAACATCACTACACTACAGATTTTCGGTCATTTCACCCGCTTTTTCAGGTAATTCCCGAAGACAGACCGATGGAACTCAATACTATACTTATCCACAGCCCGAGCAAAGAGGCGTTGAACAAAAAGAACAATGTTTTGTGTTCAATTTGCCGTGCAACGTCGGTCGGCGCGTGAATTAGCGAAAATACCGTTATCGGTATCAATTAAATATTGACGTGGGTCGACTCTACCAGTACATTGTCGCGCCTTGTTGAAATCGACGAATAGTGAACCGAGGCGTTTGACATGAAGCGTACATTCCAACCCAGTAATTTGAAACGTGCCAGAACGCACGGGTTTCGTGCGCGTATGCAAACTCGCGGTGGTCGTAGTGTAATTCGAGCCCGCCGAGCCAAGGGCAGAGCGCGTCTCACGCCATAAGGTGGAGGCTCGTATCAGCGAGTCTTTCCCCAGACGGCTGAGATTAACTCGATCTATCGATTTCCAGCAGGTATTTAAGAATAATACCCGGCGTGGTGACGCCTGCATTACGATCCTGGTTGGAAAAAAGAGCGGTGTACACCCCCGCCTTGGATTTGCACTGGCACGAAAGCAAATACCAACCGCGGTAAAGCGTAATGCGTTGAAACGGTTGTTTCGGGAGAGTTTCCGTAAAAACCAACACCGATTACCAACGCGGGACCTGGTGATTATGGTAAGACGCGAAATACTATTATCCGGGCCGGCAAAATTACGCGCCATACTGGATCAACATTGGAATAGCATCATCAAACAATGCGCAAACTCCTGATATTACTGATTCAAGCCTATCGTTACCTGTTGAGCTCATTACTGGGTAATAATTGCCGGTATACCCCTACCTGCTCGCAATACGCTGTTGAGGCGATCGAGACTCATGGCAGCATGAAAGGATTATGGTTTGCGTTGAAACGTGTCAGCAGTTGTCATCCCTGGCATGCCGGTGGCTATGACCCGGTACCCGATTCCAGCAGTGAGCACACCCATGGATAACACAAGACTGTTTCTGTTTGCAGCACTGGTATTTGTCGGCATGTTGCTGTGGCAACAGTGGCAAGCCGACTATGGCCCACAACCGGTTTCCAGCAGTGAATTGGAAGTTGCT
>Ga0209272_10001977_pt1 | contig 12071 bp, 8 predicted proteins | sample tdDd002_FD_187125 | JGI IMG/M metagenome (GOLD analysis project Ga0209272, IMG submission 187125) | Marine sediment microbial communities from the Atlantic coast under amendment with organic carbon and nitrate - tdDd00.2 (SPAdes)... | ecosystem: Environmental > Aquatic > Marine > Coastal >... | reverse complement strand
AATGAGCGGAAAAAGAAGCTAACCCAATGATTATTATCAGGCTATAGATTAGAAAGTGAGTGTTTATGCGCAGATCCATTGCCATTAAAATTTTTACCATTCATCCTGAATTAGGCCTACTATTGAATATAGGTGACAAATAAGTAACTACAAATTACATAATAAAAAATACAAGCTCTTGTTCACAATAAGGAGCAAATATGAGCCTGATAGACAGGGTGTCTATCAAAACCAGAATGCTGGTTTTGGTGATTCTCCCGTTGGCATTCAGTAGTTTTTTGGCTGGGTTAGAAATACATCATTTATATAAAAACATTCAAGAACTTAACTTAGTTGCGAATCGAGTTAAGCTGTTGGATGCGATTTCGTCTTTCTCCTCGCAAGCCCATTTTTTAGTGGCGAGCCAACCTAAGCCGAGCTCGGAGGCATTTACTCGCCAGCGTGGTAAGCTCAATAGTGAAATCACTCACATTCAGCAACGCTCGGTTGCGGCCTTTGATGCCGCTGAATATTCGGTTTTTCATCAATCAACCACAGCTCTAGAAGACGTGGTTAACGAGTATGAACAGTTAACCCCAGAGGATGTCGCCGATTGGTCTACTTGGCTAAATGAAGCCAATGAGCAGCTCATTACCCACTTAGAAAAATCCCCTCTTGATATTCAAGATGTGGGCATCGAGCAGAAATTGGCGGTGCTTTATCAGTTGCAATGGCTCTCTTTATGGGCGCAGCAGGAAAACATCTATGTTCGCCATTTACTGATGGATCTTAATGATCAGCAACAACTCGATGCGTTAACGTCGGTTACCGAGCGTCAGCAATTTTATATTGATCGTTTTATCTCTATCAGTGCAGACCCAAACCAGATTGCGTTGCTGCGAGATACTTTTTCCGATCCTGCGTTTAGTTTGAGCTATCAGTTGCGAGAAGGGATTTTAAATAAACAAGTAGAGCCAGAAATCGTCCGCTCAGGGTTGGCGGCTTTTGATGGCCGTTACCAACAGATCCAGTACATCGTAGATAAAGTGTCGCTGGATCTCGCCGTGGAAATTCAGAGTCAAATCAGCGCGAAAACCAAGACCGTAGCTGGGTTATCCGGGTTGATCATACTGTCTCTGTTGCTGTTCAGTTACCTTGGAGCAAGCTTGTCTAAGCGTATTTTGCATTATTTGGCTCGAGTGCTGAAAACCTTAAGTGATATTGAAGAGAAAAAAGATAAATCATTGCGGATCGTACAAGACGGTAATGATGAGTTGGCGGTATTCAGCCGCCAATTGAACAGCTTACTCGATGAACGGCAAACTAATTATGCCAAAATAATCGGCGCGAAAGAGGAAGCGGAGCGCGCCAACTTAGCCAAAAGTGCTTTTTTAGCCAACATGTCCCATGAGATCCGTACACCGCTTAATGGCGTGATTGGCATGTCTTCGGTATTGTCCGACACCAACCTAGATCCTTCGCAATTAGAGTACCTGCAAACAATAGAAACCTCCTCTCAAACCTTATTGCTGCTTATCAATGACATTCTAGATTTGTCGAAAATAGAATCGGGCAATCTGGTTTTAACTTTGAGTGAGAGCGATGTAAAAGAAACACTTTACGACACGCTTTCTATCGCTATGCCGAAAGCTCAGGAAAAGGGGCTGTACTTGATCCTCGACATCGAGCCGCACCTATTGCCAAAAATCATGTTAGATGAGCACCGGTTGCGTCAGGTGTTGCTCAACTTAGTGGGTAACGCGGTCAAATTTACCCTAGAGGGTAGTGTTAAAGCGACCATGCGTTACAACCCCATTACGCCTACACGCGGCAACTTATACTGCGCGGTGTCGGATACGGGGATCGGCATTGAAGCGAATCAACAAGCCACCATTTTCGCTCCATTTATTCAAGAGGACGGGTCGATCACCCGAGATTTTGGCGGGACAGGGCTGGGGTTAGCGATTTCGCGCCAGTTGGTCGAACTGATGGGCGGAGAGTTGACGGTCGCGTCGGAAAAAGGCATAGGCAGCACTTTTAGCTTTAGTATTGAAGTGGACATTGCTGAAACGGAGAAGACTTCCCCTCCATTTATGGGGATGCACTTCTTATTAGTCGATAATGGCTTGGGGTATGCCAACTTACTTTGCTCTGAATTGATGCATCAAGGTATTGAAGTCGATAAGGTGAAGACATTTAATCCACTTCTTTTGCAGCGTGATTATCATGGGGTGATCTGCTGCCAAAGTGGCGATGTTTATAGTGAAGAAAAGCTGAAACACGTGCGTTCAATACTATCGCCACATTGTGCCATGTTCATTAGTACTCAGAACCGTAATGAGTTAAGTGCTTTTGACTCATTGGTCGATGGCATCATTGTCGCTCCTCTGTTTGGCCATCGTTTAACCCACTCACTAAAATCCGGCTTAAATAAGTTTTCTGCCACGGTTGTTAGCCATCCCGCCACAAGCGTGCAGAGCAAAGCCAATAAAGGCCGAGTCTTGGTGGTCGAAGACAATAAAGTGAACCAACAAGTGGTCTCTTTGGTGTTGCAGCGGGCAGGTTATGAGTTTGATATTGCTAATCATGGCGAAGAAGCGGTCGCTAAACTCAAGCAAGGGGAGGACTATAAAGCGGTATTGATGGATTGCATGATGCCGATTATGGATGGCTTTACCGCGACCGAGCTGATTCGTAGTTGGGAGCAAGAGCAAGGCGCAACCCGCGTCCCTATCATTGCTTTAACCGCGAGTGTTCTAGACCAAGATATTGAAAAATGTTTCAGCTCTGGCATGGATGACTATGTCGCTAAACCATTTAAAAAGGAGTTTTTGTTAGAAAAATTAGCGGTTCACGCTTGATAAAACACATGTTTTTCCTCCAGCTACAATGAAGAGTCGTTTAAGTTCACATTTATCAATTTGCTGATAACAGCTTCAAACTTTGCCTACAAAAATGCCAACTCGCTCGCAGATAGCGTTAAGATTGACTGGTCTACCTAAGGCAGTACGTGACTAAAGGAGCAGCTATGCAGGCCAAAACCCATATTTTAGTGGTTGATGATGACAGCGAAATTCGAGAGCTACTCGACGAGTATCTATCGAAAGCGGGTTTTCGTGTTACTGCTGTAGGAGATGGGGAAGAGCTGAGTCACTATACCGATGAACACGGTTATCCTGATCTGATCTTGCTCGACGTCATGCTGCCGGGCGATGATGGTTTTTCCATCTGCCAGAAAATCCGCAAGCACTCCAACGTTCCTATCATTATGTTAACCGCGGTGTCAGATGAAACCGATCAGATCATTGGTTTAGAGATTGGCGCCGATGATTACATTGCCAAACCCTTTAGCCCTCGCCAGTTGATGGCGCGGATCAAAGCGCTGTTGCGCCGAGTCCACGTGACGGAAGACGAGCAAGCAGCAACTTCGGGGCTACCTAGGCGGGTACTCTTTGGCCACTGGCGCTTAGATACCCTTTCCCACCAAGCGACTCATAATGACACGGATGAAGTCATTGAGTTGTCGGGCAGTGATTTTACTTTATTAATGCTATTTCTTTCTCACCCCAATGAAATCCTAGATAGAGACACTATCTCAGTCGCGACGAGAGGGCGAGAGTCGATGCCTTTTGAGCGCGGCATTGACGTGCAGCTCAGTCGTTTGCGTCATCGGCTTGGTAAGGACGGCAGTAAATACATTAAGACCATGCGAGGTAATGGCTATATGTTTACCGCACCTGTTACGTTTGAGCACTAGCAAATGTTGAAACTGGCGGGGCTCAAACTGCAATGGCCTAATTCATTAGTAGGTAGAACCTTGTGGTTAACGCTGCTGGCTGTTGTGGTCGCGCAGGGCATCGCGACTATGATTTGGTACTCGCAATCGAAGCACCGTGAGCTTGAGGGGATCCGCTCGGCGTCGGCCAGTATGGCCAATATGTTTGCTTCCACGGTGACCTTCTTTCAATCTCTACCCCTAGAGTATCGCCATATCGTGCTGGATCAGATCCGCAATATGGGCGGAACACGCTTCTTTGTCTCCTTTAATCAAGAGCCGCTATTAATTGAACCCGTCGCAGACTCGCAGCTTAAGGCTGCATCGATTGACTCGGTGAAACAGGTCTTGCGCAGTAAATTGCCCAAAGCGCGTGACATTACAGTAGAGTTTTCTCGCCCCGATCGGCTGCGTATCTTAAAGAATGATATTTTTCTCAGTGATTTACCCAAATCTTGGGCGCATCACACTTTAACGTTAGAGCCTCTTAACCCGCCGATATTGGTGGTGCAAATTGAACTGGCGGCCGATGAGTGGCTGTATATCGCAGCGCTACTGCCGGCTCCCTATATTAGCTTGAAAGACGAGATATTAGGCTCGGATCAAATTCTGTTTTTGCTGTTCTCGACCTCACTGCTGCTGATGTTGACCTACTTTATGATCCGTCGTCAGGTTAAGCCGTTAAAGCGTTTAGCCCAAGCGGCCAACGATTTGAGCCTCAACTCTGATCAACCTGCTTTAGTTGAAGAAGGCGCGAGTGAACTTGTTACGGCTACTCGGGCATTTAATCGCATGCAGCTGCGGATCAATCGCTATATTACCGATAGGGAAACGCTGTTTTCTGCGATTTCTCATGACTTAAAAACCCCAATCACTCGCTTACGGCTGCGCACCGAACTGCTCGATGATGATGCCCAGCGTGAAAAGTTTAATCGTGATTTGAATGAATTAGAAATGATGGTCAAAGGGGCGCTGCAATGCGTGCGCGAAACCGACATTCATGAAAACAACGAGTGGGTCGACCTCAATGACATGCTGGGCTCGATTGCAGAAAACCACAACCAGCATCAGATCAAGGTTGTTTTGCCAGAAAAGCCCATTCCCCAGTTATGGGCCAAACCTTTAGCCATGAAACGAGTGCTGACCAATCTGATTGAAAACGGGGTTAAGTATGGTCAAAAAGTGCGGATATTTGCTTACGACAATCATGAGCGCTTAGAGCTTATCATTCTCGATGACGGGAAAGGGATCCCAGAAAGCGAATTAGAAACGGTGTTTGAACCCTATTATCGCCTCGCTAATGACAGCGAAGGGCACGGTTTGGGGCTTGGAATTAGCCGTAATATCCTCCATGCCCATGGCGGAGATCTCATTATTTACAATTCTATCAAAGGTGGGCTGGAGGCTAAGGTCCTTATTCCACATGACTTTGAATAGCAATGTAACACCATTGTTACATTAATCTTACCCTTTGTTGCAATCTTTCGTTTCTAGCCAGATTAAGCTCTAGTCAATCGAGGAAATTCGAGCAGTAACAAGTTTCCTCGTTTTTGGCTTAATCCAAACACACGGACGATGATAATGAAAATGAATAAAACCCTACTAAGCGTCTCCCTCCTCGCCACAATGTCTTCTTTTGCTCAAGCTGGAGAAGTTGAAGTACTCCACTGGTGGACTTCCGGTGGTGAAGCGAAATCTATCTCGGTACTTAAAGACATGCTCGAAGAACAAGGCCACAGCTGGAAAGATTTCGCGGTAGCGGGTGGTGGCGGTGAAAGTGCCATGACCGTATTGAAAACCCGCGCGGTTTCGGGCAACCCGCCCTCTGCAGCACAAATAAAAGGCCACGACATTCAAGAGTGGGGCGGCCTTGGCTTCCTAACTAATTTGGATGATGTTGCCAAGCAAGGTGGCTGGGATGACGCAGTACCAAGCATGGTGACCGACATCATGAAATGGGAAGGCGAGTACGTAGCCGTTCCGGTGAATGTTCACCGAGTAAACTGGCTATGGGCAAACCCCGAAGTGCTGAAAAAATCTGGCGTTGCTGTGCCAACAACCCTTGATGAGTTTTTTGTTGCTGGGGATAAAATCAAAGCAGCGGGCTTTATTCCACTCGCCCACGGTGGTCAGCCATGGCAAGACGCGACGGTGTTTGAAGCGGTGGCTCTGGACGTACTGGGCTCTGAAGACTACGTCAAAGCGTTTGTGGATTTAGATATGGACGTACTCGCTGGGCCTAAGATGGTTGAGGTGTTCACCAAATTCCAACGCATTCACGATTACATTGATTCAAACTCTCCGGGCCGTGATTGGAACGTCGCCACATCCATGGTGATTAATGGCGAAGCAGCCATGCAGATCATGGGCGACTGGGCCAAAGGCGAATTTACTGCTGCAGGTAAAGTGCCGGGTAAAGATTACATCTGTGCGCCAGCGCCGGGTACGGCTGGCCAGTTTACCCATAACGTCGATAGCTTTGCCTTCTTTGAGTTAAAAGACCCAGAGAACATTAAGGCGCAAAAAGCCCTCGCCGCCACCATCTTGGATAAGAAATTCCAAGAGGTCTTCAACTTAAACAAAGGTTCTATCCCTGTGCGTTTGGATATGGACATGTCTAAGTTTGATAAGTGTGCCTTAGATGCGATGGCAACCTTTAAATCGACCGCCAAAACGGGCGACTTAGTACCAAGTATGGCGCACGGCATGTCGACCACGAGCTACGCTCAAGGCGCGATTTTTGATGTGGTGACCAACTTCTTTAACGATCCAAAAGCAGATCCAGCCAAAGCAGCTAAGAAACTGGCTAAAGCGGTGAAATCTGCCATGTAACAAACCCCCAGAAAGCGCGCCTCATGGGGAGGTGCGTTTTCCTCATAGGCCGCCGAGCTGATCGGCGGCTAAGAGGCTCTACGACGGTTTATAGCCAGTGACAGCTTCTTAGGATTGAATTTACAAGGAATTGTTATGGAGCGTACCGTGACGGCACCAACTAATCGCTCAGCGCCGCAGAAAAGCTTCGCTGATAAATTGCAACATTGGCTTCCTAAAATCGTTCTAGCACCCACCATGTTAATCACAGTGGTGTGTATTTACGGCTTTATTTTTTGGACCGCCGCGTTGTCGATGACCAACTCCCGTTTCTTACCTAGCTTTAAATTCGTCGGTTTCGCTCAGTATGAAAAGCTGATGGAAAACGACCGTTGGATGACTTCAATCACCAATTTGGCCATATTTGGCGTATTGTTTCTGGTGATCGCAATTGTACTCGGCGCCTTTCTCGCCATATTTCTCGATCAAAATATCCGTCAAGAAGGGGCGATCCGCACTATTTATTTATACCCAATGGCTCTGTCGTTTATCGTAACGGGTACCGCGTGGAAGTGGATTTTAAACCCCGGCCTCGGTATCGAAAAAATGATGCATGATTGGGGGTTCGTTAATTTTGAATTCGACTGGCTGGTCAACTCGGAAATGTCCGTCTACACCTTGGTGATTGCTGCGGTGTGGCAGTCTTCGGGTTTTGTCATGGCGATGTTTCTGGCCGGGCTACGCGGCATTGATTCATCGATTATCAAAGCGGCGCAAATTGATGGTGCGAGCTTACCCACCATCTACTTAAAAATCATTTTACCTTGCCTGCGCCCAGTGGTGTTTAGCGCGGTGATCATTACTTCACACATTGCGATCAAGAGCTTTGATTTAGTGACCGCACTGACCTCCGGCGGCCCTGGCTACTCGTCTGACTTACCTGCGCTGTTTATGTATGCGCATTCCTTTACTCGTGGGCAAATTGGCCTTGGCTCGGCCAGTGCCATGATGATGCTCGGCGGTATATTGGCCATTTTGGTCCCTTACTTGTACTCCGAATTAAGGGAGAAAAAATGATGAATAGTTCCTTTAACTGGTCTCGCGCGTTTCTTTACTCGGTGTTGGTTTTCTTTTGTTTGATCTACCTAATGCCCTTGTTTGTAATGGTGATCACCTCGTTTAAAACCTTACCGGATATCAAGGCGGGTAACTTAATGAGCTTGCCGCAAGATTGGGTGTTCGGCGCGTGGGAAAAAGCTTGGTCTTCTGCCTGTACTGGCGTTAAATGTGAAGGGGTAAAAGGTTACTTCTTTAACTCGTTTCAAATGGTGATCCCAGCGGTTTTGCTTTCTACCCTTTTGGGCGCTTTTAACGGTTATGTTGTGACCAAATGGCAGTTTAGGGGCTCAAATCTGTTTTTTAGTTTGCTGCTGTTTGGCTGCTTTATTCCCTTCCAAGTGATTTTGTTACCGATGGCAGCGATGCTTGGTAAGTTAGGGCTCGCTAACACCACAGCCGGTTTGGTGATTGTGCACGTGATTTATGGCATGGCCTTTACCACCTTATTCTTTAGAAATTTCTATATCGGTATTCCTGACGAGTTGGTCAAAGCGGCGAAACTGGATGGAGCAGGATTTTTTACCATTTTCTTTAAGATCTTACTGCCACTTTCAACGCCAATCATCATGGTGACCATCATTTGGCAGTTTACTTCAATTTGGAATGACTTCTTATTTGGAGTGGTCTATTCCGGCTCAGAAACTCAACCGATCACGGTCGCGCTCAATAACTTGGTTAATACCAGTACCGGGGTGAAAGAGTATAACGTTGACATGGCGGCGGCGATCATCGCGGCATTGCCCACATTGCTGGTGTACGTATTAGCAGGGAAATATTTTGTGCGCGGTCTTACCGCAGGCTCAGTGAAGGGATAAACGATGGCTACTTTACAACTTAAACAAATTCGCAAAACGTATCGCAACGCCGAGCAAGAGACACTCAAAGGGATTGATATCAGTATCGATTCGGGGGAGTTTTTGATACTGGTTGGCCCGTCGGGCTGCGGCAAATCCACTTTAATGAACACCATTGCCGGCCTTGAAGAGATCAGCGCGGGTGAAATCGTGATTGATGGTGTCGATGTAGCGCAAGTCGAACCCAAAGATCGCGATATTGCGATGGTGTTCCAATCTTACGCCTTGTACCCGAACATGACCGTGTACGAGAACATCGCTTTTGGATTGCGCATTCGGAAAATGTCCAACGAAGCGATTGATGCCGAGGTAAAACGCGTGGCAGAGATGCTGCAAATCGATGTATTGCTTGACCGAAAACCATCCCAACTTTCTGGCGGACAGAGACAACGGGTGGCCATGGGCCGGGCGCTTGCGCGTAAGCCGAAACTATACTTATTTGATGAGCCGTTATCTAACTTAGATGCCAAGCTTCGGGTTGAAATGCGCCACCAAATTAAGCGTCTTCATCAGCAGCTAAATACCACCATAGTGTACGTCACCCACGACCAAATTGAAGCCATGACATTGGCCGATAGGATAGCGGTAATGAAAGATGGCGAGTTGCAGCAGCTCGGTACGCCCAAAGAGATCTACAACCAACCAAGCAACATGTTTGTGGCGGGCTTTATGGGCTCCCCGTCGATGAACTTCATTCGCACCATGGTCGACCTAGATGACGGCGACAACCCAGTGATCAAAGTGAAAGGCACTAACCAGCAAGAGCACCATATTAAGCTGCCGAGTTCAATGCGCGAGCAAGACGGCAAAGAGGTGGTGATCGGCCTGCGCCCAGAGCACATCACCGAGCAACCGGGTGAAGACGCAGCGGTATCAACTCAGCTCGACTTGTTACTCGAAGTTCTAGAGCCAACCGGCCCAGACACCATTGCCATGGTCAAGGTCAACGATCAAGAAGTCGCTTGCCGCCTATCACCAGAGTTTGATGTCAACGCCGGTGAAATCGCCCCCCTGCACTTTGACCTATCAAAAGCGGTGTTCTTCGACGCGCAAACCGAGGCAAGAATTCACTTTTAAAAACCACTAGAAAACGATTTTGGGGGAGACACAAATACACATATCCTAGCCGAGTTGTACTGACCTAGTCGCTACAAAGTGTATTTGCTCAATTGATGACGCGAGCAAGATGATTGTCATAACAAGCCCTAGCTATGGGAAGTAGCTGGGGCTGTTTTTTAAGTGCTAAGCCCGAAGTGAAGGCTCTCCCTCGTTCCCATGGGGTGGGAACGAGGGAAAGGTATATAGCTGGGCAATTGAGTCCGCGTCACAATAGATAAAAAGCCTAGTCATCAACCGATAACTAGGCTTTTTAAGTACGAAATACGAAGTGCTAAAAGCGAAGTCACGATTCATACTTCGCTTCTATCATTAACTCTACTTAGCATTTCGCCCTTAGAACTTAGCGCTTACCTCACGCCATTCGTTTTTCTGGCGTCCAACGAGCCATGCTCATTGGTAGCTTGATGCCTTGTGACTCTAGCAAGTTTACGCGGGCTAGGTAGGCGGCGCCGTGGATTAGGTGTTTGGCTACGTCTACGGCGTTGCGTTGGGTGTAGTCGTCTAGGTAGCTGCCTTTGGCCCATTGGTTGAAGGCGCCAAGGGCTGGGCCGGCCCAGATTTGGTAGTCCATTTCGCGGCCGGTTTCGCCGGTGTTTGACCAGCGGCTAGAAAGGCCTAAGTACCAGCGGAAGATCAGCGCCATTTTACGCTTTGGGTTACCTTGTGCGCGTTCGATTTGCTTTGGGTCGCGCTCGTTAAAGTGCGCCACTGTGCCTGCCCAAATATCATCTAAGGTTGAGCGGAACACTTGTTTTTCTAGTTTTTCACGCTCATCGGCTGGAATGGTTTCAATTGAGTCGTAGCGCGTGTAGATGTCGTACAGCTTGTTGGCACGCATAGGGAACAAGGTGCCGCGTTTTACCACTTGCAGCTTAACGCCCATTTCGAACATATCGGCGGCAGGTGCCATGGTCACATCAGCCATTTCTGTTGTCGCCAGTAACTTGCGAGTGTGCTCACTGGCGCCCGCTTCAACGCACGCTTGGTTGACTGAGCCTGTGACGATGTATGCGGCGCCCATGTTAAAGGTTGCCAGCGCAGCATCGGGGGTGCCAACGCCGCCGCCACAGCCTACGCGTAGTGGGGTTTTGTATTGGTACTGGGCTTGAATTTCGTCTTTTAGCGCCAAGATGGTCGGCAATAGCGTCACCAGAGGGCGGTTATCGGTGTGACCGCCAGAGTCGGCTTCGGCTGTGATGTCGTCCGCCATAGGCACCAGTTGCGCTAGTTCCATTTGCTCGGCAGTAATACGGCCTTCGTCCACTAGCGTTTGCAGCATTTTCGCTGGAGCGGGTTGCATGAACTTGCTCGCGACTTCAGTACGGCTTACTTTTGCAATCACCTTGTTGCCAATCACAATCTCACCTTGTGCATCACGGCTAAGGCCTGCCGCGCGGTACTGGACGATTTGCGGCGTAAGGCCTAAGAAAGCCGACGCTTCAACGGTGCGAACGTTATGCTTTAGAAACAATTCAACGCTGCCACGCTCCAATGCTGGTTCGCTTGGGCTGTGGATCAAGTTAAACGCATACGGGCCATTGGGTAGCGCCGCTTGAATGCGGTTAATAGCTTGTTCAACGCGAGACGGAATAAGGCCCGCTGCGCCAAACGAGCACAGAATGCCCGCTTGACCAAGCGCAATCACCAACTCTTCAGAAGAGATGCCGTTCGCCATCGCACCCGCGTAGTAAGCGTATTTTACGCCGTGGCAGCGACGAAATTCATCGTCGCCTAGGCTTTGGGTGCCAAGTGCTGGCGCAAATGCGCTCACTGGGTGGCTGGTTGTGCTGCTGGCGGTGTCACCAGCGGTAATCGTGGCCTGTTGGCTAATGCCCAAGCCTTTTTCTGGGTGGTTCACCAGGTAACAACCACGGCTTAAGTCTTTTAGCGCGGCCGCCATTTCGTCGTGTTGGTAGCTGGTGGTGCTCTCTTCAATTTGCCACGGCCATGGAGAAAGCTTTTCGTTATGTAATGTGGTTTGGTTGTTCATGTTCTGATCCTTAACTCAAGCTTCTTCAATGCAGATGGCGATGTCTTTCACTTCGTAAATACGCAGGCCATCTTTACTTAGGTTAGCGTCACCGACGATGATTTTTTTACCGTCTTGCTCAGTCACTGAAGTAATGTGAACATCCAGCGACATTTGTTTGTTCAGTGGGTTGATCTGACCACGGTATTTCCATTTCACTTCCGATTGGATTTGGCCAAATTTCGGGTTACGGAAACCCGCGCCCAAGTCTTTGTTTAGCGCGTAGGTTTGCATTAGCTCAATGATGGCTTCGACGCCTAGCGAGCCTGGCATAACCGGGTCTTGATGGAAGTGGAACTGGAAGAACCAATCACTTGGGTCGATAGTGCGCTCTGCATACAAGTAACCCAGCCCTTCTTTACCGCCATCGCTGGTGATTTGCACC
>Ga0209272_10001970_pt1 | contig 12113 bp, 13 predicted proteins | sample tdDd002_FD_187125 | JGI IMG/M metagenome (GOLD analysis project Ga0209272, IMG submission 187125) | Marine sediment microbial communities from the Atlantic coast under amendment with organic carbon and nitrate - tdDd00.2 (SPAdes)... | ecosystem: Environmental > Aquatic > Marine > Coastal >... | reverse complement strand
TTTATATTCTTAAATAAGCTAAGTAATCTGTTTTCTGGGTGAATTAAATATTCCATAAAAAATTAGTGATTAAAATTTTAATCTTTATATATTTCAAATATATTTTTAATTTAAATAAGGAGGGGAGTATTTTGAAAGGAAAGCTTACTATTAAGAAAGAATGGTGTAAGGGCTGTAACATTTGTGTAGAATTTTGCCCTAAAAATGTACTAGAACTAAAAGATGAGAAGATTAGTATCAAAAATCTAGAGGCATGTATTCAGTGTAACATGTGCGGGAAGATGTGTCCGGACTTTGCTGTTTCAATAAAAGCTGATTAATTATTAAGGGGGATAAGATAGATGAAGAAAACTAAGTTTATTCAGGGAAACGAAGCATGTGTTGAAGGGGCTATGGCAGCGGGAATGATGTTTTACGGAGGGTATCCTATTACTCCTTCCACAGAAGTAGCAGAACAATCAGCTGCACTTCTTCCTAGAGTGGGAGGAAAATTCATCCAGATGGAGGATGAAATAGCTGGAATAGCTGCAGCAATAGGAGGATCTATCGCCGGACTAAAATCTATGACAGCTACAAGTGGTCCTGGATTTTCACTAAAGATGGAAAATCTTGGTTATGCTATTATAGCTGAAATTCCACTGGTAGTAGTAAATGTACAGAGAAGTGGACCTAGTACAGGGCTCCCTACATCACCATCACAAGGGGATATGATGCAGGCTAAATGGGGAACTCACGGAGATCATCCGGTTATAGCTCTTTCTCCTTCCACAGTTCAGGAGTGTTACACACTTACTGCAAGGGCATTTAACCTGGCTGAAAAATACAGGATGCCTGTACTCTTTATGTTAGATGAGGTAGTAGGACATATGAGAGAAAAGGTTGAGTTAGACAGCAGCCTCATTGAAGTAATCGACAGAGAAAAACCGGCAAAAGATGACAGTAGCTACCTTCCATACGGAGTAGAGGGAGATAGTCTGGTACCTAAGATGGCTCCATTTGGTGAGGGACACAGGTATCACATAACTGGTCTTGTACACGATGAAACTGGTTTCCCTACAAATAGTACAAAGGTAGCAGATAAACTCATGACAAGACTTATGGATAAGGTAGAAAAAAATAAAGATGACATTATCGATTATGAGGAATTTATGACTGAAGATGCTGATTACATCATCTTCTCCTATGGAAGTACTGCAAGATCTTCTAAGCAGGCTGTTTTAGATCTTAGAGAGCAGGGAATAAAAGCAGGTCTTTTCAGAGCGATTACAATATGGCCATTCCCGGAAGATAGAATAATGGAACTTGCTGAAAAATCTAAAGGAATCCTTGTGGCTGAAATGAATCTGGGACAGATGGTTCTTGAAGTAGAAAGAGTTGTAAATGGTAGATGTAGTGTTAATTTAATGGGGAAAGGGAATGGAGAGTTCATCAGTCCTGAAGAGATCGTCGAGAGATTTAAGGAGGTAATGTAAGTTATGTGCATACAAAAAAAAGAGAGTTATTACAGAGAAGATAAATTACCTCATATCTGGTGTCCTGGATGTGCCCATGGAATAGTAATGAACTCAATAGTTCAGGCTATCGAAAGTAAGGGATATGACAAGGATAATGTCTGCGTAGTATCTGGTATCGGATGTTCATCAAGAGCACCTGGTTATATGGATTTCAACACTCTTCACACCACTCATGGTAGAGCTCTTGCTTTTGCCACAGGTATAAAGATGGCAAAACCTCATATGAAAGTTATCGTAATAAGTGGAGACGGAGATGCTACAGCTATTGGCGGTAACCATCTGATACACTCTGCCAGAAGAAATATAGACATAACAACAATTGTTTTTAACAACAATATATATGGTATGACTGGAGGTCAGTTTTCACCAGCTACTCCCAAGGGAGACTATGCGACAACTTCTCCATATGGAAATATCGACACTCCATTTGATATAGCCAAACTAGCTGAAGGGGCAGGAGCTTCCTTTGTTGCCAGAAGTACAGCTTCACACTTTACTCAGCTAACTAAGGTTATCGGAGAAGCTCTCGACCACGAAGGATTCTCAATGGTAGAGGCTGTATGTACATGCCCTACAAGTTATGGAAGAAAGAACAAGGGGTTTAAAGGTAACCCTGTAGCTATGCTTAAATATCTGAAGGAAAACAGTGTTCCTGTTGAGGCTGTAGCTAAGCTTCCTAAAGAGAAGGTAGAGGGAAAGATTATTACAGGTAAGTTTGTAAAGGAAGAGAGACCGGAATACACAAAAGAATATCAAAAAATTATAGATAAATTTAAAGAAGAGGTGTAGTGAAGGATGAAAAAGCAGATCAGATTAAGTGGTTCAGGAGGACAAGGACTTATTTTAGCAGGAGTAATCTTAGCAGAAGCAGCTTTAAAAGACGGGAAGGTAGCAGTACAGTCTCAGTCTTACGGACCTGAAGCAAGGGGAGGAGCCAGTAAGTCAGAGGTAATTATAGACACTAAAGAAGTCCTATATCCAAAGGTTAACAGTGCTGATATATTACTTTCTCTTACTCAAAAGTCTTTTGATACTTATAGTAAAGATATTAGTAAAGATTGCTGTATCATCGTGGATTCTTCAGTTAAAACACCTGAAGGACTAAAAGTAATCAGACTCCCTATCTTAGAAACAGCCAAGGTAAAGATTGGTAATCCAATTGTTGCAAATATAATCTCCTTAGGTGCTATCCAGGCAGCACAAAATATAGTAGACAGAGATACTCTCGAAAAAGCTATCCTAGGAAGAGTTCCTGCTCATGTGGGAGAGTTAAATAAAAAAGCATTTGCTGCAGGAATAGAGTTAATAAAACAAGATAGTTTACTACACTTGTCTAAATTTAAGCAGGATGTAGTAGTATAAGAAAATTTAAATTCTTCTTCTGGTCACTAGAGGTGAATAACTTCTGTGATCAGAGGAAGGGTTATTTATGTGTGAACCTCTAAAAAAAAATTAGTGATTCACACATAAATACCCTTAGGTAGACCTAGGTATTTTACAGCTGCTTCTGGCTATAATACACGAGATATTATGGATGGAAGGTGGCTGAGCTTCAAAGCAAAATATAAAAACTATTGAGGAGGAAAATTGATGTTCAATAAAGACAAGGTGCAAGAGGTCCACAAAAAGTTTAGTGACTATCACGACAAAACTGAAAAGTCTTTGGAGAAAAGACCTGAAAGAAATAAGACATTCTTTACAGGATCGGGGGATGAGGTCAACAGACTCTATACTCCTAAAGATGTAGAAACGGTGGACTATCAGGAACATATTGGATTCCCTGGAGAGTTCCCTTATACAAGAGGAGTTCAGCCTACAATGTACAGAGGTAGACTATGGACTATGAGAATGTATGCTGGTTTTGCCACAGCTGAAGAATCAAATCAGAGATACAAATACCTTATTGAGCAGGGTTCTAAGGGACTTTCAGTAGCCTTTGACCTTCCTACACAGATAGGATACGATTCAGACCATTCTCTTGCAGAAGGAGAGGTTGGAAAGGTAGGGGTAGCAATCGATTCCCTTGCTGACATGGAGATCCTGTTTAGAGACATCTCACTAGACAAGGTAAGTACTTCTATGACAATAAACGCTCCTGCATCTGTACTACTGGCTATGTATATAGCTGTAGCTGAAAAGCAGGGAGTTAGTGCAGAGAAACTAAGAGGAACTATCCAAAACGATATCCTGAAGGAGTACATCGCAAGAGGAACATATATCTTCCCGCCAACTCCATCGATGAGACTGATTACAAATATCTTTGAATATTGTTCTACAGATGTACCTCAGTGGAATACAATCAGTATCTCTGGTTACCATATAAGAGAAGCAGGATCTACAGCAGCTCAGGAAGTAGGTTTCACACTAGCTGACGGTATCGCATATGTAGAAGCTGCTATAGAAGCTGGTCTTGATGTAGATGCATTTGCACCTAGACTATCATTCTTCTTCAATGCTCATAACGACCTTTTAGAAGAGGTATCTAAGTACAGAGCTGCAAGAAGACTATGGGCTAAGATAATGAAGGAAAGATTTGGAGCTAAGAGTGCTAAATCTATGGCACTTAAATTCCATACTCAGACTGGTGGATCTACACTAACAGCTCAGCAGCCTGAAAACAATATCGTAAGAGTAGCTATTCAGACTCTTGCAGCAGTAATGGGTGGAACTCAGTCACTACATACAAACTCTAAAGATGAGGCGCTGGCTCTTCCTACGGAAGATTCTGTAAGAGTAGCCCTTAGAACTCAACAGATAGTAGCTCATGAAAGTGGAGTAACAAATACAATCGATCCTCTAGGTGGATCATACTATATAGAAGCTAAAACAGATGAAATAGAAAAAAGAGCTATGGAGTATATCAAAAAGGTTGACGAACTTGGTGGAGCTCCTGCAGCAATAGAAAAAGGTTATATCCAGGAAGAGATCATGGATGCAGCTTACATGTATCAGAAAGAGATCGAAAGCGACGAAAGAATAATCGTTGGAATGAACCAGTTCAAGATAGAAGAAGAAGCACCAAAGGGACTACTAAAAGTTGATCCTATTGTTGGAAAGATGCAAAAAGATAAGTTAGTAGTATTAAGAGAAAACAGAAACAATGCTGAAGTAGAGGTAGCACTTGATAACTTAAGAGCAGCTTGTGAAGGTACTGAAAACGTAATGCCTTATATCTTAATAGCTGTAAAAGCATACGCTACTCTTGGAGAAGTTTGTGGAGTAATGCGTGAGGTATTCGGAGAATATCAACAGAGTGTAAATTTATAATAGTTTAAGGAGGAACAAGATGGAAAAGATAGATAGACCTATCAGAGTATTGGTTTCAAAGCCAGGACTTGACGGTCATGACAGAGGAGCAAAAATAATAGCTAGAGCATTAAGAGATGCAGGAATGGAAGTAATCTATACAGGACTTAGACAGACACCTGAGCAGATAGTTAACGCTGCTATCCAGGAAGATGTTGATTGTATCGCAACGAGTATCCTTTCTGGAGCTCACAACACACTTCTTCCAAAGATCAGTAAGTTATTAACTGAAAATGATTCTGCAGATATCTTATTTGTAGCAGGTGGAGTTATCCCAGATGACGATATCCCGTCACTAAAAGAAAACGGAGTAGCAGAAGTATTTACTCCGGGAACACCTACAGGTACAACTATTGAATATATCAAAAACAACATAAAAAGGTAGGATGCATAGCCCATGGAAAATATAAAAGAGAAACTCTTAAATGGAAATAAAAGAGCTGCTGCAAGACTTATTACCATGGCTGAAAATGGAGATCCTCAAGCTGCAAATATAATAAAAGATCTATATGATAAAAGTGGTAATGCCTATGTTATAGGTATTACCGGCCCTCCTGGGGCAGGGAAAAGTACTCTTACAGATAAGTTAGTAAAATCTCTTAGACTAGAGAATAAAAAAGTAGGGGTAATTGCAGTTGATCCAACTAGCCCATTCACAGGGGGAGCTATCCTGGGAGACAGAGTAAGAATGAGCGATCTTAATACTGATCCTGGTGTTTTCATAAGATCCATGGGAGCTAGAGGAAATTTAGGTGGGATCTCCGAAGCTACAGGTATAGCCACAGATATATTAGATATCTTTGGTTGTGACTACATATTTGTAGAAACTGTAGGGGTAGGTCAGTCAGAAGTAGATATTGTAAAATCCTGCGATACCACACTTATGGTGATGGTCCCAGGACTTGGAGACGACATTCAGGCTATAAAAGCCGGTGTCATGGAAATAGGAGATCTTTTTGTAGTCAATAAAGCCGACAGAGACGGATCAAAAAAGACTGCTAGAGAGATCAGAACAATGCTAAGCTATAAAACCTCTGATTGGACACCTCCTGTTGTAATGGCAGAAGCTGTAAATAATGAAGGTATAGAGGATATCACAATGTCTATATTAGACCATAAAGCCTATATGGAAACTAGTGGGAGCGGAATTGATAGACGGATTGAAAACAAAAAAAATGAACTCTTAAATATAGTAAGAGAGAAGATGTACCAGAAGTTACTGGAAAAAACATATGATGACAGACTTTTAGAGGTGTTATCTGAAGAGGTGGCTGAAAGAAAAAATAATCCATATTCAGCTGTGGAAACTATTTTAAACAGACTAAATATTAAATAAGGGGGATAAATCAACATGAAAGCAATGAAATTAGATCATATAGGAATAGCAGTAAAAAACATCGATGCAGTCGCTGACTTCTATCAAAATGTAATGGGAATCAATGTAACAAGTACAGAGGTAGTAGAAGATCAAAAAGTAAAGGTTGCATTTCTTCCACTGGGAGACACTGAGTTAGAGTTACTAGAGTCTACTCACGATGACGGACCTATTGCAAAATACATCGATAAAAAGGGAGAGGGAGTACAACACCTTGCCTTTAAAGTAGAAGATATCGATTATGCAATCAGTTACATGATGGATAGAGGATACAGAATGATCGACGAATCTCCTAGGTATGGTGCTGGTGGAGCTAAGATAGCATTCATGCATCCAAAGGGTACTAACGGAGTATTAGTAGAATTAACTGAAAGAAATCATGTTTAAGGAGGAATTTTACCTATGCCTATAGAAAAGCTTAATACGCTGGTTACAAAAAGAGAAATAATCTCTCTAGGGGGAGGTCTTAAAAGAATAGAAAAGCAGCATGCTAAAGGAAAGCTTACTGCTAGAGAAAGACTTGAAAAGTTATTTGATGCAGGTACATTTGTTGAAATGGATGCCTTCGTTAAACATAGATGTACAAACTTTGGTTTTGATAAGAAAGATATGCCCAGTGAGTCTGTAGTGACTGGTTATGGATATGTAAATGATAGATTAGTTTATGCATTTTCACAGGACTTTACTGTGGAAGGTGGATCTCTTGGTGAGATGCATGCTAAGAAGATAGTTAAAGTTTTAGACAACGCTGTTAAAGTAGGAGCTCCTATAGTTGGACTTAATGATTCTGGTGGAGCTAGAATCCAGGAAGCTGTAGACTCTCTTTCTGCATATGGTGAGATCTTCTTTAAAAACTCTATCTATTCAGGTGTAATCCCTCAGATCTCAGCTATAATGGGACCTTGTGCCGGTGGAGCAGTATATTCTCCTGCCCTGACTGATTTTGTATTCATGGTAGACAAGACTTCACAGATGTTTTTAACAGGACCACAGGTTATCAAAACTGTTACTGGAGAGATCGTTGACGCTGAAACTCTAGGTGGAGCTATGACTCACAACAGTACCAGTGGTAACGCACACTTCATCTCTCAAAATGATGAGGAGTGTCTGGATGAGATAAGAAGACTTATAGATTTTCTCCCATCTAACAATATGGAAAAGGCACCTAGGTCTGATTTCCAGGGAGACCTTAACAGACAATTAAGCGAGCTGTCTAATATTATTCCTAAAAACCCAAATCAGGCTTATGATATGTTTGATGTTATAAGAGCTGTAGTGGATGATGGTGACTATATGGAATATCAACCTCATTTTGCTAAAAATATAATCACTTGTTACGCTAGAATAAACGGTCAGTCTGTTGGTATCGTAGCAAACCAGCCTAAATTTATGGCAGGATGCCTGGATACAAATGCTGCTGATAAATCATCTAAATTTGTAAGAACATGCGACGCCTTCAATATTCCGCTACTTACACTAGTTGATGTACCAGGATTCCTTCCGGGAACTAACCAGGAGTATGCTGGAGTTATAAGACACGGAGCTAAGATGTTATATGCTTATAGTGAAGCTACTGTACCTAAGGTAACTTTAATTACCAGAAAAGCTTACGGTGGATCATATCTTGCAATGTGTTCTAAAGATCTAGGAGCAGACGTTGTACTGGCATGGCCTACAGCTGAAATCGCTGTTATGGGATCTGCCGGTGCTGCAAATATAATATTCAGAAAAGAGATTGCCGGTGCTGATGATGCAAATGCAATGAGAAAACAAAAGCAGGAAGAATATGAAAAGGAATTTGCAACACCTTACAAGGCAGCTGAAAGAGGATTTATCGATGATGTTATAGATCCTGCTACATCGAGACAGAGACTGATCGATGCATTTAGTATGCTGGAAGGTAAAAGAGAAAAAAGACCTGCTAAAAAACACGGGAATATCCCACTATAAAAAGGAAGTGATTATGTATGAATGTTACTGAGATTATAGAATTATTTTCCAATCCTGAGACTATACACACACTTACAGCCGGTCAGAAATCAATAGGAGTAGGTTTTACTGTTGCATTAGGTATGTCTATTACCTTCGTTTCTCTTGTAATTTTACAGTTTGTTATGACCGTTATGTCAAAGTTTATGGATGATTCTAAGGTTATAGAAAAAAAAACAGCACCTGTTAAAAAAGCAGCTCCGGTAGCTGCAGCACCTGCTCCAGAAGTGAGCAGATCCAATGATGAAGAAGTTATCGCAGCAATTACAGCTGCTCTATCTGTAAAGCTTAAAACACCAATGAGTAACATCATCATAAGAAATATAAAGAAAGTAAATAATAACCACCATACATGGAACAATGTCGGAGTCGTAGAACAGATGAACAGCAGATTATAACCTGGGAGGAATATGATGAAAAATTTTAGAGTAGTAGTTAATGGAAATGAGTATAAAGTAGGAATAGAGGAGATAATAGGAGACAAAGTAAGTACACCTGTAGTGAAAGAGCAGATAAGAACAGCTCCAAAACCAGCGGCTCCTGTGAAAGCTGCAGCACCTAAACCAACTGCGGCACCTATGCAGGAAGGAGAAGCTGCTATCACTGCACCTATGCCTGGAACTATAATAAACGTTCAGAAAAACAAGGGCGACCTGGTAGCTAAGGGAGACGTTCTTCTTGTATTAGAAGCTATGAAGATGGAAAATGAGATCATGGCACCATGCGACGGAACTGTATCTACTATTCATGTAGCTTCAGGAGCTTCAGTTAATGCAGGAGACGTACTAATCGAAATATCATAATCTTGTAGAGGAGGAATACCTATGTTAAACGCTTTATTTGATTTTTTACATAGCACAGGATTTTATGGTATGGACTTGAGTTCTCTTACTATGATTACTGTATCGTGCCTGCTTCTTTACTTGGCCATCGTAAAACAATTTGAACCTTTATTACTTGTTCCCATTGCTTTTGGTATGCTTTTAGCCAACCTTCCAATGGCTGGTCTTATGGCACATCCGGTAATGGAGATTAAAGATCATGTTGTGGAGACAGTAGAGCCTGGAGGACTTATTTATTATCTGTTCCAGGGTAACCACCTGGGGATCTTTCCACCTCTTGTATTCTTAGGAGTTGGAGCAATGACAGATTTCGGTCCACTGATTGCAAATCCTAAATCACTTCTTTTGGGAGCAGCAGCACAGTTTGGAATATTTGCAACCTTTGCCGGAGCAATTTTTTCGGGTCTGTTTACAGCTCAGGAAGCAGCATCAATAGGGATTATCGGTGGAGCTGATGGACCTACAGCTATATTCCTTTCATCCAAGCTGGCACCACATCTCCTTGGGCCAATAGCAGTAGCTGCTTATTCATATATGGCTCTTGTACCAATTATTCAACCGCCTATTATGAAGCTACTTACAACAAAGGATGAAAGATCTATCAAGATGCAACAGTTAAGAGTAGTTTCTAGAAAAGAAAAGATTCTTTTCCCTGTAATAGTTACTATTCTGGTTTCTCTTATTGTACCTCCTGCAGCTACACTGGTTGGGATGCTTATGTTAGGTAACGTATTTAGAGAGTGTGGAGTAGTAGGAAGACTTGAAGACACTGCAAAGAATGCACTAATCAATATCATTACAATAGGACTGGGACTGTCAGTAGGAGCTAAAGCTACTGGAGCAGAGTTCTTAAGAGTGGAAACACTTGCTATTCTTGGACTGGGAATTTTAGCATTCTCAATCGGTACTGGAGCAGGTCTACTGCTGGCAAAACTAATGAACAAATTCCTGGCTGTAAAGATAAATCCACTTATAGGTTCTGCAGGAGTGTCTGCTGTTCCTATGGCGGCTAGAGTATCTCAGGTTGTTGGACAAAAAGAAAATCCATCTAACTTCCTTTTGATGCATGCTATGGGACCAAATGTATCTGGAGTAATAGGATCTGCTGTATCAGCAGGAGTTCTACTTTCTCTATTTGGGTAATATAAAACAAATTAAAAAAGTTAAAGGAGAGAGCAAGCCCCCTTGCTCTCTTCTTTTTGGATTCTTAGACCTGATATTCACCTAGACATTTTCGAAGGCCTTCAGTCTGGTGATAATCTTTGTTTTCAGCCATAATAAAAAGCTCCCTTCTAACTAATAAGTTAGAAGGGAGCTTTTTTCTATATCTTTACAGGTAAGGGATTAAATAAATAACTTCCAAACTATAGTAAGTCCCATAACAGGAATTACTGCATTAACTATTTTTTTAAATAACTTTTCCTTTATCTTTGTTGATGCATACACCCCTACAGCTGTTCCAATAGCTACCTGTGGAAGTTGAGTCCCTATTATCCTTAGATTATCTACGGTATAAAAGCCTTTGTATGCAAAACTAAGAATAGCTACAATGTTCATAGTCAAAAAATAAGATGAGAGTGTTGCCTTAAATTGAGACTGATTAAGATCTATATTTGACAAAAACATTAAAACAGGTGGACCTGAAAGACCTCCAATACCATTTAATAATCCAGAGAGAGCTCCTATAGGAAGATAATACTTTTCCGGATTTTTTAGATCAAATTTAACCCCAAAGTTATTTGTAATTCCTACAATAATTAATAATACCCCAATAATTATCTTAAGAAGAAAATCATTGATAACCTGAAGATAAGATACTCCCACAAAAGTAAATAAGATTGCTGACATTAAAAGGGGAAGTATTTTCTTTAGTCTGGCATCTCTATAATATTTTTTAAAGACGATAATATTTATAATAAAGCTGTAGGATATATTCATAATTATAATTAATTTAGTATCTAAAAACACTGTAAGTAAGGGAATGGCTACCAGCGAAAATCCAAAACCAGTAAACCCCTGTACAAAGGTTGAAAAAAATAAAATAATTCCAATATATATATACTCCATGATAACCTCCAAATAACTTATACTAAAATGAATTGTAACATACTATGCAACCTATTAAAAGTAAGATATTTTGAGCCTGTTAAACCATCTCGGTAAGTTGTTAATTTTTTTCTATGAAAACTGGAAAATAGGCGATCTTAAGCTAATCTCTCCTTAGGAAATACCTTTTTTTTAAAAAAATTGTACTTAGTTTTAAAAAAAAGATCAAAAGTATGCTTACGAGAACAAATAAGGACATTTTTTTAGAATAAAATGTAAATTTAAAGTTAAAAGTGTCCTAAAGAGACTCGTTCCTTTCTTTTTTTAGAGTATAATACCTTTAAGTTAATAAGTTAGTGAAGTTCATAACTTTCATAAAAAGGATAATGCCATTTGATGGAGGAGAAATCAATGGTGAAGCATCCAAAGAAGATATTACAGTGGCTACATCAACACTAAAAATATTAGGTCTAAATTTTTTTATCCTAAATTGATAAAAAAATAACTTAAGATGAATGATAGTATCTTTTTAAGGACTCATTATACTTAAGGTTTCATTAATTTGAAATTAAGCATTCGCAGGAGAAGTCAATTGTCAGACCGTGTAAGCCCACAGAGAGTCATTCCAAAAGGATGTTAGTGAGACTTCAGGTTACTTTAACAGCCTAGGCATTCACTGCCAGGTAGGTACAAAATAATAATAATAATAGCTATAGATATTAATTAGGGGGGATTTTAATGAATACTAACGGTACAAGTGCACTATATATGGAAGATAAAAAAGATCTTTTAATCAAGTCTTTAGAAAATACCAATGCGTGTGGAACAGAAGCTTTTGATAAGGTTTACAGTTTAGGGTATCAGGTTAACCACGAAGACTGGTCTCCATACCCACGTGTAAATAACCTAAGACAGACATTTTTAGACAGACCATATGAGATTGATGTAGAAAGATTCAGACTAGTAACTGAAGCATACCAGAAACATGAGTCAGCACCTAGAAAACTTCAGTGTGCGTATGCCTTTGAGAATATTTTACTT
>Ga0209272_10001969_pt1 | contig 12120 bp, 8 predicted proteins | sample tdDd002_FD_187125 | JGI IMG/M metagenome (GOLD analysis project Ga0209272, IMG submission 187125) | Marine sediment microbial communities from the Atlantic coast under amendment with organic carbon and nitrate - tdDd00.2 (SPAdes)... | ecosystem: Environmental > Aquatic > Marine > Coastal >... | reverse complement strand
CAGTGCTGTGGAAAATAGAACAAAGTTAACTTTATTCGGTCAAACCATGGTTCGAACAAAGTTATAACCTTGGTTATTGCGCTAAATTACAGGATAACGAAAGAATGAAAAAACTGGCCGCACTGCTATTTATGAGCTTTTCAGTGTTTGCAGCACCAAAAGATGAATTAAACCAGCGTTTACAACAAACAGATGGTTTTAGTGCTGACTTCAGCCAGCAAGTGACAAGTCCAGATGGAGATGTTGTGATGGAAGGGGAAGGCACGGTGGAGATTTCTCGCCCGAGCTTATTCCGTTGGACAACGACATTGCCAGATGAAAATGTACTGGTCTCTGATGGTAAAAGCCTCTGGTATTACAGTCCGTTCATTGAGCAAGTGAGCATCTACTGGCAAGAACAAGCAACAGAGCAAACGCCATTTGTTCTTCTAACTCGAAACCGAGCGAGTGACTGGGATAACTATAAGGTTACTCAACAAGGTGACATCTTTACTCTTGTCCCAACCGCGGCGGATACCAATCAAGGTAACTTTAAGTTGGAAATTGATGAAAAAGGCGCAGTGAAAGGCTTTAGTGTTATTGAACAAGATGGTCAACAAAGTGCTTTCAAATTCAATAGTATTAACTTGAACAAACCTAAAGCGGATCGCTTCACCTTTACTATCCCTGAAGGGGTAGAGGTTGACGATCAAAGGAACTAACAATAGTGAGTAACTACTCGTTTGATTTTGCAGGGGACGAAGATTTTCGTCCCCTTGCTGCTAGAATGCGCCCACAAACGTTGGATCAATATATTGGCCAGCAGCACATTCTTGGTGTCGGTAAGCCGCTAAGACGTGCGTTAGAGGCGGGTCACATCCACTCAATGATCTTGTGGGGGCCACCAGGCACCGGTAAAACGACGTTAGCGGAAGTGGCTGCAAATTATGCCAATGCGGAAGTTGAACGAGTATCAGCGGTAACATCTGGCGTAAAAGAGATACGAGCGGCCATTGAGAAAGCGCGAGAAAACAAACTCGCTGGTCGTCGTACTATTTTGTTCGTAGACGAGGTGCATCGCTTTAACAAATCTCAGCAAGATGCTTTTCTGCCTCATATTGAAGATGGAACCGTTACTTTCATTGGTGCGACGACGGAAAATCCTTCCTTTGAACTCAATAACGCTTTGCTTTCACGTGCTCGAGTGTACAAGCTAACCTCATTGGCGAAAGAAGATATTCGTCAGGCGCTTGAACAGGCAGTTAGTGATGAAGAGCGTGGGTTCGGTGATGTCAGTGCTGAATTTGTTGACAATGTTTTAGACCGTTTGTCAGAGTTGGTTAATGGTGACGCAAGAATGTCGCTTAACTATCTTGAATTGCTCTACGACATGGCTCAAGAAGACGAACAAGGCGTTAAGCAAATTACATTGCAGCTGCTTGCCGAGGTGGCGGGTGAAAAAGTATCGCGCTTTGATAATAAAGGCGATATTTGGTACGACTTGATTTCGGCGGTACATAAGTCGATTCGCGGTTCAAATCCTGATGCGGCACTCTACTGGTCGGCAAGAATGATCGCTGCAGGATGTGATCCTCTATACATCGCAAGGCGCTTACTGGCGATAGCCTCAGAAGATATAGGTAATGCGGATCCAAGAGCCATGCAGATCGCGCTTTCTGCGTGGGATTGCTTTACTCGTGTTGGACCTGCGGAAGGTGAGCGAGCGATTGCTCAAGCGATTGTTTACTTGGCTTGTGCGCCAAAAAGTAACGCTGTGTATACCGCGTGGAAGCAAGCCCTGACCGACGCACATAACCTGCCCGAATATGATGTGCCTCCCCATCTTCGTAACGCGCCAACCAATTTAATGAAAGATCTCGGTTATGGCGCAGAATATCGTTATGCCCATGATGAACCAGGAGCGTACGCAGCTGGTGAGAAGTACTTACCACCAGAAATGGGTGAGACTCGCTACTATCAACCGACAAATCGCGGCTTAGAAACCAAAATTGGCGAAAAGTTAGATTACTTGGCTAGTTTAGACGCAAAAAGCCCACAAAAGCGCTATGAATAAGCGAGCATTTTAGATACATTTATCCAATTATCCCTTCATACTTGAAGCCGCAGCTTTGTTAACTGCACCAATTCACCGGAAGCCGGCCGCCCTAATCACATAGAGCTCCTATGCTCATTGGGCTGAATTGATTTGTTGCCGCGCTGCAACTCCAATTATTTTGGGAACTATTTATTAGCGTTTGAGCAAGATGTTCGAGCGCGATTTCACAACTAAAAAAGCATAGGATTAACAATGCTGGATTCTAAATTACTTCGTACAGAGCTGGATGAAACAGCTGCAAAACTAGCACGTCGTGGCTTTAAGCTAGACGTAGAGACAATCCGTACACTTGAAGAACAACGTAAGTCGATTCAAGTAGAAGTTGAAAATTTACAATCCACGCGTAACTCCATCTCCAAGCAGATTGGCCAAAAAATGGCGGCTGGCGATAAAGAAGGCGCAGAAGAGATCAAAAAGCAAATCGGTACACTTGGTAGCGATCTAGATGCGAAAAAAGTTGAGCTTGACGCGGTTATGGCACAACTTGAAGAGATCACTCTTTCTGTTCCTAACTTACCAGCTGACGATGTGCCAGACGGTAAAGACGAGGAAGATAACGTTGAGATCTCTCGTTGGGGTGAACCAAAAACTTACGACTTCGAACTAAAAGATCACGTTGATCTTGGTGAGATGGGCGGCGGTCTTGATTTTGCTAGCGCAACAAAAATTACAGGCGCACGTTTCATCGTAATGAAAGGCCAATTTGCTCGTCTACACCGTGCAATTGCTCAGTTCATGCTAGACCTTCACACTGAAGAGCACGGCTACTCTGAGATGTACGTGCCGTACCTAGTGAATTCTGACAGCCTATTTGGTACAGGTCAGCTACCTAAATTTGGTAAAGACCTATTCCACACTGAGCCGCTAGAAGAAAAAGTAAACGATGAAGAGCCACGTAAACTGTCTTTGATCCCAACAGCAGAAGTACCAGTAACGAACATGGTTCGTGACACGATTTCTGACGAAGCAGATCTACCACTTAAGATGACAGCGCATACGCCATGTTTCCGTTCTGAAGCGGGCTCTTACGGTCGTGATACTCGTGGTCTTATCCGTATGCACCAGTTCGATAAAGTTGAGCTAGTTCAGATCACTCGCCCTGAAGACTCAATGGATGCGCTAGAAGAGCTAACTGGCCACGCTGAGAAAGTTCTACAACTACTAGAACTACCTTACCGTAAAGTGGTTCTATGTACTGGTGACATGGGCTTCGGCGCTCGTAAGACTTACGACCTAGAAGTTTGGGTTCCTGCTCAAGAGACTTACCGTGAAATCTCTTCTTGTTCAAACATGTGGGATTTCCAAGCACGTCGCATGCAAGCACGCTTCCGCCGTAAAGGTGAGAAGAAACCTGAGCTAGTACACACACTAAACGGCTCTGGTCTAGCTGTAGGTCGTACTATGGTTGCGATTCTTGAAAACAATCAAGAAGCAGACGGTCGTATCGCTATCCCAACTGTACTTCAGAAGTACATGGCTGGCGCAACGCACATCGGCTAATCGAAAGAACAGTTCGTTGGAACATGAATAGAAGAAAGGCGACTTATTGAGTCGCCTTTTTTGTTTGTCAGCTCAGTAATTAGCAATAAAAAAGCCAGCAATGAATGCTGGCTTTTCCATTTTACAATCTGAGCTAGATACTCATCTCACCACGTAGAACTTGCTGCATTTTGACCTTTACTTGCTCGTAAGACAGATCTTGGCTTAGTAGGTAATGAAGTTTCGCTAACGCCGCTTCCGGCGTCATATCGTAACCACTAATGACACCTGCTTCTGCTAGTGCACAGCCTGTCGCGTAACCACCCATATTTACTTTACCTGCTAGACACTGAGTCAAGTTCACCACAATGACACCACGCTCTGACGCATCTTTTAAATGGCTAAGTAGTTCTGGGTTCTGCGGAGCGTTACCCACACCAAAAGTCAGCAGGATCATTGCATTCACAGGTTGTAGCAAAGTATTGCGAATCACTTCGTGGGAAATACCAGGGTACATGGTGATGACGCCGATCGGTTGTGGCGTAATATCATGGACTTTAAATTCACCGGCTGGTGTTTCACCTACTTTGATGTCATTGCTGATTTGAATATTGATACCCGCTTCCAAAAGTGGTGGAAGGTTAGGTGAGGTGAAGGCATTAAAACCATCAGCGTGCGACTTAGTACTGCGATTACCACGCATCAACTTGTTATTGAAGAATAAGGTTACTTCATTTATTGGGTAGTTGGCCGCAATATGTAGAGCGTTAAGTAGGTTCGCTTGACCATCAGAACGCAGCTCTGCTAGTGGGATTTGCGAGCCAGTAACAATGACTGGTTTGCCTAGATTTTCAAGCATAAAGGACAGAGCAGAGGCGGTGTAAGCCATCGTATCTGTACCGTGCAGAATGACGAAACCATCATATTTGTCATAGTTTGCACGAATATCGTCTGCAATTTGCTGCCAGTCTTTCGGCGTCATGTCTGAAGAGTCGATGAGTGGCTCGTATTCATGGATGGTGAATTCAGGCATCTCAGGGCGGTGAAACTCAGGCATGCTTGCCAGTTGTTTTTCCATGAAGCCAGCTACAGGAACATAGCCGTGATCATGCGACTTCTGCATACCAATGGTGCCGCCTGTATAAGCGATATAGATATGTTTTCTTGCCATTGTTTAGAAACCAGTGATTGTAGGGGGAACAGAGCGGGGGATTATAGCTTAATCGCGCCTAATAAAAAGGGGCATCCCGCACAGGAACACCCCTTAATTATAGCTTGGTAAGATAATGTACTGTTAAGTATCCACTTTGCAGTCAATTTCTGATTATTTATTGCACCAAGCAGTTTAAACAGAATGCATATTGACCTTTGGGGTCATTAAAGCTCTGTAGCATATCCGCATCTGCTGCTACTTGGCTAACCACAGGTTGCAGTGCTGGTGGAATGTAGGTAGAGACATCGATGCCTACCGATACTTTCACTTGATTCATGATGTCTTGAATGAACTGTTGAGCAGGGCTTAACGGCTCTTCGATCCAGTAGATGTTGTATGACTCCACTTTAGCAAGCTCAGCTGCGAGCTTAACCGCATCATCGAAGTCACCGATGTTATCTACCAAGCCAAAGTTCAGTGCATCTTGTCCTGTCCAGACGCGACCTTGAGCAATTTTATCTAGCTCCGGTTGAGGGATATCACGGTTACTGCTCACCAGGTTGGTAAATCGCTTGTAGCCATGCTCAATACCAAGTTGGAAAGCTTGCGCCGCACCTTCTGATAGCCCAGTTGTGATACCTACATCAGAGAAAGGTGAAGTACCAACACCGTCAGTGTAGACGCCTAACTCGTTTAATCCTTTCTCAAAGGTGGTGATTACACTAAAGATACCAATAGAGCCCGTCAGAGTTGTTGGCTGAGCAACAATGCGATCTGCGCTCATTGAAATCCAGTAACCGCCAGAGGCAGCTAAGCTCGACATTGAGGCAACAACAGGTTTGCCCGCTTCTTTTAGCGCTTCGATCTCATTTCGAATCACTTCTGAAGCAAAAGCACTGCCTCCCGGGCTGTCAACACGAAGTACAACGGCTTTCACTTTGTCGTCGTTACGAGCTTGACGCAGCAGTGAGGCAACCGTATCGCCACCGACAGTGCCACGAGGTTGTGAACCGTCCATAATCGCACCACTTGCCACCACTACAGCAATATCATCTGAAGCGATATCGAAGCTAGGTGTCATGGTTGGTAGGTAATCGTAGTAGCTGATGTGGTTGTAGCTGTCTTCGCCATTGCTACCAAAGACTTCAATCATTTCTTTACGCACTTGCTGACGAGTCGCCAGTTCATCGACTAAACCAACGTTTTTCGATAGTGCGGCTAAATCGCCATCATTTTGCTTCAATAGAGCCAAAAATTGATCCATGTTGAGGTTCAGTGACTCTGGCGTGATTTCGCGATTAGTCGCAATATCATCGACGAAAGCGCCCCAAAGCTGTCCCAACCAGCGCGATGCTGACTCTTTCGCTTCATCCGACATATCATTGCGAACAAAAGGCTCAATCGCTGATTTATAGGTGCCAACTCTAAATACGTGCGTATTCACATTGAGTTTTTCTAGCAAGGTTTTGTAGTAGAGTGAGTAAGAGCTATAACCCTTAAGCATCACGGCACCGTCTGGTGCTAGGTAGATTTTGTCTGCGTAACTCGCTAGGTAGTACTGGCTTTGGTTGTAGAAGTCACCGACAGCGTAAATGGGTTTACCGGATGCTTTAAACTCATTCAGTGCTTTGGCAATGTAGCGCAATTTAGTCAGATTGGTTTCCGGTAGGTCGCCTAACGCCAGCACTAGGCCGCTGACCTTTTCATCATCTTTTGCGTATCGCAGCGTATCAACAATATCAAACAGCACGTTTTCTTTCGGTAGATCTTTACCGATCAGAGAGCCAGTGACCGAATCCATTGGGTTGACGTAATTTGGTTGCTCAACAATTGGGCCGGACAAGTTGAGAATCAAAGCCGATTCAGTGGGTACCGTTGGCGCTTCACTTTCCGCATGAAAGTAAACGAAGTAGATGATGGCTACGGTCGCTATAAAAAATAGATTAGTCAGAGCCAGTCGAGCAAAGGTGATGAGTTTCCAAATCCCTTTGAAGAACAGGCCGATGAACTTAAATAGTTTCTTCATTTAAACTCCGCTGCGTGACCGCAGGTTAAGGCTTATCCGCTGTAAGACCTTATAAATCCAGAAAAGTTACATCCTACTGAAACTAGTATACGCAAACAACCGTAAGATTGATCGGTGTTACAAAAATGTAAACACTTGTTTGATTTATATTACAACTAAGATTATTGTGGTCAGACCAGAATAATTAACTAAAGTGATGTCTGCTATGTATCCAAACCTACTCCAACCTTTAGATCTAGGATTCACCCAGATAAGAAACCGAGTCTTAATGGGCTCAATGCACACAGGTCTTGAAGAGCATAAAGAAGGATTAGGGAAGCTCGCTGCTTTCTATGCTGAACGTGCCAAAGGCGGTGTGGGTTTGATAGTAACAGGTGGTTTTTCACCTAACTTGCGTGGTCGACTACATCCTTTTAGTGCAGAGTTCAGTAAACCTAAACACGCGAACGCACACAAAGTAGTGACAGAGGCTGTACACGAACATGGCGGTAAGATCGCATTGCAATTATTGCATGCAGGTCGTTATGCGATGCATCCGTTTGCTCAAAGTGCATCCGCAATTAAAGCGCCAATCGCCCGTTTTGCTCCAAGTGAAATGAGTGCCCGTCAGATTAAAAAGACCATAGATGCCTTTGCTAATAGTGCCTCTTTGGCTCAACTGGCTGGCTACGATGGCGTTGAAGTGATGGGATCTGAAGGGTATCTGATTAACCAGTTTATTTGTAAGCGCACCAACATGCGTTATGACGACTGGGGCGGTAGCTATGAAAATCGTATGCGCTTCCCGCTAGAAATTGTGAAATCTATCCGCAAGGCGGTGGGTGATGATTTCATTATTATTTTCCGTTTGTCGATGCTGGATCTTGTTGAAGAAGGCAGTACCTTTGATGAAGTGATTGAGTTAGCGAAAGAGCTGGAAAAAGCGGGGGTGACAATCATTAACACGGGTATTGGTTGGCATGAGGCGAGAATTCCAACCATAGCGACTCAGGTTCCACGTGGCGCATTTACTTGGGTCACTGAAAAGGTTCGTCCGCATGTCAATGTACCGATTGTGACTTGTAACCGCATCAATACCCCAGATGAGGCGGAAAACATTCTCTCTAGTGGTCACGCCGATATGGTGTCGATGGCAAGGCCTTTTTTAGCCGACCCACATTTTGTTATTAAAGCTGAGAAGAGCCAAGCGCAGTTAATCAATACTTGTATCGGTTGTAATCAAGCGTGCTTAGATAATGTATTCAAAGGAAAGCGCGCGAGTTGTTTGGTAAACCCACTAGCTTGCCGTGAAGACGAATTGGTCGTGACCCCAACGGACAAGCCAAAGAACATAGCGGTTGTTGGGGCAGGGCCTGCGGGTTTATCTTGTGCGACAACTCTGGCTCAGCGCGGTCACAATGTTGATTTGTTTGAACGTAACGATCGTATTGGTGGTCAGTTCCGCTTAGCGATGCAGATCCCGGGTAAAGAGGAGTTTCGCGAGACGATTCGCTACTTTGCGAACCAGATTGATGAAACGGGCGTGAAGCTACATCTGGCAACCGATGCAAACTATGACTTGCTCAGCGAATATGATGAAGTGGTCATGGCATCTGGCGTAGAGCCTCGTAAGGTTAAAATTGAAGGTATTGATAACCCAGAAAAAGTGATCGATTACCAAACGCTCATCAAAGAGAAAACCTATGTCGGCAACAAGATTGCCATTGTGGGCGCAGGTGGTATCGGCGTTGATGTCGCAACCATGTTGACTGAGCCAAATGGTCATAACTTGGATGATTGGCTACACGAATGGGGCATTGATAAAGAGATTGCGCATCCGGGTGGTCTTTATCCATATCCAGACTCTTTGAGCGAAAAAGAGGTCTGGGTGCTTCAACGTCGTAAAGGTCGCGTCGGTAAAGGTCCTGGTAAAACAACAGGCTGGATACACAAGCGCACCTTAGAAAAACGCGGTGTGAATCTACTAGGCGGCGTTAGCTATGAAAAGATCGATGAGAAGGGGTTACATATTAACGCTGATGGTGAATCTAAGTTGCTTGAAGCAGATAAAGTGGTGATATGTGCTGGACAAGAGTCAGTACGACCATTTGAAGATAAATGGCATTTACTTGGCGATAAACTGCACATTATTGGTGGTGCTGATTATGCGGGTGAGTTGGATGCCGTACGTGCTATTCGCCAAGGTGTTGAACTGGCGGTGAAATTGTAATCGCTACTTTTATACTATCTAAAATGAACAAAGCCTCTCGTGTGAGAGGCTTTTTAATTTGATTTCAAATTAAAGAATGACCGTCTTGTTACCGTAAACAAATACGTGGTCATTAAGCACTTTGTTCAATGCTTTGCTTAATACGTTCTTTTCAACATCGCGACCAGCTTGAGCCATATCTTGAGCGCTGAAGTTGTGATCAACAGGGATGACGTCTTGCTTAATGATTGGGCCTTCATCAAGATCGTTAGTCACAAAGTGGGCCGTAGCACCAATGATCTTCACACCACGCTCATAAGCTTGCTGGTATGGCTTCGCACCAATGAAAGCGGGTAGGAAGCTGTGGTGAATATTGATGATTTTATGGTTGAATTTCTCAACAAAAGATGGCGTAAGAACGCGCATATATTTAGCGAGCACTAAGTAATCTGCTTGATACGGTTCAATCACTTCGAGCATCTTTTGCTCATGTTCTTCGCGATTAAGACCTTCATGAGAAACATGATGATAAGGGATGTCAAACTTCTCTGTCAGGCTTTGCAGTGTATCGTAGTTACCGACAACGGCGGCAATATCGACATCCAAGCTACCATCGTAGTTTTTCATCAGAATATCACCAATACAGTGCGCTTCTTTAGTCACAAGAATGACGACACGTTTTCGATCTGAGCCAATCAGCTTGCGCTTGGCACCTTCAGGAAGGGCTTGATCAAGGTCAGCTAAAAAAGTTTCATCGTTGAAGTAACCTTCAAGCTCAGTACGCATGAAGAAATGGCCGCTAGTGTTATCAACAAACTCATTATTGTGCACAATGTTTAATTGGTGCTTGTAACAGATGTTGGTGATCTTAGAAATCAGGCCTGGGGCGTCAGTGCAGTGCGTTAGCAGTGTTTTCTTTTCCATTTGGTTGGTACTTCCGTGAATTATTTTTTTTGTATTCTGAAATTTATACAGGGCTTCGAACGGTGAAGTAACCCGCAATATAAAAGCTACAATTAAACTAATATCAAGTTGGTTTCAACTAATAATCTGAGTAAATCGTTTGGCTTATGCTTTGTTAGACAATTGGGCCTAATCAGGTCGCCAGACTATTTAGGTATTGGTTGGATATTCTCTTCCTCGTTATGAGTGTCTTAAGGTGGTATTTATGGATAAAGAGCTTCTCGCCCGTAAGTTGTATTCCGAAAGAGTGAGCGCCCTAATGGGTGATCAAGATATTGATGAAGAAATGTTAGAGCAGATGTGGGAGAACAAAGCGTCGCCTAGTGAAGCGGCGAAAGCGATGGCTGATGCTCAGAACGAATTTTCTGGCCCAGCTTGGTTATCTCGTTACTTAAACCGTCGTTAGCAATAAAACTGACCACTTATCATCTACCTGCGCGAATCTAATCAGATTCGCGCCTTGCTTTGAAAACTGCCATAATCCTTGCCGAATTTTTGATTTCTTGTAGACCGACTAATGATCGCAAAAACCTTTTCCTCTGATGGTGCTTTAGGCAAAGCTATTCCCGGCTTTCAACCTCGCCAAGCTCAACTTGATATGGCGGAAGCTGTATTAGACACCATAAAGTCTGAAGGACAATTGGTGGTCGAAGCGGGAACCGGAACGGGTAAAACTTTTGCTTATCTTGTACCCGCACTGATGAGCGGTAAGAAAGTGATCATTAGTACTGGGTCAAAAAATCTACAAGAACAGCTTTTCCATCGAGACTTACCACTGATGGTTGATGCACTTGGCTTCTTTGGTCAAGTCGCATTGCTGAAAGGCCGCGCTAACTATTTATGTTTAGATCGCTTGAGTCGCCAAATGGTTGAAAGCCATACTAATACCGCCGATCCAACATTATTGAGTCAACTGGTAAAAGTGCGGTCGTGGGTGAGTGAGACCAAAACCGGTGATTTAGGCGATTGCGATGCTATTGCTGAAGATAGCCCTGTCATCCCTAATATCACTTCAACTAATGACAACTGCTTAGGGAAAGAATGCCCAAGTTATCAAGATTGCTTCGTGTTGAAGGCGCGTAAAAAAGCGATGGATGCAGATGTGGTGGTGGTGAACCATCACCTGTTTTTAGCAGATCTCGCCATTAAAGAAACGGGTTTTGGCGAATTGATACCTGAGGCTGATGTTTTTATTTTTGATGAAGCGCACCAGCTACCCGATATCGCAAGTCAATACTTTGGCCAATCGCTCTCTAGCCGTCAGATTCAGGAGCTGTGTAAAGACATCGAAATTGGTTATCGAACGGAAGCAAAAGACATGCGCCAGTTGCAGAAAGCAGGTGAAAAGCTGCTCCAAACTGCGATGGATTTACGTATCGTGCTCGGTGAACCTGGATTTCGCGGTAATTGGCGAGAAGCCATCAAGTCACCGTCAATCGCACGCGAAATGGAGCGCTTGAATGAATCCCTGAGTTTTGTGCTAGAAGTGCTGAAACTTGCATTAGGCCGAAGCCAGTTGCTTGATGCTGCATTTGAGCGTGCCAATACCATACAAGCTCGGTTGGCTCGTGTATGTGAAGTGTCGATAACCGGTTATTCGTATTGGTATGACACCACACCGCGTCACTTTAGTTTGCACATTACGCCTCTTTCGGTTGCTGATAAATTCCACGAACAGATTGAGTTAAAGCAAGGCGCTTGGGTATTTACCTCAGCAACTTTGGCGGTGAATGATGATTTTGGTCACTTTACCTCTCGACTAGGGTTAAAACCGAATAAACAGTTTTCGTTGCCTAGCCCATTTGACTATCAAAACCAAGCTCGGCTCTGTGTACCTCGATACTTGCCAGAGCCCAATAGCCCTGGTTTGGCAGAAAAACTGGTGCGTATGCTTGGGCCAGTAATCGAACAGAACCAAGGGCGATGTTTCTTCCTTTGTACTTCCCACAGCATGATGAAAACACTCGCAGAGCGTTTTAGAGAGACGCTCACGGTACCGGTATTAATGCAAGGTGAGACCAGCAAACAAAAAACGTTGGCAGAGTTTATGGAGCTCGGGAATGCTCTACTCGTTGCGACGGGCGCATTCTGGGAAGGGATAGATGTTAGAGGTGATGCACTGAGCTGTGTTATCATCGATAAATTACCGTTTACCGCCCCTGATGACCCGCTAATCAAAGCGCGCATCGAGGATTGTCAACTGAAAGGTGGCGACC
>Ga0209272_10001967_pt1 | contig 12127 bp, 10 predicted proteins | sample tdDd002_FD_187125 | JGI IMG/M metagenome (GOLD analysis project Ga0209272, IMG submission 187125) | Marine sediment microbial communities from the Atlantic coast under amendment with organic carbon and nitrate - tdDd00.2 (SPAdes)... | ecosystem: Environmental > Aquatic > Marine > Coastal >... | reverse complement strand
ACTGAATAATATCTATTCCTTTGCCCACAGAAAAGAATATGTCTAACAATATCAGGTCTGGTTTTAAAGAATGAATCATTTCGCGTGCACTTTCTAAGTCATTCACACTTCCAATATGTTCAAACCCACTCACTTTACCTAAAAATCGTTCATTTATTTGCATCACCATTGGATCATCTTCAACAATCATTGTACGAATCATATGACTTACCCTCTATTCATGCGCCACTGTCCACGGAATTTCAATAATGAACTGCGCGCCACCTATATGTCTTAACTGAATACTGCCCCCAGCGTTGTCAACAATATCTTTTACAATGTTTAAACCCAAACCTCGACTCTGAGACTTTGTAGTTATGCCTCTTTCAAATACAGTCTCTCTAAGATCTAAAGGAATACCTGGGCCATTGTCTGACACACGTATATAGAGACCATTTATTTGCTCAACAATACTAATTTTAATGGTATCTCCACTTCCAGCTTGGAAAGCCTCCTGTGCGTTGTCAATGAGGTTGCCTATAATAGAACACAGCTCATCTTCATGGAGGGTTTCTGGGATCCTGTTAAGTTTTGAGCGTTCATCTAACTCCAGGCTATACTTAGCTTCAGAAACCTGATTATACTTAGCAAGCAGTATAGCTGCAACATGTGTTGGCTGTATGTTTTTGCTTAACACAGACGCCAAATCTATTCGCTTTTCAGTTTCTGCTGAAATGAAATCTAAAGCTTCATTGTATTCATCTAACTGAATGAGTCCTGATATGGTTTGAAGTTTATTCATAAACTCATGGCTTTGAGCTCTCAGTGCGTTGGTCATTTTTTTATAACCAATGATTTCTTCAGCCATTTGTTTAACTTGTGTCATGTTTTCAAAACTTACAACAACTCCAGAGACATCCCCATCAGGATCTTTTGTAATAACGTAACTACACATTAAGGACATATCCTGATGAATTCGTAGTTCTTCGTTATACGTAGACTGATTATTTAGGAGAACATCTAATACGATTTCTCCTATTTTGGGATATTGAGACCGAATATCTTCAAGTAAGATTTCTTGTGAAAATCCAAACTCCTCTGTTGCCATTCTGTTGATCCAAACAACCTTCATATCTCTATCTACAGCTATGATCCCAAGTTTTAGACTCTCAAGTACGATTTCTCTTTGTCCAAGGAGCAGAGCAATTTCTTTTGGTTCTAATCCATAAATACTTTTTTTAATATTGCTTGCAAGTAAAGCCGCACCAATAACACCAATTATGCCACCCGAAATGATAGCTATATGAATTTTACGAAGGTAAGCTTCATTTTCACTATGCACTTTATCCGTAAGCAGACCTACAAGAACCGCTCCAACTTGTTTGTCATTGTGATATACAGGTACAAATGCTCTTATGGCTGAGATGAGTACATTTCTGTCTGCTGAAACATAGGCCTCTCCCGCTTCTAAAACCCGTTCTTCACCGCCGTTTTTATAGGCTTTGCCGAGTCCATTTGTATAAGGATAAGCATATTGAATCCCCTGCATATCCATTACAATGATGTACTGGAAACGCGTTTTAGATTTTATCTGCTCTATTTTCTTATGCAGTGGCATATAGTCAAGTTCATATGCTAAAGTGGTACTCACGTCATCTAGTGCCGCTATGGTTACAGCCATATCCATGGCATTGTTTCCCATTTGGTTTTCAAGCGTATCCTGGTAATGCTCGCCAATCATTAAGCCAAGTGCCCCAAATACAACAAGGAGCATAATGCTCAGCACAAGGATGATTTTATTTTGTAGTCTCATATCATCACTACTCCTCATCCTTATTTGAATCATCCAGTTCATTTGCTTGAGTTGATTCAATTCGTGCTTTTATTAAACCATCTTCAATAGCAGCCAGGAGTGTTTCACTGGTATAGGTCGCTCCAGCAACCACATCTACTTTCGTTGAATTAGCCTTTATAACCGCTTTAGGAATTTCTGCATATACAATTTCACCTATAAGTGGGGTTTCATCTTCTTCAACAATTATGATCTCAACTATTTTAAACTCATTTGTTGTGACTTCAACGGTTAAATTACTATGATACCCCTCTGCTATCCCCTGGTAGGTTCCAGCTTTATACAAGGTTTGTGGTGATGCACAAGCTATGAGTGCTACTGTAAGCAATGTTATTAAAAATACTAGTTTTCTCATAAGGCATCCCCCTTGTTTTTTACAGTCTATTTCACTTAGTGTTACTTATTTCGCCTTAGTAACACAGGTATAATTTCTTTCAAAATTGATTTCGCTTCACACTCTGGAAGTTGACTGGTATACTTCAAAGCTCTTTGCGTATACTTCTGCGCCAAGTCTTCCGTTTCTTTTAATGCACCCGAACGTTTTGTTAACTCAATTAATGCATCTACATCTGACTCAGATAAATCGGTTTGACTTAAAATGCTTTCAACACCTTTACATTCAGTTTTTCCAAGTGTTCGAATGATAGGCAAGGTGTAATAACCTTTTAAAATATCCGCTTTAGTATCTTTACCAAACGCTTTATGATCTCCATTATAATCTAAAAGGTCATCTATTATTTGGAATGCCATACCTATGTTATACCCCACTCGACCCAGCAACTTAGCAACATCCTCAGATGCACCAGCTTCATGGGCTCCAACACCTAAGCTGATAGCTATAAGTGCCGCTGTTTTTCCTGAAACAACTTTCAAATAATTTTTTGTACTTTTATCCAGTTTATATCGTCTTTGGTACTGCATCATTTCACCAATACAAACACGTTTCATGGCTTCAGCAACACGTTTAATGTTTTCTGCTTCAAAGTCGTAATCAACAAGCATTAAAAAACACTGCGTAAATAAATAATCCCCCATGTAAACTGCATAAGGTTTTCCATATTTAGATTGAATAGATTCCTGTCCACGTCTCATTTTCGATTCATCAATTATATCATCATGGACCAAGGTTGCCATGTGCAAAGTTTCTATTGAAGCCGCTAGATGGACCAACTTGTCTTTATTCACATTTTCACCACTTGCAAACTGGCTTCCAAGCATAACAAATGCCGGTCGAACCATTTTTCCACCAGCCAGCGTTAGGTAATCTAAGGATTTATTCAAATATGCTTCGCTTGATTTATTAGATTTTGATATGATCTCCATTACTTGTTCAAGTTCTCTTTGAATGGAGGGGTACTTTGCCCAAAACTGACTCATTATGATCACCACATTCAATTTTCGTATTCTATATTATTACAATTTTGTGTTGTTTGTTACAGCCATCTTTATAATAACAAAACCAGTTGCACCGTTAAAGAGATGCAACTGGAAATAGTTATTTCATGTATTAATCCGTGTAAAGATAATATTTCTTTACGAACTTAATATTCTTCCAATACTTCTTAAGAACAGGGAGTACATAATAGTCCATACCAAACACACTACCCGATCCACCAATTGTGGCAACACCACCAGCTAAGTACCATAACATCTCTACTGGAGCCATACCTGAAGACCAGATCATTAAACCCATTACAATTGATGCTAGAGAAGCTAAGGCAGTAAACAAACCAGCGAGTAAACAAAGACCCACTATAACTTCACCAATTACCATTGCGGCTTGGAATATTTCAGCCATCACAGTAAATCCACCTTCTGGAGTGTAAAACATTAAGTCCATTGACCAGTTAACTATATCTGCGATAAATTCTGGAACGGGTAATGCTTGCCCCCACTGCGAGGCAGCTTCGACAACCTCACCAGCTGCCTGAGCAGCACCAGCCGTCGCCTCTACGGCTTGCGATGCTGAACTCGTCACATCTACGGCGACTTCAACTACAGTATCAGCAGCTGCAGTGGTTGCAGCACTTGTTGCATCAACAACTGCACCCGCAACTTGTCCACCACTTGAAGTAACACTCGTGGCAGTTGCCTTTGCTGGTATTAAGAATATCTTTGAAGGATCTGCAATTACACCAGGGAGTTTGTGTAAACCTTGATCCAACCACTTGTATCCAAGAAAGAGCCTAAGAGGTAAGAGCCAGAAGTTCGGAGATGCTTTAGCAAAATGGCCACCTAAGAGACTTCTGCGTTCTCTAATATGGAATATTTCATGCATTGCATATGTCCATACCTTGTTAAATCCAGCAACTTGAATAAAGTAAACAACATTTATAAGGTGTTTTACAAACATTGCAAAGAATCCAGACATCGCAAACATGCGTTTAGGTGTCCCAACTTCGGCAACGCCGTATTTACCCCCTATACAACACATAGAACCATGGAAGGTCGGTGTATAGGATTTCAAGTCATTACCTGACAATTCAGCTAAAATGTTATGCGCCACAGTGGATGCTGAATGTTCTGCATTCTCAACCATCTGAGGAATTGGTCTTTCGTGACCTTTAGGAATATAATAAGCATTGTCACCAACAACGTATACATTGTCATGGTCCAGTGCTTGGAGTTTATCGTTGGTTTCGACTCTATTTCTTGCTTTTTTATCAATTTCAACAGTTTCCATAAGGTCACTGCCTTCAACACCGGCTGCCCAGATCACTGTATTGGTTTCGATGCTTCTCTCACCATTAAGACAAACAGAATGCTCTGTTACTTCTGTTACACTCATAGATGTAAGGATCTCAACCCCTAGCTTATGTAGTCGCTTCTCAGCCTTCTTAATAAGCTTTACCGGGTAGTTGGGTAGAACAGATGGTAATGCATCAGCTACATATATTTTTACATCTTCTTTTGGTATGTTGAAATCTCTGCATAGTTCGTCTTTATATTCACCCAGTTCACCGACCATTTCAACACCAGTGAACCCACATCCTACAACTACAAACGTTAACATCTTCGTTCGTTCATAGTGGTTTCTTTCCATGGACGCCAGACGGAACATCTTAAGAATTTGCTCTTTAAGCAGGACTGCGTCGTCGTATGACCACAACTTAAAAGTATGTTCCTTCGCACCTTCTACACCATAAAAGGTTGGTTTTGAACCCGTACCTAATACTAAATAATCATAATCATAGGTATGTTTCTCTGAAATGACTTTTTTGCCGTCAAAATCAACATTTTGAACTTCGTCCATTACCACATTGATATTCCTATGTGCGAACACCTTTTTCAAATCGATGCGAATTGCATCTTCAGGTACACGGTTTGCAGCAACTTCATGAAGCTCTGTTAACATAGTGTGATAAGGTCTTTTATCAATAATTGTCAGTTCCACATCTGACCGTTTACGTAACTTTCGTTCAAGTTTTTTTGCTGTCAGAATGCCGCCGTAGCCCGCACCAATCAAGACAATCCTTTTTTTATCGCTCACTTCTCTCACCCAACCTTGTTCATCTGCCGTTAATTGTTTCACATGTTTTCAGAAAAATTCTATCATACTAAGCTTTGGCTCAAACGTTTCTAAAGCTTTTGATCAATTCCTGAGACTTTTGTACATTTTGATCATTGACGCATTTCTACTTATTGCACCTCAAATGTATTATCCGTCCACTCTACAGTTAAGCTATCCATTTGGGTTGTAAACACTTTCTTCTCTTTTGTTATAAAAACAACACTAATTTCTGGATAGTGTGTCTTTACAAACGCTGTGCCTTTTTCTACACCTAAAGCAAATAATACAGTCGATAAAGCATCCGCTTGCATTGAGTTTTCAGATATGATGGTCACAGATGCCAGTTCGTTTTCTATAGGATATCCAGTGCTTGTGTTTAGAAGATGGTGGTACTTAACCCCGTCTTCTTCAAAGTATCTTTCATAAATACCCGAAGTAACAACGGACTTATTTTTTAGAGAAACAATGCCTATATACTCTCCACGTATTGAAAATGGATTTTGGATTCCAATTTTCCAAGCTTGCTGGTCGGCCTTCTCACCATATGCATAAACGTTGCCACCCAAGTTTATTATTGCTCTAGAAATATGGTTTTCCTGAAGAATCCGTACAACTTCATCTGATGCATATCCTTTAGCGATAGCACCTAGATCAAGCATCATCTTACTTTGACTGAGGTGAACTGTATAGTGGTCTTTATCCATTAAAACACCACTGTAATGGGTAAGATCAACGGCTTCTAATCTATCGAGGTCTGCTGGCACCTTGGCATAATCACTCCCTATTGCCCATAGTTTTACAAGTGGGCCTATGGTCGGGTCAAACGCACCATCAGATTTTTTTGCATAGTCAAGTGCAGCTGATATAACTGCATAGGTGTCTTCAGACACCTTCACTGGTCCTATACCAGCATTTTTATTTATTTCAATAATTTCACTGGAGTCTGAGTTAAAAGTCATTTTTAATTCAATCTCTTCCAGTCTCGTAAATACGTCATTTAAAATTGCTTCTGAACCATCTTCAAATAAGCGAATAGACACTATGGTTCCTAATACGAATTCTGAACGGTCATAAGTATCTTTTTTTTCAATAACCGTCTCTATACCAGTCTCAGTTTCACCTGAACCCTTTATGCCGGAAGTTGAACAAGCTGATACTAAAACAACTAAAAGAATGAGTATAATTCCAAATCTAAGTTTCATTTTTTGTACTCCCAGTCTGTCATTACTCGTCGCTGTATATGCTACGTTGTGCTTGTAAAATGAAAATAGGCTTTGGAAAAATCCAAAGCCTATTTATTGATTTTGTATTACTTAGCTGTGCTTAATGCTTCTTCAGCTAAAGTAAATAGAGGTGATACACCAATCGATACGCCTGAAATTGCGTCTGTATGGTAGTTGTCATCAGCATACTGAATATCTGTTGGATTTTGTGTTGCTAGAAGGTGTGCTTCAGCTTTAGCAGCTTGTTCATGCCAAGGTGCTTGTGCGCCACCATTTTCAACCATTGGGTAGCCACCATTCATAGATGCAGTTTTCTTATCGTCACCGCCATCTTTATGTACGCCACTCCAGTTAACAGATTCGATGTTACCAAATACTACAGTTACATCAACAGTGCCTTTCCAACCTGAGTTCTCAGAGAAATCAGCTTCTTCAGCATGGTAAGCACCATCTGTGTATGGACCCATTTCCTGTGGACCCGCAGCAAGCGCTTGTTCAGCTAACTTAAACAGTGGTGATACACCAATTGATACGCCAGAGATAGCGTCTGTATGGTAGTTGTCATCTGCATACTGGATAGCTGTTGGGTCTTGAATTTCTAGAAGGTGTGCTTCAGCTTTAGCAGCTTGTTCATGCCAAGGCGCTTGAGCACCACCGTTTTCTACCATTGGATAGAATCCAGCTTTAGAAGCCTCTTCTTTGTTAAGACCTGCATTTTTGCTTACGCCATTCCAATCAACAGTAGCAATTTTGCCATCTTTAACTTCAAGAATCACAGTTGCTTTCCAGCCTGACTGTTCGCTAAATGCATCTTCCTTTGCAAAGTAAATACCATCAGCATACATTGCTTCTTCTGCAGCTTCTTCAGTCGCTTCCTCTGCAGGTGCTTCTGTTTCAACAGGAGCTTCTGTTTTTACTTCTTCTGCAGCAGGTTCTTCAGCAGGTGCTGAACACCCAGCAAGCATTGATACAGCAAGTACAGCCGTAAGACCTAGAGCCATTAATTTTTTGTTCATTATTTTCCTCCTCCAAACATATGAATATGTATTCAGTCTTATTATAGTTACATTGACAAAATAATATCAATAATAGTTATCATTTTGATCTTTTTGTTCATTTAGTTCATAAGGCGGATTAAATTTTTTACTTATTACAAAACCTTTCAGATACAGTTAAATAGGTGAACTTAGACATGAAAATAAGCCTCCTTAGAACCCTTCAGAGGCTTAGATTTTTCGCTAATCAAGGCACGAAAAAAATTGTCATTAGGCACGTACTCACGTACGTAACTGGCGTGATTTTATTTTTGACACGAAGGGTAGCTGAAATCTTAGTTTTAAACCTTCAGAAGTGTAGATTTTTCGTTAATCGAGGAACGAAAATAACTTACATTAGGCGCGTACTAGCGTACGTAACTAATGTAAGTTTTTTTCAGAGACGAGGAGTAACGGAAAATAAAAACATTAAACCCTTTAGAGGCTTGTATTTTTTGTTAATCGAGGAACGAAATAAAATCACAACAGGCACGTACTCACGTACGTAACTGGTGTGATTTTATTTTGGTGACGAAGAGTAACGGAAAATACAAGCCTCTAAACAATACGAGACATTCAAGCTAATCACTCTTGAATGTCTCGTCAGCAATAACAAGCACGATCTTGTTCATTATATTCAGTTGTTTGTATACTGATGTTTTCGATAAGCATACCTCCTACAAGGTTTTTAAAGATTTGGTATTACTTTTTCGAATTTCCTTACAAAAATCATTCGATTAATTTTTTTGTACTATGCATTACATAGTATCGATTTCTGTGTTACTCTTATGGACCTACGTCCGTTAGTACGTCCCTGCTATTGCTTTTATAAGAACCTCCTTAAAGGAAGGAGTTCTAACTATTTAAGTATTACCCCAGTTATTTTATCTTAAACATCAATTTCCTATAAGACTTCACTTGTATTCATATCTTCAAGATAGTCTAGGGAAATTTCTTCTGTTCTGTGGTAACTTCTGCCGATGTAAATATCCATTTTTTGAACGGCTAAGTTCACTCTAAATGCTAAACGAATACGTCGTCCTCCATTTTTATAAATTTTGAAGTCGTCTATGCGACCACTTTTGAGATAGGTGTCTGCGATTTCATGTCGTATGTTATTAATTAAAAACATGTCGATTTCTTCAACACCTACAATTAGTCCATCGATTAGATCAGACATCTCCCGTGCGGTTCTTTTCACGCGTTCAATAGTTAATTTCATTCTAATGGTCTCTACGCAATACCCAACGATTGCCGTAATAAGAAGAGCTATTAAGATATATAACATACGAAGCACCACCTTTCGAGTTCTGTCTGTGATATTCTTTTGTCATCGCATTATGTAGTGTTCGACAATCATTATAGATTAAAGACCTGCTACTTTGGATATTATATTTATACCAAAAGACAAGCTTGCGAAACTGATAATTGGAATTATAAATATTTTCCTTGCTTTCTGCGACAAATACAGATACAATTTTAAAAATCACCTATTTCGTAGGAGAATGGAGGATGGCTATGAAAAACATTGCAGCTTTTTTCGATATTGATGGTACTTTATACAGAGATTCTTTAATGATCGAACATTTCAAGAAATTGATTAAATACGAGGTTATTGACCCAGCCCTTTGGCATTCTCATGTAAAGCACACTTATAAGGAGTGGCAAGCCCGTGTAGGCGAATACGAAGACTACATGGAGGAACTAGCGGAAATCTATGTAGATTCCCTCAAAGGCTTAAAAAAGGAGGAAATTCAGTTTATTTCCCAACAAGTGATCAACCTAAAAGGGGATCAGGTTTATACCTATACCAGGGATCAAATTGAGTGGCACAAATCCCAGGGCCATAAGGTCTTCTTTATTTCTGGTAGCCCTGAACACCTGGTTGCACGTATGGCATATAAGTATGGTGTTGAAGATTACAAAGGCACAGAATACTTACTCAACCCAGATGGCACATTTACAGGCGAAGTTATTCCAAACTGGGATGCGGACAGTAAAAACCGTGTTATCCATGCATTTGTTGACCAATATCATATTGACCTAACTAATTCATATGCTTATGGAGATACAAACGGTGACCTGTCTATGATGCGTCTAGTAGGTAATCCTGTTGCAATTAATCCAACAAGGGAGTTACTTGACAATATTCGGTCTGAACACACACTTAACAACAATGCTACAATTATTGTAGAGCGTAAAGATATCATTTATAAGTTAGGACCAGATGTAAATACTATTCGTCCATTATAAGTTGATACCATCAAAACAATTTGATTATAAAATAAGCCAATTGCCCTAGAGTGAACCTTAAAAGTGGTCCACATTAGGTCGCAGTTGGCTTTTTTAACTGTATAACTGGAATAATTCTGAAATTTTTATAATTTTTTAGAGGAAAACGATTGTCTTCGTCGAAATTTATATTAGTGAGACATTGAGAAAGTATTCCTTTCTTTCCTTACGACTACTATTGGATTGGGCACACGCAGACGAGCGGGTGCTTTTTTTTTGCTGATTTTCGGGATTTTTGCTTAACTCTTCGTTGTTGAGCCAAAACGGTTACAGTTACGTACGATAGGTACGCGCCTGCAACCGTTTTGGCTCACGCCTCAATTTAAGCAAAACTTCCGAAAATCAGTTTTTGTCGGGGTTGGTTGGAGTTTGTTTATTCAGTAACGAAGAGTCTTTATAAACCTCGTTAGGTTGCAGTTTTGATTGATTTGAGGCACGGAAAAAACTAATCCAAGGCGCGTACCCACGTATGTAACTGAGGTTAGTTTTTTTAATAACGAATAGTCTTTATAAGCCTTGTTAGGTTGTAGTTTTGATTGATTTGAGGCACGAAAAAATAGTCACCTAGGTGCGTACTCACGTACGTAACTAGGTGATTTTTTTCAGTAACGAAGAGTCTTTATAAACCTCGTTAGGTTGTAGTTTTGGTTGAATTGAGGCACGAAAAAAACTAATCCCAGGCGCGTACCCACGTACGTAACTGGGGTTAGTTTTTTTTAGTAACGAAGAGTCAACCAAAAATACAACCTAACGAGTGAGGGTGACTGGCTTGAGTATCCCCCCGGACAAAACTCAAACACAGCCACCCTCTTTAAATCACTAAGCTCTTATGTATTTAGTCATTATAGGCCGTTTACATTCGCAGCTTGAAGACCTTTTGGACCTTCTTCGATGTCGAATTCAACAGACTGACCTTCTTCAAGAGTTTTGAATCCATCAGTTTGAATAGCACTGAAGTGAACGAATACATCGTCGCCTTCAGAACGTTCGATAAAACCGAAGCCTTTTTCAGCGTTAAACCATTTTACTTTACCTTGCATTATGTGGACCCCCTTTCGTGCTAAAGTGCACAATATCCTTTTTATATGTTGAATATTGTCAGAATCGTCTAAACTTTCACCTTACAACGAATCCCACTCGACTCAATTGCTAGTAAGTCTAGCCACTCATAAAAATATTATAGCAAAATCTAAACATCGATTCCATAATTTTCGCCAGACTTTGGTATAATTAGGTGAATACATAGATATCCTTACACCATTTTAGGGTATCTATAAATACGGAGGTGGATTATGGATCTTCAATCAGTATTAAAACCCGGCAAACAAGTGGAGTTAACGATCCAAAACTCTAGTGGTGATGTCCATAAACTTAAAACTCTTGTTGAAAGTGAATTCAGAGACAATGCATTTGGGGTTATTTCTCCCATTCATGAAGGCAATTACTACCCTCTTCACACAAATGATAAGTTAGAGGTTACTTTTGATGTTGTCCTTGGGGACGAATCCAAGAAAAAAGACGTATACAATATGAAGGTCATGGTTTTAGAGAGAAAAAAGGTAGATTCACATTCAGTCATCATTTTATCTAAGATTTCTGCACCCTCTAAAATCCAAAGAAGAAACACATATAGACTCCATATATTAAAACACATTACCTATCAGCTCGACGGTAAAGACAATCACATCCTCTTAAAAAACATTAGTGCAACTGGACTTCGGGGAATTGTTGAAGAGCGTGTTCCAGCAGGTATTGATCTTGATATAGAACTTGATCTTGAAAATGAAGCTGACAACATGGTGATTAAAAGCAAAGTTATTGCATGTGACCCAGTAGCTAACTCAATGATACAACACGATTTACGATTACAGTTTTTAGATCTATCTAACGCACAAAAGAATATGATCACAAACTTTATATTCAGAAAACAATCTGAAGCTATTCGTAAAACGGTTGAATCAGAAGGCCGAAGTAAGTTTGAGAATATGGTTTACGGTTATGAACGTAATAAACGTCGCGGTGGCGATTTCATCGTTCGAACTGTTCCAATTTTAGGCCTTGTGACATGGTTCATTACTTTAGCTATTGTGGCTTTAATCGTTGAATCACGCCCAGAGCAATTGTATAATTTGGACATTTATTTTAACTACTATAAACGTGGACACTGGCGAGAAGATCTTTTGACAACTGCATTTTTAGTTGCAATGTTTGAAGCATGTATCTGTGCAGCTGGACT
>Ga0209272_10001966_pt1 | contig 12127 bp, 8 predicted proteins | sample tdDd002_FD_187125 | JGI IMG/M metagenome (GOLD analysis project Ga0209272, IMG submission 187125) | Marine sediment microbial communities from the Atlantic coast under amendment with organic carbon and nitrate - tdDd00.2 (SPAdes)... | ecosystem: Environmental > Aquatic > Marine > Coastal >... | reverse complement strand
TTAGAAGTGGATATCGCTGGAGACCGAGAGGATATCGTCGAAATCATCGTTGATCCGTTGTTAATGGAGAGCTATGGCTTAGACCAAGGGGATATCTACAACCTGATCGCACTGAATAATAAGGTGGTTGCGGCTGGGTTTGTCGATACCGGTTATGGCCGATTTTCCGTTAAGGTACCTTCGGTATTCGATTCGTTAAAAGACGTGTTGGAGTTGCCCGTCAAAGTCGACGGCAAGCAAGTGATCACTTTTGCCGATATCGCTACCGTAAGGCGAGCGTTTCGCGACCCTGAAGGTTTCGCCCGTCTCGATGGGGAGTCAGCGGTGGTGTTGGATGTGAAAAAGCGCGCCGGTGAAAACATCATAGAAACCGTCGACTTGGTTAAGGCGGTGATGGCCGCGGCGCAAACGCGAGAAGATTGGCCGAGCAATTTACGGGTTAAGTACACTTGGGATGAGTCGAAAGACGTCAAAACCATGCTTAATGACTTACAAAACAATATCTTGTCGGCGATCATTCTAGTGGTTATCGTCATTATTGCGATACTTGGCACCCGTACGGCGCTGCTGGTTGGCATTTCTATTCCCGGCTCATTTCTTACCGGTTTACTGGTGCTTTCTGTGTTTGGCTTAACGGTGAATATTGTTGTCTTATTCTCGCTTATCATGGCGGTTGGCATGCTGGTGGATGGGGCGATTGTGGTCACCGAGTTTGCCGACCGGCGGATGCAAGAAGGGACCGAGAGAAAACAAGCTTATCGGGATGCCGCGAAAAGAATGGCGTGGCCAATCACTGCGTCCACCGCTACCACGTTAGCGGCGTTTGCGCCTTTACTGTTCTGGCCGAATATTACTGGCGAGTTTATGAAGTTCTTGCCGCTGACGTTAATTGCGACCTTGAGTGCCTCTTTGATGATGGCGCTGTTGTTTGTGCCAGTGTTGGGGGGCTTAATCGGCAAGCCGCAAAATGTCTCCAAGCAGAATCAAATTCAAATGGTCGCGCTGCACAATGGCGAGTTTGACAAGGCGACTGGGCTGACGAAGCTTTATTACCAAACGCTCGCCATCGCCATTCGTCACCCGCTTAAGATTTTATTTAGCGCTATTTTGTTGGCAGTTGCGGTTGGTTTTGGCTATAGCAAGGCTGGCCTTGGCGCCGAGTTTTTCCCTGAAGTCGATCCGCCGTTTTTTACCGTTAAAGTCCGCTCTTATGGTGACCTTTCGATTCAAGAGAAAGACGTCATTATGCGGGATATCGAGCAAGTGGTGTTAAACCACGACGAGTTTGAAAGTATCTATACTCGCACCGGTGGCAGTGATGTGATCGGTCAAATCCAGATCACGCCAGTGGATTGGCAGTATCGCCGTAAAGTGAAAACCATCATTGAAGAGTTGCGTGAGCAAACCAGTCAGTTCGCTGGGGTCGAAATCGAGTTTAAGTTTCCCGATGCTGGCCCGCCAGTGGAAAGCGACTTGGTGATCGAAATGTCTTCGCGTATTCCAACTCAGCTTGATGATGCCGCCAAAATGGTACGCCACTGGGCAGACAATAACCCTGGGTTTACCAACGTCAGCGATACCTCGAGCAAAGACGGGATTGATTGGCAAATTGATATCCGCCGCGATGACGCGTCTCGATTTGGTGCCGATGCGACTCTAGTAGGCAATACCGTCCAGTTTGTCACCAACGGGCTAAAAATTGGTGATTATCTTCCCGATGACGCCAATGAAGAAGTCGATATACTGGTGCGTTTCCCAGAAGAGAAGCGCGATATTGGCCGATTTGACCAGTTAAGGATCAAAACCCCAGCCGGCTTAGTGCCGATCACTAACTTTGCCGAGATCACCCCTAACCCAAAACAAGACACCATTAAGCGCATTGACGGGCACCGGGTGATCAACATTAAAGCCGATATGAGTGAAGGGTATAACCTTGCGCTGGAGTTGCCCAAAATTGAGCAGGCGCTGGCTGAATTGGGGTTACCTTCCGCTGTGGCGTTTAAATTACGCGGCCAAAATGAGGAGCAAGAGAACTCGTCGGCCTTCTTACAAAACGCCTTTGTGGTCGCATTGGCGGTGATGGCGCTGATTTTGATCACCCAGTTCAATAGCTTTTATCAAGCCTTCTTGATTTTAAGTGCGGTGCTGTTTTCAACCGTGGGGGTCTTTGCTGGCTTGCTGATTTTCCAGCGACCTTTTGGCGTGGTGATGTCGGGCATTGGTGTGATTGCTCTGGCAGGGATCGTGGTGAACAACAATATTGTATTGATTGATACCTACAATCAGTTGCGTCACCGTGGTTTGAGTAAGCAAGAGGCGATTTTACGTACTGGCGTTCAGCGTTTACGGCCTGTGATGTTAACCACGGTCACCACCATTTTAGGACTGATGCCAATGGTGCTTGAGATGAACATCGATTTGATTAACCAGAAAATCGAATTCGGTGCCCCGAGCACTCAGTGGTGGTCGCAGCTTGCAACGGCGATCGCAGGGGGGTTAGCGTTTGCGACCGTATTAACTTTGGTCTTAACGCCGTGCTTGTTGATGCTGGGTCGAGAGGCCAAGCAAGAGCAGCTTGAACGCGGTGATGAGAAACCAGCCCAACAAGAGGAGCAGCCACCAGTACCAAATGAGGTGACGCCACGACAACTTGAAACAGAGAGTTCGTCGTTGAGCCCATCATCGAAATTAGTATAAATTGTGTTAGAATCGAGCGCCTGCGCGATGAGCTAAGTGAATTAGCCTTATCGGCAGGCGCCTTTTTTATAACTAAATAACGATATTAATATGACTTTACGCAACGCACTTCGTCAATTTGACAGCTATCGCCGCGACAAAATGGGTGGCTCGGAATCTTTGCTCTATAAGCTAATGAGTAATAAACGCAGTTTGACTCCAGAACTGTTACCCAAAGAACAGGTGCAGCGTATCTTGGTGATCCGTAACAATAAGCGTATCGGTAATATGTATTTTATGTTGCCATTTTTGCGTGAAGTCAGAAAACAGTACCCAGAAGCGCAGATTGATCTGCTGTTGAACGAACCTTGGCAGGGCAGTGTGTTTGCCAATATGGGCTTTGCGGAAATTGACTACTCCTTTTTCTCGTTTAAAGGCTTGGCAAAGTGGTTAGCTTGCATGGCGAAACTGCGCCGTAATCGCTATGACTTAGTGCTGCTACCTTACGCATCGGTTGGCGATAGTATGATGGCTGCCTTAATGAATGCGAAAAACAAGGTGGCCGAATATAATCCGCAGCGTAACTTAGCATCGCCGCACTCAAATCCACCGGTTAATCGTCATCCCCACGCTGCACTTGAAAGCCTTGATGTGCTGGTTGGCATGGGAATGACCGTCACGCCGCCCTACGACCATACCATGGCCTTTAGTGAGCAAGAAGCGCAGCAAGGGCAAGCGGTCGCAGCAGAACTACGTGGTACGCACCAAGGCCAGACCATGGCTTATTTTCGCGGCGCAAGAGGGGAAAAACAGCTCGATGAAGCCACGTGGCAAACCATTGTTGATAAGTTTGACCAAGCGTCAAATAACACCATTCAGTGGGTTGAAGTGCTTAGCCCAGATATCAGCGCGCCGCTAAAGGAAGGGCGTAAAACCTTCCAGTCGAAAGACATGCGCCACTTAGCCGCGGTACTCAAAGAGCTCGATGGTTTCATCTGCTGCGACACCGGCCCTTTGCACCTTGCTGATGCAGCTGGCGCTAAGTGTATCGGTCTATTTACCCATACCAATATCACCCGTTACGGCTTGCTCGGCGAGAATTGCGTTGACGTTGATGGGCTAGAAAACCTAGATGCGGCTCAAGTGCTAAAGGCTAAGTGCTAAGAGCGAAGTATTAAGTGCTAAAAGCTAAGAGTTAAGTTTAGAGCGAAATAAAAAGCCAGAGCAGGGGAACCCTTGCTCTGGCTTTTTTCTGTTCTTCGTAGCGCAGCGGCTTCGCTTTTAGCAGCGTAGCGTCTTACTACTTTTTATCACATCGGTTCGAACAACTGCTTGTAGCGCTCGAGTTGTGCTAAGCGGATTGTAGAGTTGGCAATAAAAGTCTGTTTGGCTTTGCCTTTTAACGACTTAGATTGTGGCAACTTCACCGTGCGTGGGTTTTTGTGTACGCCGTTGACCAAGAACTCATAGTGTAAGTGGGGGCCAGTGACACGCCCGGTGCCGCCTAAGGTGCCGACAGTTTGTCCTTGTTTCACCCGTTGGCCTGTTTTTACGTAGCGTTTGGTCATGTGCAGGTACTTGGTAATGTAAGTATTGCTGTGACGAATGAAGACGTAATTACCGTTAAAGCGATTGTAACCCGCCTTGTCGACGACGCCATCGCCTGCTGCCCAAATAGGGGTGCCGACGGGGGCGACGTAGTCTGTGCCGCGGTGCGATTTCACTTTGCCAGTCACCGGGTGCAGACGGCGTGGGTTAAAGTTCGAGCTTACGTAACGGAAGTTGATCGGTGAGCGCAAGAAGGCTTTTTTCATCGCGCGGCCATCTTGATCGAAGTAGTTGCCGGTCTTTTTGTCTCGAATGGCTTTAAAGGTGTCGCCTTGGTTGGTAAACACGGCGGCAATGATATTACCGCGGCCCATTTTCTCGCCTTCGACGATTTTCTCTTCGTAGAGCACTTGGAAGCTGTCGCCTTCGCGAATATCTAACGCAAAGTCGATATCCCAGCCGAAGATCCCGGCAAGCTCCATAATTTGGTTTGGCGTAAGCCCGGCAGTAATGCTGGCGTTCCAGAAGTTAGAGGTGATCTCAGCTTCGGTATAGTTAAGCTGAATGTCGACCTCTTTTTTACTCACTTTTGAGACAAAGCCATCGCCCTGTTTGGTGATTTGGAAAGTCTCGAAGTCGCTGATGACTCGATTTAGCTGTACCAGTTCATTGTCTTCATTAAAACCAAATTTAAGTGTGTTACCTGGCCTCAAGCGAGAGAGCTGTTTATTGATCTCTTTATCGCTGCTGATGAGGTTATGCAGCAGCCTCGCCGATAAACCAATACGGCTAAAAAGCAGGGCGGCACTTTCGCCAGACTGCACTTGATGCGACTCCCAGCGGATAAGGGATGTTGGGGCAACATTAGAAGCGGGGTTGAGCGCTTCGGCGTTGATGGTCAGCGGATAGAGCTTGCCAACCTGTAAGCCGGGCTGGTCTTTAGTGAGCTGTTTGGCATCGGGAAGAAAGAAGGCTGCGATGACAACAACACCTGAGAAAAAGCCAATCAGAATTCGGTGCAATAATGAGAGACGAGCAAATTTAGACATTTGAATCCATTTGGTCGATTAATATGACAAAAAAAACAATTACTGAGTCTAACTGGTTTCAAAACTGAGCGCTATTCAAGTACACTGTCTCGATGTCATATTTTTGCCAAATCTGTGGGAGTGAACAAGAATGGCGAGTTTTGAAGCAGCACTGGCTGAAATTAAGCGCGGTGTAGAAGAGCTGATCCCTGAAGAAGAGCTGATCGCGAAATTAAAAGAAGATCGCCCTTTACGTATTAAACTGGGTGCCGATCCAACTGCGCCAGATATTCACCTTGGTCACACGGTGATCTTTAACAAACTTCGTCAGTTCCAAGATTTAGGCCACGAAGTGACGTTTCTGATTGGTGATTTTACCGCAATGGTCGGTGACCCTTCTGGTAAAAACACCACCCGTCCTCCGCTAAGCCGTGAAGACGTGTTGCGTAATGCAGAAACGTATAAAGAGCAAGTATTTAAAATCCTAGATCCAGCGAAAACTGAAATTCGCTTTAACTCTGAGTGGTTATCGGATCTCGGTGCCGAAGGTATGATCCGTCTGGCGTCTAACCAAACGGTAGCGCGTATGCTTGAGCGTGACGACTTTAAAAAGCGTTATGCGGGCGGCCAACCTATCGCAATTCATGAGTTCATGTACCCGCTGCTACAAGGTCATGATTCAGTCGCGCTACAAAGCGATGTTGAACTGGGCGGTACTGACCAGAAGTTCAACTTGCTGATGGGCCGTGAGCTGCAAAAAGCAGCGGGTCAAAAACCACAAGCGGTATTGATGATGCCACTATTGGTTGGCCTTGATGGTGTGAAGAAGATGTCAAAGTCGGCGCACAACTACATCGGGATCAGCGAAGCACCAAGCGAAATGTTCGGTAAAATCATGTCTATCTCTGATGACCTAATGTGGAGCTACTACGAGCTACTGTCATTCCGTCCTCTTGAAGAGATCGCGCAATTTAAAGCCGACATCGACGCGGGCAAAAACCCACGCGATGTGAAGATTTTGCTAGCGAAAGAGATCATTGCTCGCTTCCATTCAGCTGCAGACGCTGATGCGGCAGAGCAAGAGTTCATCAATCGCTTCCAAAAAGGCGCGATGCCAGAAGAGATGCCAGAATTCGAGTTCGAAGCAGGCTTACCAATTGGTAACCTTCTAAAAGACGCTGGTCTGGTAAACTCGACGTCAGACGCCATGCGTATGATCCGTCAAGGCGCTGCGAAAATTGATGGCGCAAAAATCGAAGATACTAAACTAGTGCCAGCAGCAGGTACTGCGGTTTACCAAGTTGGTAAACGTAAGTTTGCCCGTGTGACGGTTAAATAGTTTTTACGTTTTTCGTTGATTCGTTTCAAATAGCTCCGCATCGCGGGGCTATTTTTTTGGAAAGGTACTGGGCACTAGGCTACGGGCATAAGGCAAAAGAGTTGGGCTTGACATCGAATGGCAATGATCAAAATCTTTTTCCGCCTTCCGCCTTCCGCCTTCCGCCTTCCGCCTTCCGCCTTCCGCCTTGTTTTTCCGTAAATTTCAATGCTATAATCCGCCCGCTGCATTTTGCAGTACATCTCATTTTTGGAGTTATTAATGAACAATACCGACCATCCCCCAAGTAGAAAGGGAGAAAAATAACCGCTTCGGTATTGGCGACTCCGCCCCTGCCCAAGTGGTAGGGAATGCTATTCAAATTTTCCTCTCGTATTTTTCTCCTTATTTTGCTTACTTATAGGCTGTGAGTACTTTACCGTGCTTAGCACTTCGCTTTTAGCACTTCGCTTTTAGCACTTCGCTTTTAGCACTTCGCTTTTAGCACTTCGCTTTTAGCACTTCGCTTTTAGTACTTCGCTTTTAGCACTTCGCTTTTAGCACTTCGCTTTTAGCACTTCGCTTTTAGCACTTCGCTTTTAGCACTTCGCTTTTAGCACTTCGCTTTTAGTACTTCACACCTATATTGGTCGTCACCTTCGCTAATCGGGAGATTCGCCATGACGGTAATCAATACCCCTCTGTACACACCAGAGGAAATAGGGGCAGCACACGGTGCCTTTGTACAATACGAAAAAAGCAACCAACTTCACCTGCTAACGGTGATGCCGATAGAAGAAGCGGTTGCGATACTGCACAACTGTACCATTGCCGAAGTGCAGTGGTTTTTGCAGCGTTTAGATGAGCAAGGCCACACTCGTCGAGCGCGTCATTATGCGATGCAGTTAGGCTTTATTCACTCAGAAGCGGAAACCGCGCAGGGCTATTTATCAACAGGTGTTCTCGCCCACTTTAAACAGCGCGTTGGCTGGATAGTAGCGCTGGCATTGCTTGGCATTGTGTCGGGGATGATCATTGCGCAGTATGAAGATACCTTAAGTCAGTTGATCTTATTGGCGGTCTACATGCCAGTTATTGCTGCTGCGGGGGGAAACACCGGCTCGCAGGCGGCCACATTGGTGATAAGAGCGCTGGCAACCGGCGAGCTTAAAAAACGCCAATGGGTGGAAGTACTATGGAAAGAGAGCCTAATTGCCCTTTGTTTGGCGCTGGTGATTGCCGTGGTGATCACCGGTCGGATCATGCTGTTTAGTGGTAACAGCTCAACCGGCGGTTTTGCGTTGGAAACCATCGCCATCGCGATTGCCATTGCGCTGTTTATTCAAGTCACCATTTCGACTACCTTGGGTGGGCTGCTGCCCATTTTAGCGCGGGCCTGTAAGTTAGACCCGGCGGTATTAGTCAGCCCAGTATTGGCGTCGGTGGTCGATATTTCAGGAATTTGGATCTACTTTAGTGTGGTAAATCACTTCCTTGGGCTGACCTAAGCACATCGGAATAGAACTGCTGTTCAAACTGATAAATAGGGGCGAGCGTCTTAGGCGTATCGCCCTTTTTATTGACTGGTTTTTTTATTGGGTGATAGTCGGTAACAAACTGAACAAACAGCGCGGTGGGCTTTTGCTCATCATCCAAAACAAACCCCGCCATATTGTAGCTGCCGTACAGCGAACCACTTTTGGCTTGTAGGTGGCCTTTGATCGGCGCTTGGCGCATGCTGCGGCGATATTTCAAGGTGCCACTTTCACCCGATACGGGCAGTGAGGCGATCAAATTCAAATCGCCATCGTTTTGCCAAATGTATTTCAGGACTTGTTCCATATCTTCCGCGGTTAAGCGGTTGTTGCGTGACAGCCCAGATCCGTCGGCCAGTTTTGCGTGCTCTAAGTTAATGCCAGTATTGGCATAAATGATCTGCTTAATTGCTTCGGTGCCGTTTGCAAAACTGCCCGCTTGGTGGAAAAACTCGCGGCCCAGAGTTTTGGTCAGGTTATCGGCAATCAAGTTGTCGGATTTTTTAAGCATGGTATCGATAAGCTCGTTAAGCGGCGCCGATTGATGACGTGCGATCAGCACACCTTGGTTTGCGACCGTTTTGATTTGGATGTTACCGTTTAGTTGGATGCCTTGCTCTGCGAGTAAACGAGTGAGCACCTGCTTGGTGTAATCAAAGGTGTCTTGCACTGCAAATTTAAGCGGTAGTGGCTTTTCTCGCGTGACCATGCAGCCGGAAAGGTGATATTGATTGCCATCGGAAGTGGTGAGCTCTAAGTCGCACTGCTGCGCTTGCTGGGCGAGCTTCGATAGACTGGTCGCATCACTGGTGACATGGATCGGCTGGTGATTCGGCACATAAGTGCTGGTTTGGCCATTATTGGTCGATGAAATCGATGCTTGTACGCAGTTGTCATCTAAGGTGATCGCACTGGCTGGCGCGCTGTAACACACTCCCAAAATATCCCACGGCCAACCCACGCCGCGCTCGTAACCGCTAAAGGCGCTGTTATCCAAATAGATATTCGAGATTTGAGTCATTCCCTGCGTTTTTACCGCTTTCAGTAGCTTGGCTAAATCGGCGTTGATTAAAGTCGGATCGCCGTTAAAACGGATCACTAACTCTGAACCGATACGTTCGATGTCCGTTTGAAAGCGAAAGTCATCATCGAGTTCCAGTTTTGCTGCTAGCGCGGTGATCACCTTTAAGGTGCTTGCTGGTGGAAACAGCTGCCGGTGGTTGAGTTCCAGTTCGGCTTTCTCTGGCGTGGCGATGACTAAACTGGTACGGCTACCGTATGGGAGCAGTTCAAGGGGAGTATAAGCATAGCTAGCTAGGCTAACGAAGCTCAGCAGTAGGGGTAAATATCGCATCGCTATCACGCATCAAGATTGGGAATGAGCGCTTAGTATAGCAAATAGGTGAGGGGTTATTGAATAGGCATAAAAAAACGCTCGCAACAGCGAGCGTTTAGAGATTCTTAATTAGCTAAAAGCCAAATTAGAAGTCGTAACGTAGACCTAGAACCGCTTGGTCTTGAGATGCAACTTTACCAGCTTTATCAGCGTCAAGTAGGTTGAACTCGTAAGATACGTATGTGCGGAAGTTAGCGTTGAAGAAGTAAGTTGCGTCAACAGCTACTGCGTCAGTGTCTTTAGTATTGTCAGTACCGTCTTGTTTCTTATCTAGACGGTTGTAAGTAGTTGTGAATTTCGCTTGGCCTAGTGTGTAAGCAGCTGCTAGTTCGTAACCATCACGTTTAATATCTTTCGCGCCAGTTTCTTTGTCAGTCTTGTTAGTGTAAAGACCTGCTACGTAGAAATCGCCGAATGCGTAAGATGCACCAGCCATGAATTCGTTAGCTTCTTTCGTTTCGCCGTCTTTTTCAGATGCGTAAGCACCAGTTACACGAGCGCCAGTGTCGCCGATGTTGTAGATACCAGAAAGTGCGTAACCTTCAGTTTTTTCGCTTACTAGCTTGTCTTCTGTTTTGTCTTCTTTAGAAGCAGATAGCGTGTAGTTAGCGCGTAGTTCGAAACCAGAGAACTCACCTGTATAGGCGATAGTGCGGTCTGGACGGTCAGCAGTTGTTAGCTTAGGAGCAGCGCCGTTACCGTGGTATGCCATGATATCAGTGAAATCAGTCACTGCAGCTAGAGAACCTTTTACAGTACCTACAGTTACTTCACCAAATGCGCCGCCGATACCAGCGAACATGTAACGATGTTCGATAGAATCTTCTTCAATATCTTTGATACCGTTGTTAGTTGCTGAAGTGTTAGTTGCTTTGAACTCACCTTCGTAGAAACCAAGACCGTATAGGCCATCAGCGATGTCAGTCTTACCTAGGAAGTTAAGACGTACACGTGATTGGTCTTCAGCTTTGCCATCTTGGATAGCTAGACGTGCTTCAACACGGCCGCCCATTTCTAGAGAAGAAGTGTCGTTTTTTGCGATTTCAGCAGCAGTAGCGCCAGTGCTTGCAGCAGCTGCAGCGATAGCTAGAGCGATAAATTTCTTGTTCATTGCTTTCTAAGTCCTAATTTATAGTCCATAAATTAAGCGAAGGGAGAATTCCGCTTCACTTATTAAATGCGAAATAGTCACTGGCAGTGGACTGCGTGATTTCACTCGCATTTCAAAGGTGATGATGTTGTACCGCGAAAGTTCACTACTCTGGTAGTAAAATGATATAAAAATATTTAGTGAACACTGTTTTATTGGTGGGCTTTATCTTTTTTCTTTTGCTTTAACAGTGCTTTATTGTTTTTTGTTTCAATGCTATTACATTGTGTTTTTATGTTTTTTTAGTTGAAAAGTTCGACGCGTTTGGCGTTTTGGGTAAATTTATCTTTTCTGAAATGTGAGGCTAAATGCTTGAGTAACGAGAAAATGTGATGTGGGTCTAGCTTTTTAGGTGATCTCATTAGCGAGTTTGATTACACTAAGAGACACGTTTCAAATTTTGCCTTACTCTGATCTGCGATTGGGGTGGGGTTTTGTTGTCTAAATTTAATGACTAAAGAAAGAGGCTGGCCCCAAGAAGGCATATAGGCTTGCTTTAGCTTAGAGGTTTAAAATGGAAAAAGTCCCTATGACAGCTCGCGGCGAACTGAAGCTGCGTGAAGAACTTGATGTGCTAATTAAGCGTCGTCCAATCATTTCCCAAGCGATTGGTGAAGCGCGTGAGCTTGGCGACTTAAAAGAAAACGCTGAATACCATGCCGCTCGTGAAGAGCAAGGCGTATGTGAAGCGCAAATTCGTGATATTGAATACAAGTTGTCGGTTGCTCAAGTTATTGACGTCACCAAAATGGAAAATACGGGTAAAGTGATTTTCGGCACCACGGTGACTTTGATTGATATTGATACCGATAAAGAAGTGACTTATCAAATCGTTGGTGAAGACGAAGCCGAAATTAAAGCCGGCAAAATTTCAGTCAGCTCACCAATTGCTCGCGGCCTAATTGGCAAAATGGAAGGCGACGAAGTGATGATCGCAACCCCAGGTGGCGACAAAGACTACGAAATCGACAAAGTGGCTTATATTTAAGTGCTAAGTGCTAAGTGCTAAGTGCTAAGTGCTAAGTGCTAAAAGCGAAGTAGAAGAGCAAGGGCGGTAGCGCTTTTGCTCTTTTCTTTTATCGCCTCTAGCAGCGAAGCGGCCTAGTTTATAGAAGGGAGCTTGCGAGCGTTCTGTATTCTAGTGAGCAAAGCGAATTCTGCACTCTATCTTTAAAAACAAAAAAGGTCGCAATCGCGACCTTTTTTTGCATTTGAAGCAGAATCTGCTTCATTGCACAATTCCTATTTACGAGGAATCTCGATTTTACGCGCTTCAGACTGACGGAAAAGCACCAATGTTTTACCGATGGTTTGTACTTTTTCAGCTTTCGTTTCGCGAACAATTGCGTCGATAATCAATTGTTTAGTTTCACGGTCTTCTGATGCAACTTTTACTTTGATCAGTTCGTGATGGTCGAGTGCTAACTCAATCTCCGCTAGCACAGCCTCAGTTAATCCGTTTGCGCCCATTAGCAC
>Ga0209272_10001958_pt1 | contig 12174 bp, 7 predicted proteins | sample tdDd002_FD_187125 | JGI IMG/M metagenome (GOLD analysis project Ga0209272, IMG submission 187125) | Marine sediment microbial communities from the Atlantic coast under amendment with organic carbon and nitrate - tdDd00.2 (SPAdes)... | ecosystem: Environmental > Aquatic > Marine > Coastal >... | reverse complement strand
AGATACAGTGGGCATGTCAAAGGTTGCGCTTATGGAAAAACATGTGAAGCGTATTCAACCAGACATAAAGGTGACCGTTTACGAGATGAAATATAATGCAGAGACAGCCCCTCAAATTTTTGATCCGACTTGGGATTATGTGATTGATGCCATTGATATGGTATCTTCTAAGTTAGACTTGATCCAGCGTTGTTGGGAAAATAATGTGCCTATCATATCAAGTATGGGCACTGGGAATAAAATGGATCCATCGAAATTCGAGATTATTGATATTTCCAAAACACATATGTGTCCTCTTGCAAAAGTTATGCGAAAGGAATTAAAGGCGAGAGGCGTTAAGAAACTGAATGTATGCTTCTCACCTGAAAAGCCTGTTAAACCGCTTAGTCTTGATCAAAATTCGGATAATCCAAGAAAACAAACACCGGGATCAATGCCGTTTGTACCATCTGTTGCCGGTATGATTTGTGCATCAAAGGCTGTGAGAGACATTATCGGGTGGAAATAAGATAAATTCTTAGAGCTGGGTATTCTTGATTATGTCAACCAATAATGCTAATATTAAGCTAGAGTCAGTCACGACTGGTAGATCATAGAAAATAATCGTGATGTTTTTTAGGAGGCTAAAATGAAAAGAAAGTTAGCAGCTGTTTGTGCGGGCTTTATGCTCTTGTCAGGATTAAGTGTTTCGTTTGCTTTAGATAAGACCGACAATTATTTTGATCTTAAAAAATATGAGGAAGGCACGAAACATCAAGATGTTATGCATATTCAAAATGCACTTCAACTTGGTGGATACATAGAAATGGAAGTATTATCAGACTTTTATGGTGTTGAAACTATGGATGCTGTTAAAAGATTTCAAAATGAAAATGAACTGACTGCTGATGGTATAGCTGGCAGAAAGACGATTGAAGCTATGTTTGAAAAAGGATTGATGAGTGAACTTGATACTAAGGTTCTAAAACCTGGAGATGAGAACAGCTCAGTTAAAGTGTTGCAGCAGTCTTTAATGGACCTTGGATTTCTAAAAATCGATGAAGCCATTGAATATTATGGGGCTCAGACGACTGCGGCTGTGAAAGATTTTCAAAACTCATTTGGTCTTGATGCAGATGGTGTTGCAGGTACATTGACGCTTCGTGCTCTTGAAGAGAATGGATATTTATTCCTTGCTGAGTCATACTCAGAGGGAACGGTTGTTGAGAGCGAGAGCTTTGGAAATATTACAAAAAACATGTTGATTCCTGGAGATAGACACCAAGATGTTGTTCTACTACAAAAGGCACTTGTTGAAGAAGGTTTCCTTCAGACAGATGAATATACAGATTATTATGGTCCTGAAACAGAAGCGGCAGTGCTTCAGTTTCAAGAAGCAAATAATTTGAAGGCAGATGGTGTTGCAGGTATGGAGACCATCGCAAAAATGATTCAAAAAGGTTACGTAAACCAAGTTCAAGTTGTGTCTAGACAATCCTCTGAAAGACGCTTTGGGGAATACCGGACTTGGAATTCGGTTATGGAAATGATTGATAAAGGCCGAACGGTCTTTTTGATAGAGGACTTTAACACAGGTCAAACATTCCAGATGCTTGCAGCTTATGGTGGTGTACATTCCGATGTTGAACCTTTAACAAAAAATGATGCGCATATAATAAAAACACTTTGGGGTGGAGAATACAGCTGGGTAAGACGACCGGTTCTGGTTCATTTCGATGGACATGTCATCGCAGCGTCTTTAAATGGTATGCCACATGCAGGTATGGATAACATGCCTGAAGGACAATATATAGATGCGCGTAGTGGTGGTTTTGGTTATGGCTACAATTTTGATTCAGTAAAGGGCAATGACTTTGATGGCCATCTGTGTCTGCACTTTAAAGACTCAAAGCTTCATGCAAATCGTAAGGTTGATTCCAAGCACCAGAAAAATGTTCGTATTGCTGCTGGAGTTGAATAGCATTTTATAGAAAATCATAAATAAAAAAAATATAAAACACGTTCAGGCATTAGCTGAACGTGTTTTTTGTTGTTTCTTTTTATTCCAATCAAGCTTGAAATAAAATTATGGATTACATTTTTCTGAGCTCAATAAGCTTGACTTCACCTGGTTTAAGTTGGATTTCAAGCGACATGTTTTTATTAAGACCAACGTTTGAAATATGCAAATGCATTTTTTCTTTTGCCTTTAAAATGCCCATATCGTCTTTAATAAGAGTATTTGGTGCACCCATGCGAATCCATGCATCAAAAATAGATCCGTTTTCAGAGTTTAGGGTGTAAACTCTTTTTTCATATGAACCTTCATCAATGTTAAAACTGAATGCGACACTGATTTCATTTGCCAGTTCGAGCCGTTGCTTGAGTTGCATGTATTTCACATGTGAAGTCGTCTGGGTATCCATGATTTCCGAGATTTCTTCGGTGTGATTATAGACCAAAATTGAGTACGTATCTTCAGCATTTTTAACAATAAAATATTCTCTGTCTTTTGCAATTAATTTTCCGCGTAGTTTACTGAGTAAAAATGAACTGTTGAACATTGGTTTTTGAAGTCCATTGTATGTTAGTAAAGCATCATTGCCTTGGAACATCAGGTTACTTTGAATGTTATCTATAAATGGCAGCTGAAGATCGATCGTGCTATTCTCTAGGGTTTCTTGAATAACACGTGTACTCATAAAGCAAGTGTCATTCCAATAATTATCTGCATGCCTGAAAATTACATATGTTTCAAGACCCATTCCAATACGAATATTGTAGAAGAGCTCATGGCAAAGAGCTCTTTTTTTATTATAGGTTTCATCAGATATTTGAACTGACATGAACCTCAAGTCTGTATTCCTAAAATTGATTAAGTAATCTCGTTCTTCAAAGTCATCTGCTGGGATGAACAAGATGCCCATACGTAGGTCTGGAAATCGAGTTTTAATTCGCTTGAGCGTCTTTGTATACAGCTTAATTGCAGATTCATAGCGTCTATCCTCACTCGCAATTTCAAAATTCCACGTTTTAAGTTGTTCTCTTCCGTATCTTTCAAGACAGTGGCTCAAAAAGTTTTCCAGCAGCTCATGCCATTCATTTAGAGTGTGTTCTGCCGGTGTGTAAGTCAACTCTATGAATGGTTTTAAATTCTTCTCAATAAAGAAATCAAGCAAATTGTCGACGTTAAACCAGTTATAACAATTCTGATCTTGATTATAAAAATATAATCCGCTGGATAGTATGCCTTTGAATTTTATATATTCAAAATCAAGCAGTTTCTGAGTCTGAGTTAAGTTGTTTTGCCAATTTGAATTTAGCCCGTCATAAACGAAATCAAAATAAATTGCTTTATTAAACCGAACGTATTGCGGCATTGTACGTGTGAGGTCAATGGTTTTATGAATACGCTTAGATGTCATGACAGGTGTTTCGACGAGCTGATGTGCCTTGATGTAGGCATGAATTTTTTCCTGGTCAGAGTCGTTGATTTCTATCCCTGTATTAAGGGGTTGGCGTGAGTTGTTTTTAAAAGTCATTCTAAAAACATGAGGTGTATCACCATAGAGTTTTTTGAATGCTTGTGAATAAGATTTTGCATTTGAAAAGCCATGAACCAAAGCGATTGTTAAAATTGATTCCGACGTGCCCATGAGCATAGGCATGGACTTGTGCAGCCGTATTTGAGCGAGGTAGGTGCTGAAGTTAATGCCCATATGAGTTTTGAAATATTTTGAAAGATAATGTGGTGTAACGTATTCCTGGCGTGCTAAGTCATTGAGTGTTAAAACTTCAGAGCTATGCAGGTCAATGTACTGTACAATTCTTGCTAATCTTTCTCTTGAGCCGTGTGCTATAGAATCGGAAGCTTGGGTTTCGCCCTTGAATGCGATGATGATATTTTCAAATAATTGTACTGAGAGGCCCAGTAAGCGAAGTTGTTGTGTTTCAAAGGTTTCGTTGATGTTGAGAAGTGTTTTAGCTATGAATGCTTTTAAGCTATTCAGAGCTTGGAGTGTCTCAGGTACATCAAGTGGTTGCTCCTCAAATCGTGTCTCGTTTATTTGTGGATAGTATGAGGAATAGAACTCAGGATTGAACCGAAGAACAATCAGGAGTGAATTCTGGTCCATATGAATGAGTTCGTGTGTGTCGTAGCTATTAATGAGTAAAAACTCGTCCTGTGAAACGTTCGTGAGTTTATCGTTAACGGTTACGTGAACCGAACCGTTTAAAACATAGATGAGTTCAAGAGAACTATGCCAATTCATCTGATGTGTACATGTATTAAGTATGGAAACTGAAAATGGCAAGTTATTTTCAAATGCATTACTGTGTTCAGTGATCATGACGCCCCCTTATCTTGTGCACTATGAAAGGATGGGAAAAGTATACCATGAGAACGATGTTAAAAAAAGACCTTCTACAGAGTCGTATTTTAACCAAACTATATTCGAAAAACAATAATCAGGAGTAAAAGTCTGTCTTTATGACAAAAATGAACCTTATATGACAGGTCTAAAGGTTGATATCATGAGTTGAAATTAAATATAAATAATATTTCTTAATGATAATAGAGACAGCATGTAAGGAGTTTGATTATGAATAATACATATTCTAATCAGGTAAATTTACCGAATTTGCCTGTGCCAGATCTTAAATTGACAATAGCTGAATTATTGAATTGGACTCAACCAATTGTTTCGAAATCTGATTTTTTAGATCTTCAGAAAGAAGCTGAAGCATTTTTAGAAAATGAGGGTCCAGTATTACAAAAAAAACTAAAAACATGGGATGACTCATTGGAAGGCAGTTGGCTAAAACCATTTTGGGATGAGTCATATCTAGATTTTAGAGCGCCTGTTGTGGCAAATATGAACTATTTTGCTTTGATGGAAAGCAAACAATTCAACTTGCTCGGCTTAACGGAGTTAGTTGGACATTTTATTTATCAAACAACCCGTGCATTCATTGAATTGTCAGATGAATCAATGTCACCAGAGTTTGCAAAAGACACACCATTATGTATGGATCAATACCGTAATACTATGTGTACAACACGTATACCGAGTCGAGATATTGACGAAATGAGAATTGGTGAATTGGATAAGAAAAACAAACATGTTGTGCTGCTCTATAGAGGTCGTTTTTTTAGATTATCAGTTACGAATTCAAAAGGTGAATTGTATGCACCTGAAGCATTTGCTGGCATGATTGATGATTTGATTTCAGATGATATGAATCAAGGTGACGGTATTGGCGTATTTACAACTGCAATGCGAGATGATGCTGCAGAATTCTACAACTCGTTGAAACTCAACTCAATAAACAAGGCAAATTTAAGAGTGATTGAAGATGCTTTGGTTGTGGTTTGTATCGATGATGAAGCGGAATCTGAAAATGAAATTTTACGGAATTTATTAATGTCTACATCGAGCAATCGGTATTTTGATAAAGCTTGTCAACTGATCATAAATAGAAATGGATCGATTGGATTTAATAATGAGCACACTGGTGCTGATGGAACGACTTGGTTTACTATTTTCGAGAAAATTCATAACAATGTAGGACTTGATAAACGTGAAGATACACATGCCTTGTCATTGGACTTAAGTGTTATGGAACTAGAGTGGGCACTCAGTGATGCACAAATACAAAGATTGTTGTTCATGAAAAAAACACATGAATTGCTTGAAGATCAATACTTTGTAGATGCACTTGTGTTTGATGATTTTGGTAAAAATGAGATCAAGAAATTGAAAGTAAGTCCTGATGCCTTTTTCCATGTGGCACTCCAAGCTGCTCAATATAAACTGAATGGACATTTAAACAGCACATATGAGCCAGTGGCGATGCGTTATTTTAAAGAAGGGCGTACAGAATGTAATAGACCATGTACTTCAGAAGCACTTGATTTTGCTCGTGAAATATCATCTGAGTCTGCTGACGAAAGTGTGTTAAGAGATTTGGCGAAAAAGGCATGTAAAGCACATGGTGCAAGAATAAAGAAATGCCAAAGTGGCGAAGGTGTAGAACGACATCTGTTGGGTCTTCAAAGCATCCAGAGGAAATATGGACAAGAAGTTGGTGTTCATGATATGCCAAGTTTATTCAATACAACTGCATATAAATCACTAAAGCATGATCATATTTCAACAAGTGGTCTTGGCTATGAGTATGTGAAGGCTTTTGGATTTGGACCTGTTGTGACAGACGGATTTGGTATTGGATACGGTGTCAGAACAAATAGCATTACAATCTGTACTTCATCTAGATCGGAGAGAAGAAGCGATCTAGAAAAACTGAATCATTATTTCTTTGATATGTTAAGAAGCCTTCGGACCGTCTTGGCAGAAGAGCATTAAATAAGTACTTTTAACAGACACCTAAGTAGACGTACTTGGGTGTAGAGATGCTATGGGTGCATAAAAACTCAAATTATGAATTAGATTTGAAAGGGGAGCATAATGGAAGCCGTTCAAAAACAAAAAGAAAAAGTAAAAAAAGGCAGTTCAAAATTATTTTGGATTGCAGCTGGCTTTACAGCAATATTCGCGGTTTGGGGTGTTGTAAGTCCTGCCGGACTAACCACAACTCTATGGAATTGGGTTTATAAATTCCATGAGCATTTTAACTGGTTCACTATTTCCATGCCACTTGTTTTATTACTACTGTCATTATATTTAGCGTTTGGTAAGTATGGAAGTGTAAAATTAGGTGGTAAAGACGATAAGCCTGAGTTCTCAACGTTCTCATGGATTGGAATGTTATTTACAGCTGGTATTGGTGTAGGCCTGGTCAACTTTGGCGTGGCAGAACCAATGGTTCACTATCTTCAATCTCCACTGGGGGTTTCAGGTGGTTTTGAGAAGGCCGACGCTGCAAAAAATGCATTAACACTCGCACTATTTAACTGGGGATTCCCAGCATGGACAATTTACACAATTGCAGGTCTTGTTATTGCTTATTTCACGTATCATAGAGGTGCAAAATTCTTACCAGGAACACCTATTGAAGAAGGCTTTAAAGATAAGTCATGGGGCAAAACAGCTGGTCAAATGGCCAATATTGTTGCTGCGAGTGCCGCAGCATTAACTATGGCTGCATCGATTGGTATGGGTGTTTTCCAAGTGAAAAATGGTATTCAAGCTATATCGGGAAGAGAATTCCCAGGCCTGGCATCATCATTAGTTATTTTATTTGTATTATTCCTGGTTTATACTGTTCCAGCACTTCTTCCAGTTAAAAAAGGAATGAAGGTACTCGGCGATATGAACGTAATCATCGCAATCAGTCTTTTAGGCTTTGTATTCTTCGTTGGACCGACACGTTATTTCATGGAACTTATTCTGAACACGCTTCAGACATCAATCACGCAAATTGTTCCAATTGCAACCAATACATTTGTTTTCCAAGCAAAAAATTGGTTTAATGACTGGCCATTAACGACTCTGATCTGGTGGGTATCATGGACACCTTTCATGGGTGTATTCATAGCTAGAATTTCAAAGGGACGTACTCTAAGAGAATTTATTACAGCGTCAATTATTATACCTACAGTATTCCTTGTAATCTGGTTCTCTGTATTTGGTGGATTTGGCCTTTTAAATGCTGTATCTGGAAATGGCGAAATAGCGAACTATGTTGCCAATAATCCAAATGACGTTTATCTATCATTTATTATGGTACTTCAGTCGTTACCACTATTTGCGATTACAGGACCTATATTTGTACTTCTAATCATTGTATTCTTAGCGACTGGTGCAACAAGTGCCGCAATTTCGCTAAGTATGATGACGAGCGACGGTGTTGAAAATGCACCGCCATCACGTACACTTATTTGGTCGGTTATTATGGTGACAATATCATTTGCAAATGTTGTAACAGGCACTTTAAGCGGTGTAAAAGCCGTTGCTGTATTTATGGGAATTCCATATGTATTCTTCCTGATTCTATCTATATCGGGTATGATGCGACAGCTTCGAAGTGACTTTAGAAAGGAGTTATTATAAAATGACTGTAGATGCTTCTTTACTTACGACACAAACAGTGACAGATTCAGTTGTCCAAGCAACAATGATTTGTGGTATGCTGGGATTTTTGATTTGGAATGTTAAACTTTGTTTTGAAGATGTAAAATAGATTTTGATTCAATAATGATATAGATAATGAAGGAAACTGTGTTGGCGGATGTTGATACAGTTTCCTTACTTGTCGTTGTGGGGGAGGACAATTTTGTGAATAAAGTCAAACTGGATATATTTACATTCTCATTAGCGGTTTTTGTAATAATGGCCATCTGTATTCCACTGGTTTTATTTCCGACGCAAGGTAATTTACTTATTCAAGAAGTCTATAATTTTATGACATATCATTTTGGTTTTTTAGATATGTGGGTTGGACTGGGTGTTTTCATTTTTGCAATGTGGATTAGTTTTTCAAAACATGGTGACATTCATTTGGGCGATGTTAATGAAGCACCTGAATTTAGTACATTTCAGTGGGCGAGTATGCTTTTTTGTGCAGGGATCGGATCTGGAGTTATGTACTGGGGAACTATTGAATGGGCGTACTATTTTCAATCACCACCATTTCATTTAGCTCCCGGATCATGGGACGCTGCTGAAATAGCTGCAACATATGGAATTTATCATTGGGGGCCAATTGGATGGGCGCTGTACTCAGTACCAGCCTTGCCGATTGCCTATTCGTATTTTGTTAAAAAAGATCATGTTTTTAAGATTAGTGAATCACTCAGACCTTTACTTGGTAAATACACGGGTGGTTATATCGGAAAATGTATTGATGTATTTTTTATATTTGGAGCCGTGGGAGCCACTGCGACGAGCTTAGGACTTGGAACGCCAATGATTGCAGCTGGTTTAAGTTATTTGTTGGGTATTCCACTTTCCATTAAATTAAAAATTGTATCATTAGTCATAGTAACAGTACTATTTTCAGCGAGTGCTTACTCAGGACTGAAAAAAGGCATTCAGAGATTATCAACAATCAATATTTATTTTATGTTTCTAATACTTGTATTTGTATTCGTATTTGGGCCAACACAGTTTATTCTGAGAATGGGAACAACAAGTATTGGACTTCTCGCACAGAACTTTTTTAGAATGAGCACATGGATGGATCCTGTATTAAATGGCGGATTCCCAGAAAGTTGGACTGTGTTTTATTGGGCTTGGTGGATTATTTCTGCACCACTGCTTGGACTTTTTATTGCTAGAATTTCAAAAGGCCGTAGCGTTCGTGGTCTTGTACTAGGCAGTATAGGATACGGAACTGCAGGATGCGCACTTATGTTTATCATACTTGGAAATTTAGGTCTAAACCTGCAACTGGAAGGTCAACTTGATGTTGTCAGTTTGTTAAATAGCAGTGATGCACCACATACCATAATAATGATTTTGAGCACCCTGAAACATGGGAAGTGGGTCGTGGGATTATTTACAATTGTGGCTATAATATTCACTGCAACGACATTTGACTCTATTTCATATATTTTAGCAACGACAACGACACAAAGTGTCGATGAAGATCAGGAACCTGCCAGGTGGAATCGATTGTTCTGGGCGTTTCTGCTGGCCTTTTTACCTGGGACACTGCTTCTTATTGACGGTCCTTTAAAAACCATTCAGACGACGGCTATCATCACCTCTGTACCCGTCATATTTATCTTGTTGGGAATGATTGTCTCATTTATAAAGATGATCGAATAGTTCGGCCTAATATTTACCAAAAGTACTCACTATCGCATTATATGTATTTATATCCAACACTTGCCAACAGGCATGTTGATTAACTATAATTGATTTGGCGTATGCAAATTAATATCTTGATATAGTTACAACTTTGGGGAGAGATAAAAATGAGATTAGCAATTGTGGGTGCTGGACTAGGCGGTACAAATTTAATCAAAGCAATGAAAGATCTAGATGGCATAGAAATAGCGCTTATCATAGATCGTGATTCGAATGCTCCTGGAATTCAGCTTGCAAAAAAAATAGGAATTGGTTATTCGAATGATTTGATGGACATCGGACGAAATCGTGTGGATGCAATTATTGAAGCTACGGGCGTATCAGCGGTCATCGGAATACTTAAAGAATCATATGGTCATTCTCATAGAATAATTGAATCAGATGTGGCACAGGTCATGATGACCATTGTTGATCAACAGGTGGTTCTATCTGAAAGGCTCAATACACAAATGAATGCTGTTTCACAAACGACATCGCAATTTGAAATTGAACTGGATAGAATTGCACAGACTATTGGTGTTTTAGGCACTGTGAGCGGTCAATTGAATGAGTCTACCGAAGCCTCTAATGTGTTTATTGAGCGCAGTGACCAAATGATCAATGCAGTTAACAAAATAACCAACCAAATTAAAATTCTTGGATTAAATGCCAATATTGAAGCAGCAAGAGCTGGCGAACATGGCCGTGGTTTTGCGGTTGTAGCCAGTGAAGTTCAAAAGATGTCAGATGATACAGCCAGATTCGCCAGAGAGATTTCAGATCTTCTTAAATCTATTTCAGCCGAAAATGGCAAGATTACATCTGAAGTTAATAAACTAGATGAATTGTCTCAGAATCAGAAACTGGTTTCTAACAATGTTCAATCAGCATTAACATCATTAATAGATAAATCATCCGCTGTTTAAACATTTACAGAATAGTTTAATTTATCGTATTTGAATGCGTTTTTGGTCTCATTTGACTTGTATTGATCTCATCAATTGACAAAATGAATAACCTGTAATTTAATGAACACAAGGCCTTTATTATTTAAATAAAGCCCTTGTGTTTTTATGTATATTCTATATGGAGGGTTTCATGGCAGACTACAATGCATTTGATATTATTGGGCCGATCATGATTGGTCCATCAAGTTCTCATACAGCCGGTGCGGCGCGCCTTGGACTTGCAGCAAATCGAGTGGCTGGAAGAAAAATTGTAAAAGTTCGGTTTCTATTACATGGTTCATTTGCTAAAACGTATAAGGGTCATGGTACAGATAAAGCGCTCCTCGCAGGCGTACTTGGATTCTCTGAAAGAGATGAAGAGCTTCGTGATGCGATGTCAATCGCCGATGAAAAAGGCGTTGAATATGAATTTTCTGAGGTGGATTTAGGTGACGTACACCCGAATTCCGTGAAGGTTGAAATGACACTTGACGATGACTCAATCACAACAATGATGGGTTCATCAATCGGTGGAGGCAGCATCCGAATTTGGGACGTAAATGGATTTGGAGTGGATATGACAGGCGAAAAACCTGTGATGCTCACAAGACATCGTGATAGAGAAGGTGTTATTAGTGGCGTAACGCGAATACTTGCAACACTGGGTATAAACATTGTTTCGCTTAATTGTTCACGAAAAGAAAAACGTGGTGAAGCATCGATGGTTATAGAGCTCGAAGAGATGCTTGACGAACGTGTTCTTGAAGTGATCAATACGCGCGTGGTTGGCATTGAAGCCATCACGTTGATTGACCAAATTTAAAGAGGTGTGATATGCAATATAAATTTAATTCAGGAGAAGAACTCCTGGCGCTTTGCGAAACACATGGTAAAGCAATCCATGAAGTCATGATTGCCAGAGAATGTGAAATGAAAGAAATTGATATGAAAATCGTGCGTGCTTCTATGGAAGACGCTTTTCAGGTTATGAAAGACGCCATTGTCAATGGAATGTCGCCCGACATAAAATCTGTTGGCGGACTTATAGGTGGTGGCGCTTATAAACTTAAAACATATGCGAATAGACAGGAATCTCTAGCTGGACATGCAATGTCAGAGGCGATCGCTGCAGCGATGGCTGTTTCAGAGGTGAATGCGTCAATGGGAAGAATTGTTGCTGCACCAACGGCTGGCTCCTGTGGAATTCTACCAGGTGCACTTGTCAAAATTGGAATGGACCGCGGTCTTTCTGATGAAGTGATTGTAGATGGGCTGTTTACTGCATCTGCTATCGGTATGTTGATTTCAAGAAATGCAACAGTTTCAGGAGCAGAGGGTGGTTGTCAGGCTGAGACCGGGACAGCGGCGGCTATGGCAGCGGCTGGTCTTGTAGAAATGTTTGGTGGTTCACCTGCATCTGCACTTTCAGCTGGAGCATTTACAATTAAGAATATTCTGGGTCTTGTCTGTGATCCGATTGCGGGCCTTGTTGA
>Ga0209272_10001957_pt1 | contig 12174 bp, 8 predicted proteins | sample tdDd002_FD_187125 | JGI IMG/M metagenome (GOLD analysis project Ga0209272, IMG submission 187125) | Marine sediment microbial communities from the Atlantic coast under amendment with organic carbon and nitrate - tdDd00.2 (SPAdes)... | ecosystem: Environmental > Aquatic > Marine > Coastal >... | reverse complement strand
TGCTCTGCCCCATTTTATATTTTGCAATCCCTCCGGCCACAACAGCCAAGAGAATTAGCAATATCAAATCAGGTTGATAGTATCCCGCTATTAATGACAGTATTAAAACTGCAAGGCTATAGATAATAACTTCCTCTTTGTCAAAAACATCATGCCTGTAGCTGGCAATAACAATGCCGCTCTTATCTAACTTATACTTGTGATACACCCCATCAGCGATAGCAATTATTATATTTATGATGATAGGAATTACTAATACTTTATTCAATTCAATCATAATCAACATCCTTATTTTATGAATTTATACACCTCACCCTTTCAATTTTACTCTTCCATCAAATAAATCACAAGACGCTATCCATCTGTCTGAGCGACAGCGAGTTTGGATAGCGTCTGATTTATCTAGTGATGAAACTGTATGAACACCACAACATCATTTTTTGAAATTATAAATTTTCTAATCGTGATTCCAATTCCTTAGCCAAGTCCTCAAAACCTTCTTTACCAAGTAAAGCAAACATGTTCTTCTTGTATGCTTCTACTCCTGGTTGGTCAAATGGATTAACGCCTAATAAGTAACCGCTGACACCACATGCTTTTTCGAAGAAGTAGAATAAGAAACCTAAGTAGTAAGGTGTCATTTCTGGAATGTTTAACACTAAGTTTGGTACATTTCCATCAACATGGGCAAGCAGTGTGCCTTGGAATGCTTTGTTGTTCACGAAACTCATTGTCTTTCCTTCAAGGTAGTTCAACTTGTCCAAGTTTTCTGCATTGGCCTTAAGTACCATATCGTCTTCACATGATTCGATGTTCAGCACTGTTTCAAACAGGTTTCTGTTACCGTCTTGAACAAACTGTCCAAGTGAGTGAAGATCTGTAGAGAAGTCTACTGACGCAGGGAATAATCCTTTTTGATCTTTCCCTTCACTCTCACCATATAACTGCTTTAACCATTCACTGATATAGTGTAATGACGGTTCGTAGTTCACATAGATTTCTGTATCTTTCCCTTTATTCTTAAGGGCGTTTCTTAAAGCAACGTATTGGTAACACGGATTTCCTTCAAGAGTCGGTGTTAAAAATGCATCATAAGCATCCTCTGCACCTTTCATCATTGCGTCGATATCAACGCCCGCTGCTGCTATGGGCAGTAAACCAACTGGTGTCAGTACCGAGTAACGACCGCCAATGTCGTCAGCGATAACAAATGTTTCGTACCCTTCTTGCGTAGCAAGCTCTCTTAAGGCACCCTTCTTAGCATCTGTTGTTGCAAAGATTCTTTCTTTCGCACCGTCTTTACCATATTTCTCTTCCAGTAATTCCTTGAAAAATCTAAAAGCGATTGCCGGTTCTGTCGTTGTACCAGACTTTGAAATAACGTTAACACAAATGTCCTTGCCTTCCAACATTTCCATTAAGTGTTTTAAGTAACGGCCACTAATGTTTTGACCAGCAAAATAAATCTCTGGACCTTTTCTTTTGTCCTTCGGCATATTGTTGTAGAACGAATGACTTAAGCCTTCTATTGCTGCTTTAGAGCCTAAATACGAGCCTCCGATACCAATAACAATTAATGCGTCACATGAGTCTTGAATCTTCTTAGCTGCAGTTTTGATACGAGCGAATTCATCCTTTGGGTATGTTTTCGGATAATCTACCCACCCAAGAAAGTCGTTGCCTGGACCTGTCTTATCGTGTAGCATTTTGTGCGCCACTTCAATAAAAGGTGCCAAATAATCAATTTCGTGTTGTCCAACCGAGCTGTATGCGTAATCTAAATCAATCTTTTTCATTTTATTCACCTCTATTAATTTTCTACTTTACTTTTAGCCAAAAATGCCCCACCTAAAACACCTGCATCGTTTTTTAATTCTGCAAGGCAGATGTTACCAACAGGAACCGCCTTAAAATATTTTTCTTTTTCAAGGTTTTCTCTAACGATTTCCAGTAAGAATTCACCAGCACCTGCAATACCGCCACCAAGAACAAACATTTCAGGATCAATAACAGCAACAATGTTCATAATGCCGATTGCCAGATAATGTGCCAGTCTGTTGACTGCCTTTAGTGCAAATGCATCGCCTTCTTTAGCCGCATCAAAGATCATGCGACCATCTATCAGATCTGTGTTGCCACTAGACCGTTCATGCAGGACAGAGTCAGGATGTTCACCAAGATGCTGACGGGTGTAGGCAATAATTGCCGTTGATGATGCAAATGTTTCTAGACAGCCTTTACGGCCACAGTTACATGGAACATCACTGTCACCGACAACCATATGACCGACTTCACTACCAATGCCATGTTTGCCTGAAATAACTTGATGGTCCATGATGATACCGCCACCAACGCCGGTTCCAAGAGTAAGGAACACACCGCTCCTCACTGATTTCATCACCCCAACCTCGTATTCAGCAAGACCGGCAAGGGTTGCATCATTGTCAATGAATACTGGTAGTTCTAGGGCTGTTTCCAGTGCTTCCCTTAAGGGTACATTCTCCCAGAATAAATTGACACATGAAATCACCACGCCTGTTTCAGGATCTGAAATACCGGGAATACCAATACCAATGCCTTTGACAGGTTCGTTCTTTGCATGGTCTGTCGCCATAACTTCCTTTGATAGTGAAACAATATCACCAACAACTGCTTCAAAACCACGGTCACGTCCTGTAGGACATGATCTTGACTCCAATAACGCACCGCTGTCGTCCACTAAACCGACAACGATATTTGTACCACCTAAATCAACTCCGATGTACATAACTCCTCCTACATTTGCTTATATTTTATCTACACCCCATGTTTCTTTAACGTACTCTTCAATGGTTCTGTCACTACTGAATTTACCGGCGTAACACATGTTCAACCAGCATTTTCTAGCGAACCCATAAGAATCACGGTATGCTTTATTCATTTCATTTTGCGCTTCACGGTAAGCGTCGAAGTCTTTAAGAATGAAGTAATGATCCGGTGCATGCCACTCCGCACCTTCCATCAATGCATCGTACAGCTCCTCAAAATAACCTGTATCTCCATCATCAAAAGTACCATCAATCAAGGTATCCATAACTCGCTTAAGTCCAGGAACGCTCTCATAATACTCTTTAGGATCGTAGGTCTTTTTGATTGCTTCTAAGTCTTCAACACGGGCACCGAAGATAAAGTTGTTCTCCATGCCTGCTTCAGCAACAATTTCAACATTGGCCCCATCGTAAGTTCCAATTGTCGGTGTACCGTTTAACATAAATTTCATGTTACCGGTTCCTGATGCCTCTTTACCTGCCGTTGATATCTGCTCTGAAATATCCGCTGCTGGGAACAGTTTCTCCCCATAAGTGACGCGGTAATTCTGAACAAATACAACTTTGATCAACTCGTTCACTTCAGGGTCTTCATTCACCAAGTTGGCAATTTCATTAATAAACTTAATGATCCCCTTGGCTCTAAAGTAGCCTGGTGCAGCTTTAGCACCAAAGATAAAGGTTTGTGGCGCTCTTTCCATCTCAGGATTTTCTTTGATTCGATAGTATAAATCCAAGATGTGTAGGGCATTCAACAATTGTCGTTTGTATTCGTGAAGTCTTTTGATTTGTATATCAAAAAGTGAACTTTCATCAATTATAACACCTTCTTGGCCCTCAATAAATGCTTTCAACTGGGCCTTTTTCTGGCCCTTTATCTTGATGAATGCGTCAAGTACATCCTTGTCATCAGCATATTTTTCCAGTGACTTCAGCATCGTCAGGTCATGCATCCACTCGTCCGATCCCATCAATTTCGTAATAAACGCCGTTAATTCTGGATTTGAGTAGAACAACCATCTACGCTGAGTGATCCCATTGGTTTTGTTGTGGAATCGCTCCGGATATAACTCATACCAGTCTTTTAACTCAGTTGTCATCAATAGATCTGTATGAAGCTGTGCTACACCATTTGTTGCATAAGTGCCATGGATTGCCATCCACGCCATATGCACAAGTTTATGCTGAATGATATGCATCTTCTTCATTTGTACGGTATTATACCCTTTAGCTTTTAATTCCTGAGTAAATTTCTTATCAATTGTTTCTATGATGGCAAACACTTCAGGTACTACTTTTTTCACAAGGTCCACAGACCATTTTTCTAATGCTTCTGATAGAATCGTGTGGTTTGTATAAGCAAATGTCTTTGTCACGATAGACCATGCACCGTCATATTCCATTCCCTCTGCCATCAATAGACGCATCAATTCTGGAATTGCAATAACCGGATGGGTATCATTTAGTTGCACTGCATGATACTCATGGAAAGTTTCCAGTGATCTGCCTGCTGCAAGATGGGCTCTTAACATATCCTGTAAAGAGGCAGATGCAAAGAAATACTGTTGCTTCAATCGAAGTACCTTACCTTCTTCTGTCGAATCATTTGGATAAAGTACCCTTGAAATATCTTCTGCTCTATTTTTTTCTTCTACCGAAGCATCATAAGCCTGATCGTTGAATAATTTAAAATCAAATGGCTCGATTGCTTCTGAACGCCATAATCGAAGTGTATTGACTGTTTCGTTTTTATAGCCGATTACTGGATAGTCATATGGTACCGCCATAACTGACGAATCACCAAATGTCACTTCTACAGCAGCTTCATTTTGTCTAATTGACCATGGATCGCCGTGGCGTAACCACTGATCGGCAAATTCCACCTGATCGCCCGCTTCAAACTTTTGCTTGAAGATACCGTATTCGTAACGAATACCATAGCCAGTGAGTGGATACTCCAGTGATGCCGCCGAGTCGATAAAGCAAGCTGCCAATCGTCCAAGGCCACCGTTTCCAAGTCCTGCATCATCTTCATATTCTTCTAATTGGTTCAGCTCGATATCGAGTTCACCAAGTAATTCTTTAATGTCAGTTTCCAGTCCAAGACTGATTAAATTGTTGCCAAAAGCTCTCCCCATCAAAAATTCTGCCGACAGGTAATATGCTTGCTTCTTACTTGCTTTTTTCTCGTTGGTTGCTTGCCACGTAGGCATCAGTGCCATCAATATACTTCGTGACACGCTGTAGTACAGTTCTTGTTTAGAAGCTGTCTCAAGTGTTTTACCAAACTCACACAGCAATAATTGCTTGATGGTTGCCATGATTTCAGTTTTTTGCATTTTATTTCTCCAATCTTCCATATATCTTCGTTAACTGTCGCATGCGCTTTGCAAGTGCGTCAGATAAATCTTTTTCTTTAACGCGCCATTCCCAGTTGCCACCAATAGTGGATGGAATGTTCATACGATGATCCGTACCAAGGCCGAGGAAATCTTGCATCGGTGCGATGGCTGTTTCCGCAACAGAACTCCACGCCCCTCTGATGTAGCCCCAGTGATAGCCTTCTTCTTTTGTCAACGCCAAGTATTCAATGGCCATTGCCACATCTTCTTTGGCAGCGCTTTCAAACCATCCCATAACGGTGTCATTATCATGTGTGCCTGTATAGACAATACAATGACTGTCATAGTTGTGTGGCAAGTAATCACTTTCTTCCCTTGAATCAAAGGCAAATTGCAGCACCTTCATACCAGGGTACCCTGACTCTTTTACCAGCTGGATGACTTCCTCTGTCAAGAAGCCTAAATCCTCCGCTATAATCCGCATTGATGGAATGGCCTGGTGAATGGCCTCGAACAATTTCATGCCCGGTCCTTTGACCCACTTGCCATTTTCTGCCGTCTCATCACCCGCTGGAATTTCCCAGTAGGATTCAAAGCCTCTAAAATGATCGATACGAATCACATCATATAACTCCATGCTTGAAGCCATACGATCTATCCACCACTTAAAACCAGTGGCTTCATTTCTTGCCCAGTCGTATAATGGATTGCCCCATAATTGACCGGTGTCCGAAAATGCATCTGGCGGACATCCTGCAACAGCAAAAGGTTTACTGCTTTTGTCAAAATAGAATAATTCAGGATGGGCCCATGTGTCTGAACTGTCAGAGGACACATAAATAGGCATGTCTCCAATAATTTCAACACCACATTTATTGGCATACATTTTTAAATCTTTCCACTGTTTATAGAATATCCATTGAAGGAATACCCAAAATTCAATAGCATCACTGTGACTGCTTCTGAAAGTTTCAAGAATTTTCTCGTCTCTCAGACGATACCCTTCTGTCCATTCCTGCCACGGTCGTTGATTGTGATGATCTTTTAATGCCATAAACATGCTGTACTCATCAATCCAATGGTGGGCTTGTTTAAAAGCATGCATTTCACTTGTATCATGTGTCGCCTTAAAAGTCTTGTAACACACCTTAAGAAGTGCGACTTTATTTGCAATAATCTTATCGTAGTCTATACGCTCAGGATTACCATCCAAATCGTAAGCTTCAACTTCTTTTGCTGTTATATAATTTGCTTCAATTAATTGCTCTATATCGATTATAAATGGATTCCCTGCAAATGCTGAAAAAGCTTGGTATGGAGAGTTCCCATACCCTGTAGGTCCTACAGGCAGTATTTGCCAATACCGCTGTCCAGCAGTTTTCAGAAAATCTATAAATTGTTTTCCATATCGTCCCATGGACCCAATACCATGTGGCCCAGGTAAAGATGTTATGTGCATGAGCACGCCGCTGCTTCTGGTTGCTCTAATTGTCATATTGACTCACCTTCTCCAAACAAATTGATGATGCCTCTCTGGTCACAATACCTTCGTATCGCTGCCCAGTTTCATCCATCACAATAATCTTTACATTCATTAATTCACTGTCCTGATCAAAGTCTACTAACGCCCTAAGGCCGTTCTCACTTTGTACAACACGTATTGTTGTTTCCAGAGATTGATTCTGTTCATAGGCCTTTGTCACCCCATCATCGTCATAGTAACTTTCTTCAATACCAGTCTTCATATATCCTAAGAACGTGAGTTGGGTAGCATCCATTTGTTCCACTGTTTCAGCAACGCCCCCTAAAATAATACCGCTGTCAGGTCTAATAAACAATGGCACTTCTGCCAAAGTTATTGGTACAAAATGATCACCAGCTGGCATCACCTTAAGTGAGTCAACTACTGCGCCATTTGCGTTCCATAACAACATGTCCTCAGGAAGATATACCAAACGTCCCGTTCTGTTCTGCTTATAAATCGGTGCAATCATCAAGGATTCACCAATCAACAACTGATCTTCAATCTCTCGTGTTCTCTCATCGTCATACGCCATTATCAGATTGGCAGCATACACCGACCGCTCTCCAACAGCCTTCATATAACTGCTATACAAATATGGAATCAAACCATAGCGTAGTTCAATGATATTTTTCAACGTTTCTGTTGTTGCCTCTTCAAAAGCAAATGGTTCCTGATTTCTTGAGCTAAGAGCCGCGTGATTTCTCAACAGTGGTGCAAATATACTAAATTGCATCCATCGAATCAGCAGTTCACTGCTGGCATCGCTTTGGAAACCGCCTGTATCAGGCCCAGTGTACATAAAACCACACATGTTAATGGCCGGTAGAAGCTTCATTGATAACTCAATGTGTTCCCACCAAGAATCATTGTCGCCCATCCATATTCCGCCATAGCGGTGCATGCCAACATAAGAAGCTCTTGAGAATAATAAAAATCTCTTGTCAGCATCAATGGCTTCAAGCCCTTGTGCTGCCGATTGTGTCATGAAGTATCCGTAAAGGTTATGGACTTTGTCATGTCTGACAAGGTCTCCCTCTACCTCATGATAGAAGCTTCTGTAATCTTCAGGGCTACTTGATAAACTTTCTGCTTCTCCCTTTAAATCAAAGAAACTATATATATCCAGTGGTTTTTCTTTCGACTTTTCTACATGATCATAAAATGCCTTCAATCGTTTTGGCGTGTAAAAGATTGCCGGTTCGTTCATATCGTTCCAGAATCCTTCAATACCAACATCGGTTAGTACTTTATATTTATCGCCAAACCATTGTCTCGTCTCTTCCTTAAAAAAGTCAGGAAAATGAACAAGTCCTGGCCAAACTGCCGCCACAAACGGGTTACCGTCTTCGTCTACACAAAAGTGATTTTCTTTAATCCCTTCTTCATAAACGTCATACCCCTCTTCTATCTTTACACCTGCATCAATGATAGGAATCAAACGAAATCCTTGATCCTTCATCTCTGAAACGAAGTTTTCGAAATCGGGAAACTTATCATCACAAGTTGTAAAGTCTTTAAACCGCTCCATATAATCAATGTCTAAATAAATTGTGTCACATGGAATATTTGCTTCACGCATTTCTTTACCAATACGTCTGATATCGTCTGCAGTCTCATAACTCCACCGACATTGTTGATAACCGAATCCCCATTTGGGTGGTACATAGCTAGCACCAATGATTGATAGGAATTCATGAGTCACTGACTTTAACGAGTCGCCTGTGAATTGATAAATATCCACATCTAAACCGTCAATTTTGATATTTAAAACATCTTTGTCCACAAAACCTATATCGTAATGGATCGTTCCTGGAAAATCGATGAAAAATCCAGTGATTTCTTTACCTAGGATGATAAAAAAGTTGTGTGCTCCATAAAGTGATTTCTTGTTCGGCAAATGTTCTGGCTCATCAGCACAAAAGGATACAAGCTCAGAGCCTCTTTTGTTTAATCCTTTTACCGTTTCACCAAAGCCTACAACCATATCTTTCTCATCAAATCTATAGGTTAAAGCAATCTCATCAGATGATATTGTTTGCTTGAAATAGCTTAAATGGTCAATGCCTTTAGATGCTTTTGCAACCGCTTCAGGTAACTCTACAACTGCACCTGTCGCCATTACTTTTCCATGTTTATATAATTGAATGTTGTTTTTCATCTAGAACTCTCCGCTGTTTATTTAATCGATCCTTGCGTTACACCTTTTACAATATGCTTCTGTGCAATGATATAGAATATTACAATTGGAATCATTGCGATTACAAGACCTGGTAATGCTAGGAACCACTTCTTAGAATACTGTCCAAAGAAATAGAACATTCTAAGAGGGATTGTGTGCCATTCAGGTTTATTAATGACTAACTGTGGTAATAAGAAGTCATTCCATATCCACATGGCATTAAGAATACTCACCGTTACTGTAATAGGTTTTAATAATGGAAATACGATGTACCAAAAAACTTGGAATGTATTACACCCATCAATAACCGCCGCCTCTTCAAGTTCTCTCGGTATGCCTTTAATAAAGCCATGATATAAAACAATTGATAAACTCGATCCAAAACCCAGGTACATGAATACAAGCCCCGCAGGATGTAACATGTTCAGTTTACCCATTAGGTTAATAAGGGGTAACATAACCGACTGGAAGGGGATTAGCATTGCTGCTGCAAACATCATAAATAAAAATCCACTGAATTTTGATTTAGATCTAACGAGCATCCAAGCTGCCATGGAAGCAAATATAATGATAATGATTGTCCCTGATACTGTTATTGCCAAAGAATTAATAAAGGATCTTACGAATTTTAATTCTTCAAATGCTTGAATATAATTTTCTGGTCTGAAATATTCACCAAAAGGTAAGCCTAATGAGTCAATAACAATACCCTTTTGTGATTTAAATGAGTTGGTAAATACAATATAAAGGGGAGATAAAAATAGTAATACTAAGAATCCACCAAATGCAGTGAATAAATTCTTTTTAAGCTTGCTCATTACATTTCCACCTCTCTTTTCTTGCTATAGTACATTTGAGTTAATGTGATTACTGATACCGTGATTAAGAACACAACTGCTTTTGCTTGTGCAACCCCCATGTTGTTGAATACAAACGCTGTGTTGTATATATTCATGGCCAGCATTTCAGTCGTATGTGCTGGATCTCCACCTGTTAATGACAGGTTCTGATCATATAACTTAAATGAGTTCGATAATGTTAAAAAAAGACCAATTGTAAATGCTGGTGCGACTAATGGTACTGTAATATGACGTAACCGTTGTAAGCTTGTTGCACCATCAATTCTCGCTGCTTCAATTAATGATTCAGGAATATTTTGGATGGCTGCTATATAGATAACCATCATATACCCGGACATTTGCCATGACATAAGAATCGCCAGTCCCCAAAAGCCTGTTGATGTTGTTGATAACCAGCCTTGGAAAAATTCCCATCCCATTTCTTTGCCAATGTACCCAAACGCTTTGATAAATATAAATTGCCATACAAATCCAAGTATAAGTCCACCAATCAGATTCGGCATGAAAAATACACTTCTCAGTAAACCACTGAAACGTTCAATTTTTGTAACGAACAGTGCAAGGCCAAATCCTATTAAATTAATAAGTACAACGGATACTGCTGCAAATTTTGCGGTAAAACCAAAGGCATTTAAAAATTCCTCATCTCCGCTAAACACTTCAATATAATTAGAGATGCCGACCCAACTCGCATTGTTGTTAATACCATTCCAATCCGTAAATGAAAAATAAATTCCAAGAAACATCGGTATGATGACCACTAACAAAAATGCAAATAGGATAGGACCAACAAATACTCCAAACCACATTTTAGTATGTTTCATATGGTTTTCCTCCTAAATTTCGATTGTAAATAATTAGAGGGGGGATTTCTCCCCCCTTCCAGTCAGAAACTATTATTGTCTAAGTTCAGTCCATTTTGTAACTGAAGTTTCAACCACTTCGTCCCAAGTTACATCACCTGCAAGGTATTTCTGAATTTCTGTACCCAGTACTTCCATTCCCCATCCTGTTGGATAGCCCATGAATACCCAAGGCATTGTTCTACCTTCATTCGCAAATCTTGTGATATCTTGTCCAAGAGGATCTTTTGGATCAAACCCTTCATATCCTTTTAGTGGTGGAATGAAGAAGAACTTATTCACAACATAATCTTTACCTGCGTCTGAAGTATATAACCAGTTTAAGAAATCTTTTGCTGCTGCTTTATCTGCATCACTCGAACCTGAGTTAACTGCCCAGTGCATTGGCACGCCAACTGGGATAGAATTCTCATTTACACCTTTAACAGGGAACGGTAAAAATCCTAAGTTAGAAGCAACTGTTTCGTCGATAGCGTTAACGCCACCATATACCCAGTTCCCTTGTTGAATAATTGCAACTCTTTCGATCGCAATTCCTTCATCAACTTGTGTTGCGTAATCTACAGCATTTAAGTTCCCTTTCTTCATAGAAGATGGAGAATAATCTGTTTGAATGTCGATTAATGCTTTATAAGCTTCGTTATACTTGAATTCAAATTCTTTTGCTGCAAAAGCGTCTAAAGAACTTGTTAACTCTTGTGAAATTGCAGCGTTTGATGCATGTAATCCAGTTACCCAAGTTTCTTTAGCTGGATAATCAAATACTGCTTCAAGTAATGGATACTTGTCTTCTAATTCGCCTGCTTTGATTTTCTTGTCCAACGCCTTAACTGCTTCTTCTAAACTAGCAAAATCTTTGATTGCCGTTGCATCGATTCCAGCATCTGCGAAGATTGCTTTGTTATATACGAAACCATATCCTTCTATATTGAAAGGAAGTGCGTAAACTTTATCATCTACTGTAGCGCCTGATAAAATACCTTCAAGTGCTAAATCAACCCAAGGTTCACCAGATAAATCTTCTAATCTGCCCATCCAATCTTCAATATCTTGAGGACCACCTACATTGTAGATATCTGGTTCGCTACCCGATTGGAATTTTGCTTTAAGTGCTGCACCATAATCGTCACCGCCACCTACAGTTTGAATGTTTACTTTTACATTTGGATGTGCAGCCATATAATCCGCTGCTGCATTTTCAAGTTCTTTTGCTATTTCTACTTTAAATTGGAAAATATCAACCTCTGCTTTTTCCATTGCTGGTGCTTCAGTTGCACCTGTGTCTGCCGGTGCTGGTGCTGCCTCTTCCTTAGGTGTACATCCTGTTAATCCTACAGAACCTACCATAGCCGTCAATAACATTACAGACAAAAACTTTTTAAATTTGAACATGATAATCCTCCCTTTATAAACTTATATTCTCTTCTGTGTTATAATCAAATATGTGACACTTTCCCATATCCATTCGGAAAATCTGCTCAATTCCAACGCTTAAATCTTTGGAGTCTAATGAGTCAATTCTCGACGTAAACGGTAATCCTTGTACTTTGAAGTGGATGTAACTTTCATTGCCCATGTGTTCCAACACTTCAATCGTA
>Ga0209272_10001956_pt1 | contig 12179 bp, 8 predicted proteins | sample tdDd002_FD_187125 | JGI IMG/M metagenome (GOLD analysis project Ga0209272, IMG submission 187125) | Marine sediment microbial communities from the Atlantic coast under amendment with organic carbon and nitrate - tdDd00.2 (SPAdes)... | ecosystem: Environmental > Aquatic > Marine > Coastal >... | reverse complement strand
TCACCGGCGTGAAAGTAGGTAAAGTGGTGGGGTGCGGTCAGCACCCAGACGCAGACAAACTTCAAGTAACTAAAATTGATATCGGCGGAGAAGAGCTGTTAGACATCGTTTGTGGTGCATATAACTGTCGTCTTGGCCTTACTGTAGCAGTAGCAACCGTTGGTGCGGTTCTTCCTGGTGATTTTAAAATCAAGAAAGCAAAACTACGTGGCGTTCCATCGCACGGCATGCTTTGTTCTTTCTCTGAGCTAGGTATTGACGTTGAGTCAGACGGCATCCTTGAGCTACCAGAAGGTACCACGCTTGGTATGGACGTACGTGAGCTTTTAGAGCTTAACGATGTTGCTATCGACGTTGACCTAACGGCAAACCGCGCAGACTGTTTCAGCATCCGCGGCCTTGCTCGTGAAGTGGGCGTTCTAAATCGCGCTGATGTGACTGAGCCTGCGTTTGAAGCGGTCGCTCCAAGCATCGAAGACACGGTTTCTGTTGAAATTAAAGCAACAGACGCGTGTCCACGTTACCTTGGCCGTGTGGTTAAGAATGTAAACGTGAAAGCAGAATCACCAATCTGGATGCAAGAAAAACTGCGCCGTTGTGGTATTCGCTCAATCGACCCTGTGGTAGACATCACTAACTACGTGATGCTAGAGCAAGGCCAACCGATGCACGCGTTTGACCTTGCTAAGGTTGAAGGCGGTATCGTGGTACGTTTAGCAGAGCAGGGCGAAAAGCTAACGCTTCTAGATGGGAATGAAGCAGAGCTGAACGATAACACGCTAGTTATCGCAGACCACAACAAAGCACTCGCTATCGCTGGTATTTTTGGTGGCGAGCAATCTGGTGTTACTACTGAAACAACAGACGTACTGCTTGAAGCGGCGTTCTTCGCACCGGATCACATCCGTGGCCGCGCGCGTGCTTACGGCCTGCACACGGATTCTTCTCTACGTTTCGAACGTGGCGTTGATTCAACACTTCAAGCAGCAGCAATGGAGCGTGCAACGCAGCTTCTTGTTGAAATTTGTGGTGGTGAAGTTGCACCAGTAAACGGCAGCGAGTCAGCAGCCGATCTTCCTAAAGCGAACACTGTTGCGCTACGTCGCACTAAGCTAGACAGCCTACTAGGTCACGAAATCCCATCTACCGATGTGGTTGAAATCCTAACTCGTCTAGGTTGTGAAGTAGAAACGACAGACGCAGGTTGGACGGCAACGTCTCCAGCGTGGCGTTTTGATATCGCTATCGAGCAAGACCTAATTGAAGAAGTAGGTCGCATCTACGGTTACGACAACATTCCTAACCAAGCGCCACAAGCAGCGCTTAAGATGAACGATCACAAAGAAGCCAACCAACCGCTTAAGCGCGTTCGTGACCTTCTTGTTGACCGTGGCTACCACGAAGCGATCACTTACAGCTTCGTTGAGCCAGAGCAACAAAAATTGGTTGTTCCTGGTGTTGAGCCACTTATCCTGCCATTCCCAATCTCTGCGGACATGTCAGCGATGCGTCTTGGTCTTATCCAAGGTCTACTTAACACGGTTGTTCACAACCAAAAACGTCAGCAATCTCGCGTTCGTCTATTCGAATCTGGCCTACGTTTCATCCCTGAAGAGTCAGCGGAAAACGGCATGCGTCAAGAGATGATGCTAGCAGGTGTTATCGCAGGTACTCGCGCTGAAGAGCACTGGGACATCGAAACCAACACGGTTGATTTCTTTGACCTTAAAGGCGACCTAGAAGCGGTACTTGAGCTAACGGCTAACGAAAAAGCGTACAGCTTTAAAGCGGCGAAGCACCCAGCACTTCACCCAGGTCAAACTGCGGCTATCGTCGTAGATGGTAAAGAAGTGGGTATCATTGGTACGGTCCACCCAGAGCTTGAGCGCAAGTTTGGCCTAAACGGTCGCACTATCGTGTTCGAAATCGAGTGGGCAGCTATCAATACTCGCGTGCTTCCTGAAGCCGTGGCGGTATCTAAGTTCCCTGCAAACCGTCGTGACATTGCTGTTGTTGTGGATGAAGCAGTCGCTTCTGGCAACATCGTTGAAGCATGTTTGGCAGCGGGTGGCGAGTTCCTAACAGACGCGCAACTGTTTGATGTCTACGTTGGTAAGGGTGTAGAGGAAGGCAAGAAGAGCCTTGCTATCGCGCTTAGCCTACAGTCTGTAGAGCGTACGCTTGAAGATGCCGATATCGCTGGCTCTGTAGAGGCGATTGTTGCGTCTATCTCTGAGAAGTTTGGCGCAGCACTACGTGACTAATCATTACTAAGTAATGAATTGCTAACGCAATGAACAAATAGCAAAACAGGCTCATTTTGAGCCTGTTTTTTTTTCATCTAAATAAGTTGGTAGCCGTCGAAAAACTAATGCAAATAAAGGGGTTTGATACAAGAGTAAGCTGGGCTCGCAATTAACTTGGCAACCAGTTCGTTTTGTCGGGTGGTATTGTTTTTTTTCATTGCTCGCTTAATGTAGGTTCTTACCGTTTCGTAGGAAAGATAATGCATTTTCGCAATGTCAGAAGGGGAGTGGCCATGCACCAGTTCACGGCAAATCAGGCCTTCTTTTTCAGTTAATTCAAATAGTTTACATAAGGTGTCTAAATCTATGTTTATCGCATGGTCAGGGTTGTAAATGAACACCGCCACACCGCGCTGCGCTTGCATTGAACTGTGGACTAACGGCACAACGGTAAACGTATAATTTGGGCCTTTTTGTTGCTCGAGGGTGAACACCTCCACTTCACTATCATCAAGACAATGATCGATAGCCTGATGTAATTTCTTTTTAAACTTCACACTGCACAGATGAAGGGTGTTGTTTATTTTTCGTATCTGCTTACTGCTTTCAAATAACACATTGGCTTGCTGATTCGCGTGGCAAACTGTGCCTTCCTCATCAACAAGTACGACCGGAATTTAAATTTGGTCAAATAACATTTCAGCTAAAATCAGCTTCTTATCATTTTCTTGCTTAAGGTGATAAAGCTGCATTGCATGTTGAATATGAGGAACAAGTTTTTCAAGTAGATGGCACTCGTCTTCATTAAATGCTCCCTGATTTTTGCTGCGGTGGAAAAATAGCTGGCTGCTCCAAGTTCCGTCGTTCGACAACACAGTGCCAATGCCGTAATAGATATCTAAATCTTCGTTTAAATGGGCGAAAAACTCAGGGTGGTGCGCGGCCATTTTTTCTGCGTCGTTGTCGTCCATCACGATCAGTTCGCCAGTGCGGCTAAATTGTAGCTGAGACATAAGCGGATCTTTGCTGGCATTACTGTCTACAAATAAGGTGGCATCATCAATATCTAGGCCTTCAATCCAAACTAGGTTTGCTTTTTTATTTCGATCGTTAATCATCACCACCGCCCCAGAAAGTAGGGTGAGCTTTTCGACGAGGGTGCTCAAAAGCTCACTAAACCCAGTTTTGGATACCAGTGAAGCGTAGAGAGATTGAATTAAATCATCACAAAGCGAGAGTTCCATGAATGCATTCCTTGCATGTCGACTAATTTTCAATTTAGCACAGCCAATAGCGTGGGCAGCATTGAATTCGGTATAGCTTGATAGTGGTCAAACTCGACCTTAGGTTTTCGGCTCAGAGTGGTTATTTGCTCACGTTATTGATAACTCGCTTACAAAAAAATTCATTAAACGATGATTGTCCTCAAATGGGGATAATTACTCGGATGGATGTATACTACTTATTGGTTAAAAGGTAGGTTTCTGATGGCAAAGTAAACATCAACGCCGACCTGTCACACTTTATTTCTGGTCAGCCGTTTAATAAGCATTTGGCAATCTATCTTCGTGATGCCGATGGCTTAATGATGCTAACCAGTCACAATTTTGAGACAACCAAGCAATAGGGTTTTGTCTTAAAGACCTTAGGCTCTTCGGAGCCTGTTTTTTCATCTAAATTATGAGCTTAATCAAGCTTTGCTTGTCTCTTCGCCCCGAAATCTCCCCAATAAGATAATCTGGTTAATATTAGACCACTCTTAATTTTCGTCGTGTTATGAAAAGAACCCTATCAAAGTAACAATCGACGGAAGTGAAATCAGATCAGAGGTTAAAACATGAAACGATGGTTGGCTTTAGGCGCGGTAATATTTTCTAGCGCTTTTACACCCGTAGTGAGCTTTGCAGACACCCAAGCCCTTAGTGCGACCGAGATAGTCAATCGCTCTGATCAGCAGATGCGTGGCGACTCAAGCTATACCGTGGCTACCATGGAGATCATTCGCCCTGATTGGACGCGTAGCATGAGCATGAAAACATGGAGTAAAGGGCAAGATTTGTCATTGGTGTTGGTGACGGCCCCTGCTAAAGATAAAGGTACGGCTTCTTTAAAGCGTTTTAAAGAGATGTGGAACTGGATCCCGGGGATTGAGCGCGTGATCAAAATCGCCCCTTCAATGCTTGGTCAATCGTGGATGGGCTCGGATTTTACCAATGACGATTTGATCAACCAGTCTTCGATAGTCGTGGATTACAGCCATACTTTATTAGGCGAAGAAACCTTTGATGGTGAAGTGACGTATGTTATCGATGCCGTAGCCAAGCCTGACGCGCCAGTGGTGTGGAGTAAAGTGAAATTATGGATATCCAAAACCCATTACCTGCAACGCAAAGTCGAGTTTTACGATGAGTTTGATGACCTAATTAATACCATGAACACCTATGATCTTAAGGAAATGGGCGGCCGAATGCTGGCGACGAAAATGGAGATGATCCCCGCTGATAAGCCGAACCAAAAAACCGTTTTGATCACCCATGAAGCGCAGTTCGATTTTGACATCGGTGAAGCGTTTTTCTCTCAAGCTCAAATGAAAGCATTGCGCGATTAAAGCGGCAGTTAATACAAGAGCTTGGTAAAAGATAGCTCTGTAAAAGAAAGCTCTGTAATAAATAGCTTGGTAATAAACAGCTTCATAGTCGATGGCTTTATAGAGGATAGTTTTATGTTGGTAAAACTTGCTTGGCGAAACTTGTGGCGGCAAAAGCGGCGCACAATACTGACGGCAGCAGCGTTGGCGCTGGCATTGGTGCTTTCTTTGATGATGCGCGCCTTGCAGGAAGGTACCTACTCAGCAAACATTGAAAACAGTGCTCGCTTTTATACTGGCCTCATTCAACTGCAGCACCCTGAATTTGGTGAAAGCCAAAGTATTGATGATTTACTCCCTGGCGATGACGGGTTTATTGCCCCTGCCAGAGCCAACCCAGAGTTAGAGACCGTGTTGCCAAGAATCGAGTCGTTCGCCTTAGCCGCATCTGGCGACAAATCCAAAGGGGTGATGGTATTGGGCATCGACCCTGTGGGAGAGAATCTATATTCTGGTCTCAAAGAGAAGGTGATTGCCGGGGCGTATCTTGCAGCCGAAGATAACCAAGTCTTAGTTGGTGAAAGCCTAGCTCGCTTTATGAAAATCGGCGTAGGAGACGAGCTGGTACTTTATGGGCAAGGATATCGCGGCCAAACAGCAGCCGGGCTTTATCATGTAAAAGGGATAGTCAGTTTTCCCATGCCTCAACTAGAAAGCCAGTTAGTCTACTTGCCCATTGCCGCGGCAAAAGTTATGTACAGCACAGGCGATCAAGTGACAAGTTGGGTGTTACATACCAACGAGTTATCCGACTTAGACCAAGCTGTGGCCCAGCTCAAGCAAGATTATAGCCCTGACGTGAACGTGCGCGATTGGAAAGACTTGTCCCCGGAAACAGCTCAACAAATTCAAATGGATAGAGTTGGTGGGATATTCTTAATGTACATTCTTTATGGGGTAGTGGGTTTTGGCCTGTTCGCCACCATATTGATGATGACACTAGAGCGTCAGCGCGAGTTTGGGGTAATGCTTGCGACTGGGTTGGTACGAATGAAACTGATTGGTCTCGTTGCTATTGAGTCGATGTGCATCGGGGCGATTGGCATGGTGATAGGGCTGGTGGTGGCGACGCCTATTTTGCTCTATCTACTTTATAACCCCATCGAGTTAACCGGTGATAACGCGAAAATGATGGTTGAAGCGGGCTTTGAACCGATCATGCCAGTGCTGCTGGAGCCGTGGCTGTTTATCAATCAGTTGGTTATTGTTTTCGTGATGCTGCTGATCTGCCTGATCTATCCAATGTTTCGTATTTATCGCCTTAACTTAGTGAGTGCCCTTAAAGGAGGTGCCCATGCTGATTAAACTTGCGTGGCGCAATTTATGGCGCAATAAGCTGCGAACTGGGATCATGCTTGGCGCGATTCTATTTGGTTTGCTCGGTGTGGTCTCTATGATTGGCTTTATGACCGGGTTGATGGATAGCATGCTAAAAAACGCCATCGATTGGCAAACTAGCCATATTCAAGTCCATCACGTGGCGTACGCCGATAACCCAGAAATTAAAGACACCATTGTTGATTTTGAACAGCTCAAAGCCAAGATCGCGGCAGATGAAAACGTGGCAGAGTTCAGTGCGCGGTTTTTAGCCAATGGCATGATCGCGTCGGCGCGCAGTACAAGGGGAATTCAGATTAATGGGATTAACCTAGACCAAGAGCGGGCAACCACGCCTCTTGCAGACAACATTAAGCAAGGCGAATGGTTATCTGAGCAAGGGCGTAATCCGGTGTTAGTCTCTGAGAAAACCGCGTCACGTTTGCGCCTAAAAATCGGGTCGAAAGTCGTGCTTACCTTTACCAATGCGGCGGGGGATGTGGCTGGCGCGGCTTTTCGGGTGCGCGGGATTTTTAAAACGCCATCGACCAGTTTTGACGATGGCAACGTCTATGTACGTAAAGCCGACTTAATCAAACTCGCGGGTATAACGGGCGCCCATGAGATAGCCATTGTGTTAAAAGACCCATCGAGTGATGCGCTGGCCGCAACGCTTGTACGTATTTCGCAGCAGTCAAACACAACCAACAGCGTGCAAGACTGGCGTCAGATCCAGCCGTTATTAGCCTCAATGGCGGGTTCCATGAGAACCAGCAATGCAATTATGCTTGGCATATTCGTTGTAGCGATGGGGTTTGGTATCGTCAACATTATGCTGATGTCGGTGTTCGAGCGTACCCGTGAGTTTGGCGTACTGATGGCGATTGGTATGCAAAAACATAAGATCTTTAGCCTGATTATACTAGAGTCAATGTTGCTAGGCGTCTCTGGAGGCGTGATAGGGATACTAGGTTGTGTTGCGCTTATTGGTATATTGGCGAAAACGGGTATCCCATTGGGGGCGCTGGCCGAAGGGCTTGGCACCTATGGCATTGACACCGTGTTGTACCCTTACGTGAATGTTGCTGACTATCAAATGGTGTTTGTCACTATTGTGTTTGCGAGCGTAGTCGCCGCGATTTACCCTGCCCGCCAAATCTTAAAACAGCGCCCAGCTCAGGCGATGTCGGAAAAACATTAACCGCTTATATTAGCCCTTCTATCTGTAGGGGGGCTGACAATTCAATACATTTCTCCACAGACGCTTACACCCCTTTATTTTATGCTTGGTGTTGATTATGTATCAATAATGCGACTTGCTCACATATACACTCGTGTATGGGGAAGTGCCTTGTTGATGCGACATAGCGCAATAGGTAACCTTCTCGTCTCTTTTTTAATCAATATGAAGCTTTTGCAATTAAAAACAATCGTGAATGAATTGTTTTTGGCTTTATGAGGTCTATTGAGTATTCGATTTTTTGTCATTATCAACATCGAAGTGTTTGAGAACGCTTGGTGTTGCTAGAGTAAACACGGTATGTACTATGAGTAAACGTTTGGTCGCAATAGCTTTAACAGCGGTGGGTTTGGCTACTGGAGGGTATTATTACTTCACCTCATCAGCGCAAGATGGCATGGCGTTGCCCACTATCGTGGCGCAAGATGGTTTGGTTTCTAAGCAGGCGATCGCGGTGGGAAAAGTGGTTCCTGCGCATTCGGTTTCTATCAAGTCGCAATTAAACGGCATTGTCGGTGAAGTTTATCATCATGTAGGTGAGCGCGTTACTTTAGGCACGCCGCTTATCAAAATTAGGCCGAATCCGACGCCTACCGCGCTGACTAATGCGATGACGGAAGTGTTACGCAGTGAAGCGAGTTTAGACTCCGCGCTGCAAAAACTCGCGAACTTAAAAAGCTTGGTTGAGCAGAAAGTTATCCCCGATAACTACGGTGACTATATTCAAGCAAAGTCTGATGTGAAGTCAGCGAAAGCGGATCTGCAGCAAAAGAAGCAAAACTTAGATTTGATCCGAAGTGGTGAGGCAGCGATTGGCGGCGCTAAACTCTCCTCGACGATCTTAGCCCCGATTGACGGCACCATTCTAAATTTAAAAGTGGAAGTGGGCGAGCCAATTATCTCTACCGAATCGAACCAAGCGGCGACCGAAATGATGTCGATGGCGGATATGGCCAACATTATTTTCAAAGGCAGCGTGAGTGAGCATGATGCGGCGCAGTTAAAAGTGGGTATGCCAGCCAGCATTACATTGGCGCCTTACCCGAATAAAAAAATTACAGGCACTTTGAGCAAAGTCGCGGTTCAGTCGGAAAAACTGAACGGCGCAAGTTCGACCTCGACTAGCAGTTTTGATAATGGTTTTGAAGTGGAAGTTAGTAACATTGAATTTCCAGAGGGGATGACGCTGCGTTCAGGGTTTTCTGCGACCGCGAAGATCACCTTACAGCAATCAAACGGTGGCACGACCATTCCTGAGCGAGCCCTTCGTTTTGAGGCGAGCCAACCTCAGGTGTTGATCCCCGATGAATCTGAACAGGGTTTCCATTCTCGTCAGGTAGAGCTTGGCTTATCGGATGGGGTGAATGTTGAAGTTATATCGGGCCTTGAAAGTGGCGAAGAGATCATCGACAACAGCATGCTACAAGGCGTGCCGATGGGAGGCGCCAATGCGTAGGGTGTTGTGTTTTGCGCTCGCGGCCACCGCATTTTGTGCCCAGCCTAGTTACGCGATGACTATAGAGCAAGCATGGCAAGCGGCAAAGAAGTTTGACCCGAGCTATCAAAAATCTCAGCTTGATGAGCAGATCAGTGAAAGCACGCTTCGCAGTACTAAGAGTCAATTGCTGCCTTCATTGAGCTCAGGGGCAAATGCAGAGTGGAACGAGAAGGGAAAACACAGCAACAGTTACGATGTTACCCTTGAGCAAACGTTGTGGGACAGCAGAAAGTGGGCGAGCTTAGACCAATCTCAAGCGAGCTATCTTGCCGCCAAATTGAGTGTGACTCAGTCTTACAATGCCTTGGCTGAGAAAGTCATTACGGCCTATTTAGAACTAGCTCAAGCGCAAAGCAACTTAGAGCTTGCCAAACAGAAGCTGCAAGAGTCGAAAAAGATTTTTGATATTACCCAGAAAAACTATCAAGCGGGCAAGATCCGCCTTTCGGAAGTGGAAGAAACTAAAGCTAACTACATCGATGCGCAATCCATTGTCTTGAGCAGTCAATCGGAGCTGTATGCCAAAAAATCGGCTTTAACGCTGCTGACCAATCAGTCGCCAGTGCGGGTGGATGAAATCGGCGCCGATAAGCTGACTAAGCCAGAACTGGCAATTACCGACCAACAAAGCTGGGTTGAACTGGCAAAGAATAACAGCCCCGAGTTATTGGTGGCAAAGCAGAAAGTCAAAGCGGCGGAGTTTGGTCGTCAAAGCGCACAAGCGGGTTACTATCCAACGGTATCGGGAAAGCTAACCTACAGCGACGGCAACGCAAGACGCGGTGATAACCTCTCTGCGGGGTTAAGCGTTCGTTTGCCACTCGACCTAAACGGCGCAACTCAAGCCCAAGTAGACAAAGCGGCCTTAGAGCTACTCACTGCGAAGCAAGATGTCACTCAAGTTGAAGTGATGCTGCAAACTCAAGTTGAGCAAGACTTTTTGCAGTTAGATATGGACTGGCAAAGAGTCGAAATTGCCCAGCAACAAATCCTCACCCAGCAAACGGTACTGGAAGCCAAAGAACTGGAGTTTAGCGCAGGGCTTTCGCAAGCGTCGGATGTGATCCGTGCTCATAATCTATTGTTTGATAAGAAGAATAAATTGCGTAACCAGCTTTACCAATACTGGAAGCGTCGAGTGTCATTATTAAAAACCGTTGGTCAGCTTGACGATAACGTCATTAAACAGCTGTCTTTGGCGCTGCATTCATGAGCTCGGTTTTGCAACAAACACTGCAAACCTTAATTGCCCACCGCCTTAGGAGCCTATTAGCGGTGATCGCCATTGTGTGGGGCATAGTGTCGGTGTTGGTTTTAGTGGCATTGGGGGAGGGCTTTTATCAAGTTAACTCTAAGTCGTTTTCCATGTTGATGAACAATACTCAACTGGCGTTTGTTGAGCAGACTAGCAAAGAGTGGCAAGGGCTACCTGCGCGCAGAGAGTTGCGGATTTCTCAGCCTCAATTAGAAATGCTGGCGGAGCAATCAGTGGTTAAGTCTGTATCGGCGGTTTATGGCAAATGGGATGCTACCGTTACCGACAGCATCGGCGCGCCAATGCCGGGCTATGTCAGTGGGATTGATGACAGCTACGTAGCGCTGCGCAACCTAAAGCTGGCGCGAGGCTCGCGGCCAATTTCTCCTAGCGATATCTTCAACCATACCAAGGTGGCCATATTAGGCTGGCGCTTAGCGCAGATGAGCAATCTCACCATTGGTGACAACGTCAACGTGAACGGGATACCATTTGCGGTTGTCGGGGTAACAGAGCAAGGCGAAGGCTTCTTTCAAATGGGGAATGAGGATGACCAAGTGATGATCCCAACCACGACGTTTCAAGATCTATGGCAAAGCCCGCCATTTATGTTGATCATCGAGCCAAGTGAGTCGGTATTGGGCACGGTATTGCGCAAAAGCGTGCGTTCGTTTTTTGCTGCGAAGCAACACTTCGACCCAAGCGACCAAAACGCCATTTACATGCCAGACATTGGTAGAGAATCTCAGTTCTTTAGTGCGATTTTACGGGGGATTCAGCTGTTTCTAGGAGCGAGCGGCGCCATGACGTTAGCGGTTGGCGCGATTGGGGTCGCGAATATCATGTTCTTGTCGGTGACGGAAAGAACCCGCGAAATCGGAGTCCGGCTCGCCATTGGGGCAACGCCGAGTAATATTTTGGGCCAGTTTTTGCTTGAAGGCGGGATATTGGTGGTGATTGGCACCATTTTGGGCTTGATGGTCTCCTATGGCATTGTCTCAGGCCTTAATGTTATAGGTATGCCTGAGTGGTTAGGTATACCCGTTATCACCTTGGAGTCGATCGCCATCTCCTTGTTTGTCACCTTTATTTTGGCACTATTGGCGGCGTATTTTCCTGCTCGCCGAGCGGCCAATCTTACCCCTGTACTGGCCCTAGTGGCGAGAGCGTAAAATGCAGTTTCCTATTAAACAGATATTTCATGAAATGGCAGCGGAAAAGCTGCGACTATGCTTAACCATCTTTGCTGTGGTGTGGGCAACAGTGTGTATCACAGTCATGTTAGCCGCGGGAGAAGGCCTACGCCAAGGGCTGATAAGAAGTTCAGAAAGCGGTAATGGTAAGCTGATTTACCTAACCGGCGGCTACGCCAGCGAGGCATATGGCAATTTTTATAAAGGTAAGTCTCTTAATTTGAAGATTGAAGACGTGGCGATTGTTCGCGCATTGCCTTCGGTAGAAAAAGCAGAGCCATCGGTCGTGTGGAACGAGCGGGTGACCTATTACGACCGACGAACTTGGCAAAAGCCGATTGCGGTGACGGCAGATTATATGTCGATGATGGGGTTTCACACCATGTCTGGCAGCCGTTGGTTTAACCCCATGGACATGCGAGAGCAAAGGAAAGTGATTGTATTGGGGCATGATGTCGCAGCAAGGTTGTTTAATGAAAGTGTCGCGGACGATTGGATTTCGTCACCTAAGCTGAACGCCGACCCGGTTGGAATGCAGGTTAAAGTGGGCGCCAACCAATTTACGGTGATCGGGGTACTGGAAAAAAACAGTGCCTATGTTGAGCAAGGGACGCCGGTGAATGAGAGCCTGTTTGTCCCTTTTACAACCTGGCAGCGGTTTCACCTCAATAGCGCTATTGGCGCGATCAACATCGTGCCCGCGAAGCAGGCCGACCGTGTTAGTGTAGCAGCAACGGTGAAGCAAGTGATCGCGCGTAAAAATGGCGGCAATGTTCAAGATAA
>Ga0209272_10001954_pt1 | contig 12194 bp, 7 predicted proteins | sample tdDd002_FD_187125 | JGI IMG/M metagenome (GOLD analysis project Ga0209272, IMG submission 187125) | Marine sediment microbial communities from the Atlantic coast under amendment with organic carbon and nitrate - tdDd00.2 (SPAdes)... | ecosystem: Environmental > Aquatic > Marine > Coastal >... | reverse complement strand
TGCATATCGCGATTGATGTACAGGCTAGCGATCCTAAAGAACTTAAAAACCGCCTCACTACGCATTGTATCGTTATCATGGTTGCGGTAGATGAGGATGGAAAACCTACTGACGTACCTAAATGGATACCTGAATCAGCTGAAGACAAAGCTCTAGAGCAGTCGGCAATACGTCTAATGAACATGCGCAAAGAAATTGGCGAGGAGATGGAAGCTCACGTCAAGTATCTCAAATAGAGTGTTTTAGTGTGGAGCGATAACTTCCTAAGCATACTCGCTCCTTAGCTCTCAAGGTTTTCTTTCTTTATGGCTTCATTTTGAGGGCTCAGCTCAGTTCCCTTCCCTTTCCACTGTCATATTTCTTTCACTTTATTTTGCTTAAATCTCTGCACTGTCAGGAAGCTTGAGTTTAAGCCTTGAAAATAATTACAACTCTCAGTGAAACCACTCTTACTAATCTTAAAGCCGTAGAGTATCAATGGGTAAGAACCATGTATGTCGAAGGGTATAACGATGATGAAATAAACCATTACATCCAAACTTGCTTTGGAGGTGATGCTACTTTTGCCGATCTATTCCGTCGCGTCGCATTGCAACAAACAAGTATGTATACATTGCTTCAATACGTAGGGTGCGCGCCATCCAGCAAAGAGTTTTAACTTTCTCCTCGCACATAACGGAACCGAACAGCCTCCCACTATTTATGTGAAGTGCGACGCACAGCGTTCTAACCGTGCTGTGTAATCCTTTGCAAAACGGCTAATCTCACCTGACTAACCAAACGATTTATAGATATAAAAATGCCCGAGCTAAAACTCAGGCAATGGTTACAAAAACTGTTAGTGATTTTCATAGTAAGGAACAAAGCTAACAGCCAGCTATGCGTAACGCCAATATTGCTGATATTACTGATCGGCGGCCAAACCAAAAACGTAATATCGAAGCAAATACAAGGGCGACCAAGCGGTCGCCCTTATTCTTTTTATTCTTAATCCTTAGCGACCCACTAAGATTAACCTTTCACACCACCAGCTGTTAGTCCACCAACTAACCAGCGCTGTGCAAGCAAGAATACTACTGTGATTGGCACTGCAGAAAGAACTGCTGCTGCGGCAAAGTCACCCCACAGGTAGTTCTGAGGGTATAGATATTGCTGCATACCAACCGCTAGAGTGTATGAGTCTACATCAGAAAGCAGTAACGATGCTACCGGAACTTCACCAATCACCATAATAAATGACAAGATGAACACTACCGCTAGGATTGGCACAGACAGTGGTAGTAGTACCAGGCGGAACGCTTGCCATGGTGTCGCACCGTCCAATGCCGCAGCTTCTTCTAGTGAAGAGTCAATGCTCTCGAAGTAACCTTTGATTGTCCATACGTGTAGTGCGATACCACCAAGGTAGGCAAAGATCAAACCACCATGCGTGTTCAGGCCAAGGAACGGAATGTATTGTCCAAGCTTGTCAAACAGCGCGTACAATGCCACCAATGCCAATACAGCCGGGAACATTTGGAAGATCATCATCGCTTGCAGGATGGTGTTCTTGCCCTTGAACTTCATACGAGCAAATGCGTATGCCGACGTAGTAGACAGTGCCACAATCAAGATTGAAGAAATGCCGCCAACCTTAACTGAGTTCCACAACCAAGTTAGGACTGGGAACGGAGGTGGTGTCACCGTGCCATCCGCATTGGTAACAGCAATACCTAACGCCAGCTTCCAGTGGTCCAACGTTGGGTTATCTGGGATCAGGCTACCCGTTGCGAAGTTACCTTCACGGAATGAGATAGCGATGACCATTAATAAAGGGAAAATAATCAGTGCTAAGAACGCCCACATTGCGGCGTGCGTAGCCCATACACGATACTTTAATGACTTACCTTGTACCATTGCCATTGTGATGTCTCCTTAATCTTGAGCTACTTTAGTTACACGCAGGTTGATAAGTGCTAGTGCGCCAACCAACAGGAAGATAAGCGTTGCTACTGCACTTGCCAGACCAAAGTCCTGACCGCCCGCACCTTCAAAGGCGATACGGTATGTGTAGCTAACCAATAAGTCGGTGTAACCCGCAGGTTCTGAAGTACCGATCATGTTCGGACCACCACCTGTCAACAATGCAATCAGTACAAAGTTGTTGAAGTTAAACGCGAAGCTGGCAATCAGGAGCGGCGTTAGCGGCTTGATCATCATCGGCAGCGTGATACGCGTAAAGTTAGAAACAAAGTTAGCACCATCAATTGCCGAAGCTTCATACAAGTCTTCAGGTATCGCTTTTAGTAGGCCCATACACAAGATCATCATGTAAGGGAAACCTAGCCAGGTGTTCACAATTAAGATCATGGTTTTTGCCATGAATGGGTCAGAGAACCACGCTGGGCTGATACCAAACAAGCCTTCAAGCAACATGTTGATCTCACCAAAGCTTTGGTTAAACAAACCTTTGAAGATCAGGATAGAGATAAACGCTGGTACGGCGTAAGGCAAGATAAGCAGCAAGCGGTAGATGGAACGACCTTTCAGTTCTTCCCATTGAACCACACTCGCTAATACCAAGCCGATAATCAGAGTAAACAATACTGATAGTGCAGAGAACAAAACCGTCCAGATGAAGATACTGATGAACGGCTCTTTGATGCCATCATCTTTCCATACACGTTCAAAGTTGTGTGAACCAATCGTTACGATGAAACCTGGCGAAACAGTATTACCGACAAATTGACCGCTTTCATCGACTGGCTGGTAGTAACCCACTTCCATGTTAGGCAGTAGAGTTTCACCTGATTTATTGTTGTACAGTGACTGACCATCTTCCTGTAGTGTGAACAGTGGTACCACAGCAGCGAACTTGCGTAAGCCACTCATACGGATATCATCACCACTAGGCAAATGCAGATCGACGCTGCTCAGTGCACTACGGTTTTTCACGATCGTTTTGATCGGTTCTTTCTCACCGCTAATCTCTGTCACTGGCGTCAAATCAAGATCTGAGACTGACATACCTTCAAGCTGAAAACTTGGCGTAGCAAGTAGCTCACCACCTTTTTCAACTACGATCTGGTGACCTTGTTCAGTTTTATAAAGGGTAAATGGGTAGCTGTCGCCACTCTGATAAGTTCTGTCTAATAGGACGCTTTGAGCACGTTCCAGCGAGAGTTGGTTTTTCGCGCTGTAGTTGGTAAACGACAAACCAACGGTGTACGCCAATGGGAAAAGGATAAACAGAATCATTCCGGCAATACCCGGATAGATATAACGGTGGGCGTAGGTCTTTTTACTACCAAAGATATACAACGCCAATGCAGTAAGAATGAGCGTAAGCAGTGCAAACGCAATCTCACCACGAGAATACATTAGAATAGTAGCGTAACCATTTATAAAACCGATTGAGCCTAATAGTGCCCACTTGATAAACACTTTTTTGCTGCTCGGAAGGTTTGCATCTGGTGCTGTCATAGCATCTGTACCTTGAACTGACTGCATAGGGAACCTGCTAGCGATATAGAATAAATATAGAAAAGTAAGGAGGAGTTGCCTCCTCCTTAAAAGGTATTACTGAATTATTTTGTCATTTGTTTTTCTGCATCTGCTAGAGCAGCATCTACAGTTTGACGACCGTCTACAACGTTGATGATCGCGTTCTTAGCTGCACCCCAGAATGCGTTCATTTGTGGGATGTTAGGCATGATTTCGCCGTTCATCGCGTTATCCATTGTTGCAGCGATACGTGCATCTGAATCTAGTTCACGCTGGAATGAGTTAAGTGCTACTGCACCTAGTGGCTTGTCGTTGTTAACCATACGTAGACCATCGTTAGTCAGTAGGTAGTTCTCGATGAACTCTACCGCTAGGTCACGGTTAGGTGATGCAGTGCTGATACCAGCAGTTAGAACACCAACGAATGGCTTAGAAGACTGACCTTGGAACTTAGGAAGAGTTGTTACGCCGTAGTTGATGCCAGATTTCTCGATGTTGCCCCAAGACCATGGACCGTTGATAGTCATCGCAGCAGTACCTTGGTTGAACGCTGATTCAGATACTGAGTAGTCCATATCTGGAGAGATAACTTTGCTGTCAACTAAACCTTTAACGAAGTTCATTGCGTCTTTCACGCCTTCTTTCGCAATACCAGCGTCTTTCACATCGTAGCCTTCAGACGTGTATTTAAACGCGTAACCGCCGTCAGCAGCCATTAGTGGCCATGTGAAGTACGGTTCTTTTAGGTTCCACATGATTGCAGACTTGCCTTCTTTCTTAAGTTTTGCATCTAGTGCTGCAACTTCTTCCCATGTTTTAGGTGGGTTTGGAACAAGGTCTTTGTTGTAGATTAGAGATAGAGACTCAACCGCTACTGGGTAGCCAATTAGTTTGCCATCGTAACGTACTGCATCCCATGCAAAATCAACGATGCCTTCTTGGATTTCTTTCGAAGGTTTGATCTCAGCAAGTAGACCTGCTTCTGCATAACCACCGAAACGGTCGTGAGCCCAGAATACGATATCAGGACCATCACCGGTAGCCGCTGTCTGAGGGAATCGGTCTTGAAGGCCATCTGGGTGAGCCACTGTTACTTTAATACCAGTGTCTTCTTCAAACTTTTTACCAACTTCTGCTAGACCGTTGTAGCCTTTATCGCCGTTGATCCAGATTGTTAGTTGTCCTTCTTCGATGGCAGCATTAGCACCAAAAGAACCCAAAGCAACAAGAGTACCTAGTGCTAGAGCGCTTAATTTTTTCATGTTCGTATCCTTTTTATATTTTTGATGTAGGGCTAGTCCATTGAGGTTCAGCCGTATTTCGACATATATCATCTGAAATAATCCAATATGTCTCATCCTCCTAATCCCTACGCCCTTGTAATTATGACGTATTTTCGTGATCTGAATCGCCAAGGGTTAGCGACCCAAATCACAAAATGAGCACTTCTTGTGATCAAATTCACCTTTGGGTCACGCAATAATGTGATATCCGCCCAACTTGCTCTCTACTCCTCCTTTTTCACTCCTCCCTGCCTACTCCCCCTGCAATTATTTCTATTGGGAGGATGTATCAGTGAACAGAATCTTAGAAACTGCAGTCATCCAAGAGTGGATGGTAAGAACCCTTTCCCAGCAGTACCTACCCTATATAGGTTACAAGATTTGCTGGTTTTGCATTGCCATACGAGTGGAATGTCATTATTGGTGTTGTTTGTGGTAATTATTTCACGGGGGAGACAACACGAATAATGTGGGGGAGAGAAACTCGTACTTGGCCTTGGTGGGTAGCGCTCGTTAAGAGTTTTACATGAGCGCTACCCTGTTTTTCTTACCTCCATTAATAACTTACCAATTCCTACTGTTACTGCTCGCTAGATAATTCATATAATGATGAGCGGTGAATAATAAAAATTGATCGAGGACGAGCTACATGGCGAGTGTCACGTTAAAAAATGTTTGTAAAGCGTATGGCGACGTACTGATTTCTAAAAACGTAGACCTAGAGATCAACGAAGGTGAATTCGTTGTCTTCGTAGGCCCATCAGGTTGTGGTAAATCTACCCTGTTACGTTGTATTGCCGGTCTTGAAGACATTACTTCAGGTGACTTGTATATTGGTGACCAGCGCATGAATGACATAGAACCATCTCAACGTGGTGTTGGTATGGTATTCCAGTCTTACGCTCTTTACCCACACCTAAACTTATATGACAACATGTCATTTGGTCTTAAGCTGGCAAAAGCAGACAAAGCAGAAATCGACAAACGAGTTGAGCACGCGGCAGAAATCCTTCAACTTGGTCACCTACTAGAGCGTCAACCAAAAGCGCTATCTGGTGGTCAACGTCAACGTGTTGCAATTGGTCGTACCTTGGTTTCTCAACCAAACGTATTCCTTCTTGATGAACCACTTTCTAACCTTGATGCAGCATTACGTGTAAATATGCGTGCTCAAATAACAAAACTACAACGCCAGCTAGGCTGTACCATGATCTACGTAACTCACGATCAGGTAGAAGCAATGACAATGGCAGATAAGATTGTAGTACTGGATGGTGGTTACGTATCTCAGGTTGGTAAGCCTCTAGAGCTATACCACTACCCACAGAACCGTTTTGTAGCGGGCTTTATCGGCTCACCAAAAATGAACTTCATGAGTGTGTTCATTGATGAAGTAGAAGCGGAGCGCGTGAAAGTACAGCTTTCGAATGGCGTGTCATTCTGGATCCCAGTAGACGGTACAACTGTAAACCGTGGTGATCGTATGTCTCTAGGTGTTCGTCCTGAGCATCTACTTTCAGCATCTGAGTCTGACGCAACCATTCACGGCGAGGTAATGATTGTAGAGAAGCTAGGTAACGAAACTCAGGTTTACCTAAACCTTGAAGGCGCAGACGCAGACGTTATCTACCGTCAACCTGACACATTACCAGTGGAAACTGGTGATAAACTTGAAATTGGTATCCCAGCTCATCGCTGTCACCTTTTCCATAGTGATGGTCGCGCATGCCGACGCCTATACAAAGAAAATGGCATCGACGTAGAATAAGAATTCAATCACCTTTGCTTGCTACCAATCCCTCTCATTCGAGAGGGATTTTTTATTTTCAAACCAATTAACCACAATCGCTAACTTAGACTCTCTACTTTGTTGTGAGATTAAATAAGTAACAGTAAACCTTAGTCTTTAATGCAAAGTCCTTCCTCTACCACTTTTTCCACTCAACTTTCCAAAAGTACCATTTTTTTCTTAACTCAACTGAATTCAGCTCAAAGCGAAATTTCATGCTTATTTCCACTTAACGAAAGAGTGTGAATTTCTACACTATTTTGCGCTATTCAGCTCCGCCACCCTTAGTTGTGGCACTTAGTAACAAGCCGAACTAGCCCTTCTAAACCACCCTATAAATCACGGATTTTGAGAGACGAAACTCAAGGGCGGTAGCATGCGTAAAAAGGAATTAGCTTATGAAACACAAAGGTTTGATACGCTCTCATGAAATGGAATTCGCCTTTCTATATAGAGTTGCAGACTTATTCGTCATTATTTCTCTTATGATGGTATTTCTCATCACAGGCCCTCAAACTGTCGCAAAAGACTCTATCATCCTATCTGGCGTAGCGAGCCTTTCATTTTTGGTATTAGCCGAGAGCGGCAAGCTCTATCGCTCGTGGCGTACCAGTTCGTTTAAAGAGCAAGTCTTTATCGTTTGTATTTCTTGGTTTGTTAGCTGTGCTTTCTTGTTCATCGTTGTTTATTACTCGCAAACTTATACGCTGTTCAATAAATCACTCATCACAAGCTGGGTTCTATCAACACCAATCTTCTTAATTTCATGGAGACTGATTGTGCGAAGCTTGCTCTCTTACCTACGTAAGCAGGGATACAATACTCGCACCGCAATTATTGTCGGACAAACACCTCACGGGCTGACGCTAGCGCAAGAACTGAAAAAACATGGCGAGCACGGCGTCGTATTCGATGGATTCTATGATGAACGCACACCGGATCGTCTTCCTAAAACGCCGAACTATCCAATTAAAGGTAACGTAGCCAGTGCTCTTGAGCGCGCTAAAAATGGTGAGGTTGATTACGTCTATATCGCAATGCCAATGCATGCAAACGAACGCATTACGACTTTCTTAAATCAGTTTTCTGACACAACAGCGAACACCTATCTCATTCCCGATTTTTTCACCTACAACTTACTTCATGCACGTTGGGATCAAATTGGTGACGTACAAACATTAAGTGTTTTTGATACACCGTTTTCTGGCTTTGCGACGTGGGTAAAACGAGTAGAAGACATAGTGCTATCGAGTCTCATTTTACTGCTTATTTCTCCTGTTCTACTCGCTATCGCTTTAGGGATAAAGCTGACGTCAAAAGGACCCGTTATTTTCAAGCAAGACCGATATGGGTTAGATGGCCGCAAAATAGCCGTTTGGAAGTTTCGCTCCATGACCACCATGGAACAAGGTAGTGACGTAAAACAAGCAACAAAAAACGACCCTAGAATTACGCCATTTGGAGGATTTTTACGCCGCACTTCGCTTGATGAATTACCTCAATTTATCAACGTACTGCAGGGCACTATGTCTATCGTTGGCCCGCGTCCACATGCAGTAGCACACAATGAAGAGTATCGTCAGATCGTTGATCGCTACATGCTTCGCCACAAGGTTAAACCAGGTATTACGGGATGGGCGCAAATTAACGGATACCGTGGAGAAACGGACACCCTAGAGAAAATGGAAAAGCGAGTTGAATTCGACCTAGATTATATCCATCACTGGTCAGTATGGATGGACATCAAAATCATCTTTATGACTATTTTCAAAGGGTTTACTGGCTCAAATGCGTATTAAATCACTTGCTCTCGCCATGATTTCTTTACTGGTGTCTTACAACCTAAAAGGCGAGCCGATGTCGTACACAACGGAATCAGGAATAGAGCTCACTCCTAAACTAACGTTAGACTACGAGTACAATGACAACATCGCTAGGATCGAGAAAAACCATTCTTCTGCCGTATCGGTTTATTCCGCTATTCCAAGTATCGATGTCGCAATTGAACGCAACTTATACAAAAGCTTACTTAGCTATAAGTTGGATTCGGGGCTCTCTTCCGATGAAAGTAACGACTTCAATGATCATACCGTTAGATGGTTTAACCATTTCGAGTTCAATCATAGAAACCGATTTAATGTGCGATACCAGTATCAACGCAAACATGAGAATCGCGGTGAAGGTTTGACTGAAGGACAAGGTGACACACTTCCCGACCTTGTTTATTTTCAAACTCATCAGTTGAACACCAAATATCGATTTGGCGCCAACGGCGCACGTGGAAACATCGAGCTAGGTATCAACTACTTTGATAAACGCTATACCAACTACCGTGAGAACCTGCCATTTTCACAAACTAAAAAAGCTAAGTACAACGACTTTAGGTCGCCTTCAATGACAGCTGAGTTCTATATGAGAATGGCCGCTGATACTTATTGGTTGATTGGTACCGAACAAAAGAAAACAACCTACATAACACCTAATCCAATCCAAATCTCTCGTGACGCTTTATCTTCAACGTATTTTACCGGTGTAAGTTGGGCGATTTCCGGAAAAACAACGGGGGTTGCACGCATAGGTGTACAAGACAAACACTTTGATTCAGTGCAGAGAGAAGACTTTACCGGCCTTAGTTGGGATATCGGTGCAGAGTGGACACCACAAAATCAAACTTTAGTCAGCCTATCAACCAAACAAGCGGCAATCAATCCAGATCTATATGGCGACTACAACCTACAAACCCGCGTTCATTTGACGATTGAACACAATTGGAACAGTTACCTTAAAAGCGACTTTTCTACTTCCTACCTCAATGAAGACTATACCGGAGTCGACAGAGAAGAAGACTCATACACATTGAAGGTCGGAGTCGATTACCAGTTTAGACGCTGGCTTAGTGTTAGTGGCCAATGGCAATTCATAGAAAAAGAGTCTAACTGGGCTGGTTATAGTTATGACCAAAATCTGTGGTCTCTCGCTTTTAACCTTTCCCTGTAGCAAGGATGGAACAACATGTTCAGAACTATTTTTATCTTATTTTTTAGCCTCATAGTCACCCCCGCACTAGCCGAACCTATCGAGCAAAACTATGTTCTTGATACGGGAGATACTATTTCGATTCAAGTCTACGGTGAGCAAGACCTGTCCATCGAACGCATTCTGATTACTTCTGACGGCTACTTTGACTACCCCTATTTAGGCCGTATCAAAGCGATACAAAAGACACCCAAACAACTAAAGGAGGAACTTGAGGCAGGCTTAAAAGGCGACTATTTGGTCACCCCTAAAGTCATGGTTACCATCACAAGTTTTCGCCTATTTTTTGTCAACGGCGAGGTAAGAAAACCTGGTGGTTTTGCATATCAACCTGGATTGACCATCGAGAAAGCAATCGCGCTTGCAGGAGGATTAACCGATCGAGCCTCACGAACGCAAATTCACCTAACGCAGCACTCTACAGGAAAAACTATAGAGAAAGTGAAGATGACAAGAGCAGTTAAGCCAGGCGACATTTTGTTTATCGATCAGAGCTTTTTTTAATTCGCAGGCAACACCAATGAATGGAACTCACATGACAAGCCCTCAATCAAATACCGCTGAACTCATTCGCTTTAGCCTGCATTGGCAAACACTAAAAAAGCACTGGTTTAGTATCGCACTATTTACACTGATCTTTTCTTTAGCCTGCACATGGCACATCTACTCAAAAAAGTCCGTTTATCAATCGACAGCTACTCTGCTTATACAAGAGCAGCAAAAAAGTGCTCTCTCCATTGAAGAAGTCTATGGTGTAGACACCACGCAAAAAGAGTACTTTCAAACTCAAATTGTAATACTGAAATCCAACCATATTGCTGAAAAAATCATCAATAAGTTTGAGCTTACTCGCCACCCAGAGTTTACTGGAACAAGCAAAGTCAAAAAGCTGTTTAATCAGCTTAAATCGATACCATTTGTTCAGCAGGCCTTGAATGTATCACCAAACCCTAAAGAAACGTCACAATACACAAACACGTTTTACCAGGCACTCCATTCATATAAGCGCAAGCTAGATATTGAACCAATACGAAATACACAGCTCGTAAAAATACACTTTCGCTCAACTGACCCACAGCTAGCTACCGATATCGCCAACGCTATAGGACAGGCCTATATCGAATCTAATTTTGAAGCCAAGTTAGTCGTGACACAGAACGCGGCTTCTTGGCTAACAAACAACGCTAGCAAGCTAGAAGACCGTTTGCGCGCATCCGAATTAGCATTACAAAATTACCTTCTTCAAGAAGGTCTGATCGATATCAATGGTATCGATGATATCTACGCTAACGAGCTAGAAGAGCTCAATAAGAAGCTAAACATTGCCGTTAATAAGCGAATTGAGGCACAAACTCTCATCGAGCTACTGCAGAGTAAATCATCACAAAACCTGGATAGCTTATTATCCATCAATGAATTTGCAAACCACGCGCAAATTAGAGATTTAAAACACTCAGAGGCTCAAGTTCAAAAATCGCTGTCTGAGCTTTCACAGCGATATGGGCCAAAACACGACAAAATGATTCAAGCAACAGCACAGCTTAAGTCTATTCAAAGTCGAGTACGTCAGTTGATCCAAGAACTGTCCATGAGTAAGCAACAAGACTTATTGGCAGCACAGGCTCAGGAAAACCTCCTGCGAACGGAACTAAATAACAAAAAGTCTGATTTCCAATCCCTTGGGAAACAAAAAGCAAAATACGACCAACTAAAAAGAGAAGTCGAAACCAACAAAAACCTGTATGAAACATTCTTGAGCCGCCAAAAAGAGACAACGGCAACTAGCGACTATAAGAATGTAACCGCTCGATTTACCGATCAAGCGATCATCCCTCTGCTACCCGTGGCTCCAAAGCGCATCAAATTGGTGGCTATCGCATCAATATTTGGATTCATCATTGCCTGCGTGTTAACCGTTATCATTGAAACACTGAGAAACGTAGTAAGAACACCGCAGGAAGTAGAAGAAAAACTGGGGGTGATTTGCTTAGGCTCGATACCTAAAGTTAAACAGTTTAAATTGCGTAAAAACGGTATTGATCACCGCGCATATAATCATGAGAAAGAGACGCTGTTCAGGGAAGCTTGTCGCTCAATTCGTACTTCCTTACTACTTAAAATGGTGAACAAGAAACAGCAGGTCATCCCTTTCACATCTGCTATTCCGAAAGAAGGAAAAACGTCGACCGCCATCAGTATGGCGATGTCACTTTCATCGATGGAAAAGGTCATCATCATTGATTGTGACCTAAGAAGGCCTTCGGTAGCCAAACGCTTTGAGCTACCAGAAGATAGCATAGGCTTAACACACCACCTAACCATGGGGATCCCATTATCAGACTGTATTTATCATATAGATGATACAGAACTAGATGTATTACCAGCAGGTCTCCATGCACCAAACCCACAAGAGCTTCTATCTTCGCCTCAGTTTAAATCCCTGATAGAGCAGCTTTCGACTAAATATGATCGAATCATCATTGATACTCCGCCGCTTCTGTCTGTCTCGGACGCGCTCATTTTAGGCAAAATCGCAGATGGTTTGGTTACTGTCATTCGCTATGAATCAACCAAAGTTTCACTGGTTAAACTCGCCCTTTCAA
>Ga0209272_10001953_pt1 | contig 12194 bp, 9 predicted proteins | sample tdDd002_FD_187125 | JGI IMG/M metagenome (GOLD analysis project Ga0209272, IMG submission 187125) | Marine sediment microbial communities from the Atlantic coast under amendment with organic carbon and nitrate - tdDd00.2 (SPAdes)... | ecosystem: Environmental > Aquatic > Marine > Coastal >... | reverse complement strand
ATTTCGGTTTGGGATTGCAGCACTGTTCTTGTACGGATTCCTGTTTAAGAAGATAGGCAAATTGACCAAGGATGATATTATAAAAGGATCGATTGTTGGTACAGTACTTTTTGCTGCTTTTGCTGCTCAAACATATGGTTTGTTATTTACAACCGCTTCAAAGCAAGGTTTTTTATTGACTACATATGTTGTGATGGTACCGTTTCTATACTGGTTTGTTCATAAGAAACGTCCTCAGATTAAAGCTATAGTTGGGAGTGTAATAACTATAGTTGCAATCTATTTGATCTCTTTGCAAGGTTCATTATCTCTAGAGTTGGGTGACTCACTAACAATTTTTGGTGCTTTTTTATTTGCTGTACATATTTTGTCAATTGAGCATTTTACAAAGAATATGAATGTGTTTAAATTGGCATTTGTTCAGATTATGGTAGCATGGGGATGGTCGATGCTTACTGCTTTTATAACTGAGCCAATTCCAGTTGAGATGAATGGTAGAGTCTGGGCTTCACTATTATTCCTGGGGATATTCTCTACCTTTGTTTGTTTTACGATACAGACTGTTGCTCAAAAATATACATCATCTTCTCATGCCTCCATTCTCATGTCGATGGAATCGGTGTTTGCTGCAATTCTAGGAGTGCTTTTACTAGGGGAGATTATGTCCAAAAATGTCATTATTGGATGCGGCTTGATATTCATAGCAGTCCTCATTATTGAATTGGATATTAAATTATTTGGAACGGTTAAGTCTGAAGAAGTGCCTATAAAGAATGTATATTAACTTTTTCAGGGGAGTATACTGTACCAATTGTAGGAGGTTGCCCCGGCAACCTCCTTTTCTGTGTTCAATGCAGAAGAAAGAATAGTTCAATTTAAAGATAATTAATATGAAGATGTTTGAATAACACCCTAAAAAGGTATAATATAAACGTGTGACAGAATAGTCATTGTAATTGTGCTTGACACATAGTTGGACGTCAAAGTATAATTATCAAAGCTAATGCTTAGGGAAGTACTAGGAATTTAAAAAAGTATGACAAATAAGCGTTATTATAAGATTATCCATACCTTTTTACACAAATTTTACAGTTAAATTCTAGAAAAGTGGGCATGAATAGAAGGTGGATAATTTTAAGTACGTGACAGAAGGAATAAAGGAGAAACGGAGAGGTTGTATTATGAAGAAAATACTAATTTTTGTACTGCTCCTGACAGTTGTATTGACAGGGTGCCAGGCTGCTGATGAGGTATCAACACTGGATAAAGATGTTCTTAAAGTGGGCATGGAATTAAAGTATCCTCCATTTGAAACAAAAAATGCTGAAGGCAATCCTGATGGCGCATCTGTCATGCTTGCTGAGGCTCTTGGAGAATACCTAGGCAAGGAAATTGAGTTTGTGGACACACCGTATCCATCACTAATTCCATCGTTGGAAACAGGTAAAATTGATATGATTATATCATCAATGACGATTACGGAAGCTCGACTTGAAAAAGTGGACTTCTCAGATCCTTATACAACAAGTCAGTTGATGATGTTGGTTCATAAAGATTCAAAAGTAATGTCACCTGCTGATCTAAACGATCCAGACGTGATTATAGCATCTAAGACGGGTACAATTGGCGCGCTTTGGGCACAATCAAATGCACCTGAAGCACAGATTAAAAATATTGACGAAGAAGCAACGGCAGTGCTTGAAGTGGCACAAGGTAAAGCCGATGTGTTTATTTATGACCCGCTATCAATCATACGTCACCATGAGAATTATCCAGACACAACACGTGCTGTTTTAGAGCCACTGCCAAACACAGGTGGTTGGGGTGTCGCTGTTCAAAAAGGCGATACTGAACTTGTAGAAGAAATTAATGAATTCATCAAAAAAGCCAAGGAAGACGGCACTTATGATGGTATTCGTGAGAAGTTCTTGTTAGAAAAAATGGAAGAATTCAAGAAGTATGAACTTGATTTCTTCTTCTAGAATAGGAAGTCGGTTTTATGAAAAAGACAGCTAGTTTTTTAGCAGCACTTGGAATTTACTTTGCATTATTTTACTATGTAATGGTCACAGCAATTGGGAAAAAGTTAGATTTTTCGATCTACATTGAGTACTCAAAAGTTATTTGGGATGGATGGATTCAAACCATTGCCATTAGTCTAACGTCGGTGCTGATGGCACTCGTTGTAGGGCTGGTGCTTTATCTCATGAATGAGTCGAAGTATAAGGTTTTGAAATATTTAGCTGAGATTCATAAAACGATCATATTTGGTACACCGCTTCTGGTGATTGCCATAGTGTCTTATTATTATGTCGGATTCGCATTCGGCATAGATTCGAAGTTTTGGATTGGTGTGATCACACTCTCTTTATACATTGGTGCGTATATTGCTGATATTTATAAAGGCGCGATTGAGTCGATTCATCATAACCAGTGGCAAGCTGCTAAAATGTTTGGATTCAACAGGTTCCAGACCTATCGATACATTATATTCCCACAGGTTGTTATGACCATATTGCCACCGCTTGCGGGACAGTTTGCTCTAACAATCAAAGGAAGTGCGCTGTTGTCGTACATGGCTACAAGTGAGTTCCTGAACTCGGTGAATACTGTGATGGCAGTTTCTTTTGCCTACCCTGAGGGATTTATAATACTTGCAGTGGGGTATCTGATCATTACGATTCCGATTATTCGATTGATCAGACATTTAGAAAATAGACTGAATTACAAGGTGTAGCTTATGAATTTAAAATTAGAGAATTTGGTAAAGGTATATAATGGCGTTCGTGTGCTCGACGATATTTCCATAGAGATAAAAGACTTTCAGGTGCTGGCACTGATTGGCGCTTCAGGGAGTGGGAAATCAACGCTTCTTAGGCTGATTGCTGGACTTGAAGAGTTTCAAGAGGGTCAGATTTTAGTGAATGATGCACCTGTTTCTGAGGAAAATATGGAAGAGTACCGAAAAAAAGTTGGTTTTGTATTTCAGGACCATAACCTATTCAACCATTTAACAGTTATTGAAAATATCTGTTTGGTACTGGAAAAAGTACACAAGAAAAAACGTGAAGATGTTCTACCCATGGTACAGGAATTGTTGCGGCAGTTTGATCTTTCTGAACATCAAATGAAATTGCCACATCAATTGAGTGGTGGACAGGCTCAGCGTGTTTCAATTGTTCGTGCTCTAGCGATCATGCCAGAACTTATACTTCTTGACGAGCCCACATCATCTCTTGATCCGATTTTGACATATGAGGTTTTGACGGCGGTAAAGAAATTGGCGGACGAGAAAAAAGATTTTATCATCGTAACCCATGAAATTGGATTCGCAAAAAACATTGCGGATTATATTATTTTTATGCAGGACGGTCATATTATTGAGCATGGTACAAACAACATCCTTCAATATCCGAAAACGAAAGAATTGAGGTCCTTCTTGTCGAAGGTGCTGACCTTTCAGGACGAAGATATAAAGGCTGGTTAAACGAGGATCGGCAAAAAAATGAATTAAAATCGCCACCGCAGTTGAAAAATTGGCTGTTAGTGGCGATTTTTTATATGTACAAAATTTCTTTTAATTGGGTATTGCTAGAAATGCAATCATCTGTTAGACTAATATCGAATTCAAAATTAATCGAATTCAAAAACTGAATAAATACATTACAGGTTCTCATTCAGAGAATAATAGGGAAAGAGGTTTAATGCCTCTACAGCCCCCGCTACTGTATGGGTGGACGAAATCTTAATACCACTGTGAGTGATCATGGGAAGGTTAGAGAGTAGGACGATACCCGAGTCAGGAGACCTGCCTGTTATGTGATATGACGATCTTCGGGGTGAAGATTTTGCGCATACATGAGATGGAAATTTATTTTGATTTTGTCTGAATGAATTCTATAGCATAGGCTGTTATGTGGTTTATAAGAACACACACACGTCTATGTTTGATGAAAATGGAATGACAAAACGAATTTTAAGCAATCAACGTAAATAAACCAAACCTGTATATTCAAAACCAGCCTTGTTGAGGCTGGTTTTTTTATTGTACAAGTACAACTTGGCTTTTGCGACGACAAGTCGCTAAAAGCCCTGGTTTTACAAACAACTAAAAAGGGGTTACAAAAATGAAGAAGATTATATTTAGCACACTTGTAGCACTATCGTTAATTATGGTTGGTTGTTCAGCGTCTGCTGTAGAGCCTGCAAATGTAGTAGAACCTGTTGAGATTCAAGCAGAAATCATCGAAGAGATGGGGACATATGAACCTCAGACATACACATATGAAATTTATGGTGAAACTTATGAAGTAACATATATCCAAGCGCCTCAGAGAGCGGTAACAATGTCACAGTTTATGACAGAGATGCTTCTTGCACTTGGCCTTGAAGATCGCATGGTTGGGACAGCATTCATGGATAATGATATCTATCCTGATTTCAAGGAAGCTTATGACAGCATTGAAGTGCTTTCGGATAAATACCCATCAAAAGAAGTGATGTACTCAGTTGAACCGGATTTTATTTCTGGTTGGGCATCGGTATTTAATGAAAAACGTGTGGCATCAGCTGGAGAAATGATTGAAAATGGAATTCACCCTTTCCTTGCGAAGTCGATCAGCGGTGACGGTTCAATTGACACGGTATACCAAGATTTCCGTACCATTGGAAAAATCTTTGATGTGAACGAAAATGCGGAAGCTGTGGTTGCAAAGATGCAAAATGAAGTGGCGCAGATTCAAAATACAATTGGTGAACTTTCAGAAGAAAATAAAGTGAAAGTACTTGCATATGATTCTGGCGAAAATGAACCATTTGTTGTCGCAGGTGGTGGTATTAGTGGTGACATTATCAAACAAGCTCAAGGTCAGAATGTTTTTTCCGATATCCCGAAAGGGTATGCAACTGTGTCTTGGGAAGAAGTTGTACTTAGGAATCCTGATGTAATCGTTATAGTTGATTACGGTGACACGTCAGCTGAGGCGAAAGTTGAACTCATAAAGAGTCATCCTGCACTTCAAGGCATAGAAGCTGTAAAAAACGATAACTTTGTTGTGATAGGTCTTGCAGATATGTCTCCTGGAATCAGAAATACAGGAGCAATTAAACTTTTAGCAGAAGGTTTCTATCCTGAAAAATTCAACTAGGAGTCAGAAAAAAATATGAAATTTAAATCAGAATTTAAATCAAGATCAAGTTTTATATTACTATGCACCCTTCTTTTATGTGTTTTACTTTTTTCGCTGATCGCATCCATCAGTTTGGGTGCGGTTGGCATTGACCTTACTGATGTCTGGAAAATTGTAATGAGTAAAACAACTGGAATTGAATATACAGAGCAATCGTGGTCGAGAGCCACAGAAAATATCGTATGGAATTTAAGAATGCCGCGCACCCTTCTCGGCGTCCTCGCTGGCGCGGGCTTTGCTCTAGCAGGACTCATGATGCAAGCACTGACAAAGAACCCACTTGCAAATCCCTACATCCTCGGTATTTCATCAGGAGCAACAACGGGTGCAGTTATTGTTATTGTACTTGGTGGTGTTCAGATACTGGGAATTGATTCAGTATCAATGGGGGCATTTTTCGGCGCTTTATTCACGAGTCTTGTTGTGTTTTTTTTGGCAGGACGTGGCGGCAGTATGTCATCTACTCGGCTTGTATTGATTGGGGTTTCAATTTCGGCCCTTTTTTCAAGCATTACAAACTTTATAATTTTTACAGCACAAGATCAGACGAAAGTTCGTACAGCTCTTTTTTGGATGACGGGCGGTTTGTCTGGTGGACGGTTTGATAAGCTTCTTGCACCTGCAATTGGCGTTATAATTTGTTTCGTATTTATTATTGTATTTTCAAGAGGACTCAACAGTCTGCTTCTAGGAGAAGACGTGGCAAAAACTCTGGGTGTGAATACGAAAAGACTTAAAAACACAATGCTTATTCTCTCCAGTGTATTAACAGGATTTCTTGTTTCTAACACTGGGATAATTGGATTTGTTGGCCTCATCATTCCCCATGTAGCACGAAGTATAGTCGGACCTGGTCATAAAAGAGTGGCGATTTTATCGGTACTTCTTGGGCCTATCCTGGTTATATGGGCAGATGTGTTTGCCAGACTTGTAAGTCGACCAGAGGAAATTCCAATCGGTATTATTACATCTTTTCTAGGTGCTCCATTTTTCATCTGGTTGATTCAGAAAAACACCTATGGATTTGGAGGTCATAATGGCTGATATTCGAGTTGAAAACTTGGGTTTTTCTTATGGTGATAAACGAATATTCGAAGATATTGATCTTCATGTTGAAAAGAAACAGTTTGTTGGTCTTATTGGACCTAATGGATGTGGTAAATCGACACTCCTTAAAAATGTATATCGACTTTATCATCCTGAGATGGGCGACATACGCATTGATGGTAAAGATGTAAATAGTATAAAACACAAAGCATTTGCAAAGAAGATGGCAGTCGTGTTTCAAGAGGGCAATCATCAGTTTGACTTCTCTGTGAAAGAGATTGTAACAATGGGGCGGTTTGCACATAAAAAGCTTATGGAAAATGAATCTAAAAATGATCATAGAATTGTCTCTGGTGCCATAGAACGAGTAGGTTTGTCGGGCTTTGAAGATAGGTGTTTTTTAAGTCTTTCTGGTGGTGAAAAGCAGCGTGTCCTTATTGCCAGGGCTCTTGCACAGCAATCGGAAATTATTGTGCTTGATGAACCGACGAACCATCTGGACATTAAGTATCAGTTGCAGGTCATGGAGATTATTAAATCTTTGAATATCACTACGTTTACAGCAGTGCATGACTTTAATATAGCCGCTCAATACTGCGATTATATTTATGTTATGAAAGATGGACAAATCCACTCAGCTGGAACACCTGAGAAAACTTTAACTGAGGCTATGTTTAATGAGGTCTTCGGTGTAAAATCATTGATTCAAAACAATCCTTGCACGAAAAAATTGCATGTATCATTTTTTCTATAAAAAAAGGATGTTATCCGTAGAATTCAATTCCTATGGGTAACATCCTTTAAATTCAGTTTTGTTTGCTTCTGAATTCTTCTTTGAACTTGTACATTTCGGTATCAGCTCTATCGATTAGATCATCGATAGTATCTTCTGCACCCTCCCAATGAGAACTGCCCCAGCTTAACGTCCAAGGTATGCTGACTTCATCGAGTCCAGCCTGTTTAAAAGTCTCTTCAATACGGCTCATGACGATAGAAATCTGTTCTCCCAAGCAATCTGGGAAGATAATTAGAAATTCATCTCCACCCATGCGCGCTGCAATATCAGTGTTCCGAATGCTTCTATTGATAGCATATGCAGCAGATTTAATCATTCGATCTCCTGCTTCATGACCATACTTGTCATTTACAGTTTTTAGATCATTTATGTCCAAATAGACGACTGAAAGGTCATAATTTTGACGTATCGCAAGGTCGATATTGTAGACCAACTGTTCGTGGATGGATCTGCGATTGAGTAATCCAGTCATAGGATCTACTCGAGCCTGCACTTCCAATACTTCTTGATAATACTTATTGCGTACCTGAGAACGTCCTAAAAACCATCCCAGAATCATTAACAGTGGAAGAATCAGTCCATTTCCAATTATTAATCCTCTATATAACGTTTCCAGTTCATTATTCAAAACATTTTTTGGAACCTTCATGATGAGATGCCAGTCACGTTGAACAGACAATTTTGAGCTGTCTTCAAGTGGTGTCATTTTCAAATAATAGAGCCAAGCGTCCTTTGAGATAGCTTTTCCAATACGTTGGTCTTGAATAGTGTTCCAAATTTCGGGTTCATCATTGAAAAATCCCGTATCTTGTTTATCGGAGAACATGAATCCAAACTCTTTTTCACCCGCCGGTTCATGTAGATAATAACCTTGATCGTTTATAAGGAGCCATTCATCACCTTCATGTATATTAATGGATTCAATAAGTGAGATGAGTGCGCTGGCTTTATAATTGATAATGACCACGCCTAAGCGTTGACCGTCATCATCAAAAACAGCTCTACCCATTCGAATCATAGGTTTATGTGGAATTTCAACTTGATCGTGTTCAATATTTAGATCCAATGGACTGATGTAAAGCTCGTCTGGTTCCAACTGCATACTTTCCTTGAAGTAGTAACGGTCATGCTTATTTTGAAGTTCGCTTTTTCCAACAATCTCACTGGAGCCGTCTTTTTTCATATTTACGCGTATGATTTCCATACCTTGAGCATCGATGAGTCTGATCTGGTCAAAACAGTGACAGTACTCACTGATTGTTGACATCATCAAAGCGCTGTCATCCATGGAGGCAGGATCAAGAGCAAAGGAACGAATGGTCTGAGGAAATAGGCTCAAATAGTAGATGTAAGTTTCCATTCTGTTCACTTCAGCATGTATTTCTCTTTCCATATCAAACAACTCTTCGTATTGTTTTTCATCAATCTCTTCATAAATAGTGCTTCTAAGATTGTGGAATATGAGCGCCGAGATCATAAACATAGCAATGCAGAGAATAAGCGCATAGGACAAACCGCGTTTAATCTCCTCTTTCCGAACTGTGTGAGTTGTGTTTTTATTGTTCATCTGACCACCGGCTTATAGTATGTCTAAATAGTAAATAATATTGACCATATATCAATAAATACCCATCTGACAAGGTGCGAATCGACAAAATTCGACTTTGTCAGATGGGATTTGTAATGAGTATATTATAAACCATTTGCGCCTATAAGTATGAAGTTATTTTAAATCAATGATGTTTTGAAGACTGGATTTTACAGTTGAAAACTCGAGTCCTTTATCCAGACAGAATCCTCGTATTTCATCAAGTGGATGTTCCATTGGAATCCCGAGTATGGATTCGATGTCTTCTTTGGTAATACCGTAATTGAGAACTTCCTGAAACTGTGTTTTCCCTTTCACTTGGAATGTGTCGGAGTTATAAGTATCTGTCGAAGTCAATGGTTCCATGTTAGTCAAGCTACCTAGATCCACCAGATGATCTTCGAAATACTCAAGCATTAAAGCATCCAATTTTCCTTCATTCTTTAAAATGTCATAGGCTGAGACAGGCAGAGAATCATCAGATCCTGCATAGTCGTAAGGCAGACCTTTGTAAAGTGCTACAAATAGTTTCATAGACCCATTTCCAATTTCTTTCCCATCTGTTGAAGGATACAGCGCTTCCAACATCTTGTTCTGGAATGTTGCTATGTTGTAGTCGTCAGAAATCTGAAAGGCTTCTTTTAAGACTTCAAGAGGAATATCAAACGACTCATTTATATCCGAAAAACTGTATGACCCTCGAATATCTGCGGGATTGTATTCGTCTTCGAAAGCGCCATCTGAATATTTTGCAGGAACCTTTGAAGACTCAGTTGCCCAGTAGCCTGTAAACATTGATAATGAAATGCCGAGAATGAAGCTGCTCAAGATGAGTAAACCGACATGTTTATTATGAAGTTTCATTATGGTCACCTCTTATGGATAATTCAACCGTTTGTGGTATAGGACAGACGTTTTGAGAAGTACAGTTTAAACAACTGATACACCGTGGATCTTTGATAGATGTTTGACCTGATATCTCAATATTCATTGGGCAAGTTGCATCGCACTTTTGACAATCGATACAGGTATTTTTATTTCTTCGGATTTTAAAAATACGAATGATATTTGCTAGTCCTAAAAGTGCACCAAAAGGGCAGGTATATTTGCACCAAGGGCGTTCAATGAATAAAGCTAACATCAAAGTCAGGCCTAAAATCAGTAAAGCACTGAGAGCCACTTCACCTGACCAGAAGTTAAAGAGTGCATAGTACGGGTCATAGTTCGTAAAAATAAGTTCTCCGCTTCGTGCTGTGACATAAATAACCCATAACAAAACCACATACCGTAGGAGTCCAAGTTTCTTGTCTAAATTGCTGGAAACGTTAAACTTCCCGTGGAGTCCTAACCTTCGTCCCAGCGAGGATACCCACTCTTGTAAACTGCCAAGTGGACAGATCCAGCTACAGAAAACAGGTCCAACTAAAATACTAAGAAAGAGTGTAATAGAAAAAAGAACCATGGCTGATTCGTGAATTTTCTTCACAAAGCTTCCCGTTGTAAGAAGTTGATAAAAACTAACAACGGCTCCAAATGGACAAAGGGCATGGATAGAAGCGCCACCGATGAGTGGTATTGTGATACCGGATTCCGAAAGAGAATGATTGATGGCGGTCAGAAAAATAAGTGTAAAAAATACCGCTTGAATAATGTGTCGTAACTTAAATTTTGAATGCATAAGTATACCTCCTATAGATTTTATTGATATTGTACAGGAGGATTATGACAGTTGAGTGACATGTCGAATTTTGCTTTAGAATGTCATTTTTTGCGGTTCATTCTGCTTTATTTGGTAGGAATCGCTATTATACACCGCAAAAAAGGGTAAACTAAAGTTAAGACAGATAAGATAAGGCGGTCGTTGCGATGAAATATCAATATGAATTTATAGATTATATAGAGGGACTCCCCTTTAAAGCATTCGTGCACAGCGTGAATGACTATGCCTACCATTGGCATAAGGAGATCGAATTTATTCTTGTACTCAAGGGATCGGTCGAGATTCGAGTCGGTTCTGAAGTGTATACGTTAAAGGAAAATGATTTAATCCTGCTCAATCGAGATGAAGTACACAGTACGGGACGCACTGAAGAGGATAATATTCTTTTGGTTCTCCAAATCAGCTCAGAACACTTCAGTCAGTATTATCCCAATTTGGCGTGTATGACATTTGACTGTAAGTCGATTGCCAATTTGACTCAGACGAATGGTGCGTATGATATTATACGTCAGAAACTTGCAGATATTATTTGGGAAATCAATAAAAAAGTAGATGGTTATGGGATTGAGATTCTAGGTATGGTCCATCAGCTTTTAGCCCATGTTATTCGAAGTTTTGATTATCGTGTTATTGATGAAAAGAATGTTCAACTTCACGAGAAAGATTTGGACCGCTTGAAGCGGATTACTGACTATGTGAATGAGAACTATGCAGAAAAAATAACACTTAAAGATATTGCCGACAGGGAGTTTTTAAGTTTCTATTATTTATCCCATTTTATCAAGGACAAAATGGGAATTTCATTTCAAGCTTATTTGACGGAAATTCGATTGGAAAAAGCGATTGAACCGCTCCTATACAGTAAAATGACCATATCTGAAATTGTGTTTTCAACAGGTTTTGCAAATACAAAATCCTTTAATAAGGCGTTTAAGACAAAGTACGATTTGACGCCTTCAGCATATAGAAAAAAGTGGAATGAAGGCCAAAGAGAGCATAAAGTATTGCTCGAAAAACAGGATAGCTTATATTACTTGGATTTTGATAAAAGTACAGCTCTAAGTAAGATTTTTCAATATAGATCTAAAGAGGGGCCTATACAAAAAATGCCCCATGCAGAAAAAATGGAGCTTCGAAAAGTGACGGTTCCGGCTCCGCTGGATTCGATTTCTATTTCAGACAAAGAGTCCGTTAAATTTCATAAAACTTGGAAGCGACTTACGACATTTGGTCGTGCAATAGAAGGTCTTAGAGCTGATTTTCAGGAACAGCTCCGCCAAATGCAAAAAGATATTGGCTTTGAGTACATGCGATTCCATGGCATCTTTAATGATGAGATGATGGTTTTGCATAGGAATGATGATGGCAGACCTATTTATAATTGGCATTATGTTGATAAGTTGATTGATATGCTGCTTCAAAATGGAGTGAAACCTTTTCTAGAATTGGGACTGATGCCTTCGGCCCTAAAAAGTTCCGACGAAACTGTATTTGAGTGGAAAGGGAACATTTCACCGCCAAAAGATATAAGACAGTGGGCAGAACTTATTGAAAAGTTTGTAAGTCATTTAATTGATCGTTATGGACTGAATGCTGTTTTAACGTGGCGTTTTGAGGTTTGGAACGAACCGGATCTTGAGGGATTCTTCTGGGCTGGAACAAAGGAAGATTATTTTGAACTATATAAAGAAACGGTTCTGACTATAAAGTCGATTCATCCAGACTTGCAGGTTGGTGGACCTTCGGTGGCTTATCTGTCTCTTGAAAACACGTATTGGACAGAAAGCTTTCTAAAATTCTGCAAGGCGCAGAATGTATCGATTGATTTCTTCACTTATCATGTTTATGCAGAGG
>Ga0209272_10001950_pt1 | contig 12200 bp, 11 predicted proteins | sample tdDd002_FD_187125 | JGI IMG/M metagenome (GOLD analysis project Ga0209272, IMG submission 187125) | Marine sediment microbial communities from the Atlantic coast under amendment with organic carbon and nitrate - tdDd00.2 (SPAdes)... | ecosystem: Environmental > Aquatic > Marine > Coastal >... | reverse complement strand
TCTGCAGCGAACCAAGTACGTTCAACCTTCATACCACCAAAGCGGCGTACGTTGACTTCACCGTTCTCTTTACGACTCCATGGGCAACCCCATTGCTCCATTTGGATCATTTCGCGAGTCGCGTTCTCTACAAAGTATTCAACAACGTCCTGTTCACATAGCCAGTCACCACCGCCAACGGTATCGTTGAAGTGATTGTCTAGACTATCCTCATCCTTGATAACTGCTGCTGAGCCACCTTCTGCAGCAACCGTATGGGAGCGCATTGGGTAAACTTTAGAAATAAGTGCTACTTCTAAGTCCGGGTTTGCTTCAGCCGCTGCAATAGCAGTACGAAGACCAGCGCCGCCTGCGCCGATGACTGCGATATCTGTGGTGATAATTTGCACAGTTATCCTCCAGTGTGTGATTGCGGAAATCCGCTTGTTATTGTGGGTGTGAGGAAGGCCTTTTGGGCTATCCCTCAAAAGTAGTAGGGTTAGTGTAGGGGAGGCTTGTGGCAGAAAAATTGATGTATTTGGGTTTTTTCTCCGGTAATGCACACAAGAGCATAGAAATTCTAGGTTATGTGACTGCTATCACGGCACGAAACGCATGACATACAAACGTAATTTCTATCAATGTTGCACTTCTGTTGCGCGACATTAGTATCATTGATAATAGGCTTAGTTGTGAATGTTTTTTGTACTGTAGAACGTGGAATGCTTGCTTCAATCTTAATCGATTGTTATTCGTATTTACTCAATCACATTTGAGTAATTTCCCCCCTCGATGAACTAGGCAAAGCATGCCAAAATTGCTATTTTCCCCGCTCATTAATGTACTGAGAGTTTTGTTATGCAAACCAACTGGCAGCCTACTGCGTCTATGGAACAACTTCGTCAACGTGCCGCGTTGATCGCCGACATTCGTCAATTCTTTGCCGAGCGACAGGTGATGGAAGTGGACACGCCAGCCATGAGTCACGCGACAGTGACAGACATCCATTTGCATACCTTTCAGACTGAGTTTGTCGGCCCTGGTTATGCGGATGGTAGCAAGCTGTTTTTCATGACTAGCCCAGAGTTCCACATGAAGCGTTTGCTCGCTGCGGGCAGTGGTTGTATCTATCAAATCAACAAAGCATTCCGTAATGAGGAGAACGGTCGTCACCACAACCCTGAGTTCACCATGTTGGAGTGGTACCGTATTGGTTTTGATCACCACAAGCTGATGGATGAGATGGACGACCTGCTACAACTAGTATTGAAGTGTGGCGCAGCGGAGCGTATGACTTACCAGCAAGCCTTTATTGATGTGCTCGGCGTTTGTCCACTAGAAGGCTCAATGCAAGAGCTAAAAGCGGTGGCGGCTAAACTAGGGCTGAGTGATATTGCCGAGCCTGAAGAAGACCGTGATACTTTGCTGCAATTGTTGTTCAGCATTGGTGTCGAAGCCAAGATTGGTCAGCAAGTTCCGGCGTTTGTTTATGACTTCCCTGCATCGCAAGCGGCGCTGGCAAAGATCAATCCGCAAGACAACCGAGTGGCGGATCGCTTCGAGGTGTACTTCAAAGGCATTGAGCTGGCGAACGGTTTCCATGAGTTGGACAACCCGAAAGAGCAATTGGCGCGCTTTGAACAAGATAACGCTAAGCGTCTGGAAATGGGCTTGAAACCACAGCCGATCGATTACCATTTGATTGGTGCATTAGAAGCTGGCTTGCCAGATTGCGCTGGTGTAGCCCTGGGGGTTGACCGCTTGATCATGTTGGCACTGGGTTGTGATCATATTGACCAAGTAACGGCTTTCCCATTCCCAATCGCTTAGTGTTATTACTCATAGCAGGCCTAAAATAGAAGCGCTTTTGGCGTATAACTGGTCTGCTATGTTGCTGTATTTTTGCCCTCTATCGACCTACTAAAGTGAAGTCGCTATACTCGAAAGGTTAATGAAGAGGGAATACGATAACCATGAAAACGCGCGACAAAATTGTCTATGCCGCACTGGAGTTGTTTAATCAACATGGTGAGCGCAATATTACGACGAATCACATTGCAGACCATATTGAAATTAGCCCAGGCAATCTCTACTACCATTTCCGTAATAAACAAGAAATCGTACGCGAGATCTTTGCACTTTATTCTGCAGAGCTACTAGAACGATTTACTCCAATCCAAGGTTCTCAAGAAAGTCTGACCATGCTGAAAAGCTACCTCGACTCGATCTTCACTTTGATGTGGAAGTACCGTTTTTTCTACGCAAACTTACCAGAAATTCTGTCTCGAGATGAGCAGTTACATGATGAATACATGGATGTTCAAGAGAAGCTGCAAGCAAACCTGATTGCGATCATGCAAGAGTTTGTGGCGTTAAAGCTGCTGAATGTTGACCAAGAACAGTTGAAGTCACTGGTATGCACGCTGCACCTTATTGCGTGTAGTTGGTTAGCTTACCAATCGGCAATGTCTCCAAAGACCGAAATCACCGAGCAAATGGTAAAACAGGGCATGCTGCAAATGCTTAATGTGGTTAAGCCTGTGGCGACCGAGCAGGGGATGGAACAACTACTGCTGCTTGAAGAAGCGGTGAGCCGACTACACAGTTAATACTATTTTCCCTCCTTATTAAATCTAGAAAATGAGAGTATGGTTCTACGCTTAAAGTTTAGAGCGCAGCTCTCATTTTCAGCTCCCTCCTCGAGTTGACTTGCTGTGCTCATTTCGCACAATAGGATTCATGCACGCCCAAACCATCCGTTGGGTATGACTCTCGATACAGGAATTATCGTCCAATGAACTACGACATTTTTAATGGCGATGCTGACGGCATCATCGCATTACTGCAACTGCGTTTAGCCGATCCAATCGACGCTGAGTTGGTGACGGGCGTTAAGCGCGACATCAAGCTGGTGGAAAAAGTGGAAGTACAAGCGGGCGATGAGCTGACAGTGTTGGACATTTCAATGGAAAAGAACATGGTAGGTCTAGAGCAAGCTTTAGCTCAAGGCGCACACGTGTTTTATGCAGACCACCACAAAGCGGGAGAGATACCTCAGCATGGTAATTTGGATGCGCACATCGATCTTGATGCCAATATTTGTACTGCTTTGATTGTTGACCAATTATTAGATGGTCGCTTCCATTTATGGGCAATTACTGCCGCTTATGGCGATAACTTGATTGCTAAAGCAGATATGCTGGCAGATAAAGCTGGACTCAGTGAAGAGCAAAAAGCGCAGTTAAAAGAGCTGGGTACATTGATTAACTACAACGGCTACGGCTCTAAAGTTGATGACCTCCACTTTCATCCTGCCGATTTGTACCAAGCGTTGAAGCAATACGTGTCGCCATTCGATGTGATTGCAGATAAAGCCTCACCTTACTACCAATTGCAATCGGCTTATCAGCAAGATATGGACGCGGCATTAGCGATTCCGGCAACTCATGAAAGCGCTAAGCTCAAGCTGTTTGAATTGCCAAACAACGCGGCATCACGCCGAATCAGTGGTGTTTATGGCAACTGGCTTGCAAACCAAAACCCAGACTCTGCGCATGCGGTATTAACTGAAAATACAGATGGCACTTACACGGTTTCTCTTCGTGCACCACTGAATAATAAGCAAGGTGCCGTGGCTGTGTGTGGGCAGTTCCCAACTGGTGGCGGCCGAGAAGCTGCAGCGGGTATCAATGCGTTAAGTAAAGATGATGTCAGTGCCTTTATCGACGCAGTAGAGACGTATTACGCCTAGCGTTTTTCTAAATGCGAATACAACAAAGGAGCCGATTGGCTCCTTTGTTTTTAATTATTGGTTTATAAACTGCAATGACAAACGGTAGTTATAAACGTTTTAACCAAGATTTTGGATTTTGCGCTTCGCTGTTCCGGCGGATTTCGAAGTAGAGTGAAGCTCTGTCTTGACCACCTGTATCCCCCGCGAGAGCTATCACTTCGCCTGCAGTAACCTTGTCGCCCTCTTTCTTAGTCAGAGCTTGGTTGTAGCCATATAGCGTCATGTCACCCTTGCCGTGGTCGAGAAGTACCACTAGACCGTAACCGCGTAGGTATTCGGCAAATACCACGGTACCTGAATAGACCGCTTTCACTTGCTGGCCGTAGCTGGCAGATAACACCATGCCTTTCCAGTTTACTTGACCTGTTTGCTTGGTACCGAAGCTATGTAAAACACGTCCTTTGAGAGGCCACGGTAGCTTGCCTCTTTGCTTGGCAATACCATCCATCGGGACGGCGTTGCGTTTGGCTGCCTTTGCTATTTCTGCTTTCAATCGGGTTTCGTTGCGTTGCAGTTCAGCCAAGTAACGCTTGTCGTCTTTGATATTCTTTTGAATGTTTCCCAACGTTTTTTTTCGGTTGGATTGTGTTGAGGCTAATGATGCACGCTTTTGAGATTGTTGTTTCAACAAGTTCTCAATTTGCGTTTTTTCAAGCTCAAGCTGATTTCTATTGTGCGCCAACTCTTCTGTAATTTTGCTTATCGCATCAATGACTTCTGAACGAGCTTTCGCAAGATGTTGGAAATACTGACTAATGCGGTCTTCTTCAATGCCTTCATTTAAAAGGTGACCATTAGCTTTAGCTCGTTCAGTGACATAGTAGGTTTGAATCAGTTGTTTGAGTTGTTCCTCTTGGGCTTGGCGTTGCGCTTCTTGTAGAGAAATCTTCTCTTCCAATTTATTGATATTTTGATCTGCTTTTGCGAGTTCCGATTTCGTTTGTTTAATATCTCGCTCAAGCTTTGATATACCAAGCTCTTGATCTTTTAACGACTTTTGTAAGTCATTCAGCTTTTTTTCTTGGGAGGTAAGTGACTGTTGTTGACGATTAATTTCGCTTTTTACGCCCTTTAACTCTTGCTGGCTCGCTGCAAAAGTTGAGCTGGAGAATGTGGCAGATAATGCGCAAGCTAAAATAACCGCAGAGCGGGTGACAACAGAATTACGTTCTTTCACTTGATTACAACCTACCACACTAACATTAAGAAAAAGTCGAGAGGTGTTTAAATACCATCTCCATGAATAAAGCTCTGCGATTTGCCATTGAAGCCCTGATCCATGTCTAATGAAGGTTTGTCCGTTTTTGGACGACCGACAATTTTTGCGGGAACACCTGCTACTGTTGTATGCGGTGGTACGGGTTGCAGCACGACAGAGCAGGAGCCAATTTTTGCGCCTTCGCCCACTTCAATGTTGCCAAGAATTTTTGCTCCAGCGCCGATCATTACGCCTTCGCGAATTTTCGGGTGACGGTCACCGCATTCTTTACCGGTACCACCTAGGGTGACATCTTGCAGAATAGATACGTCGTTTTCGACAACGGCCGTTTCACCAATCACAATGCCAGTCGCATGGTCTAGCATGATACCACTACCAATGCGCGCTGCAGGGTGAATATCCACCTGACATGCTACAGAAATCTGGTTTTGTAGATAAGTCGCAAGAGCGTGACGACCTTGCTTCCAAAGCCAATTTGCCACTCGGTAACCCTGTAGAGCGTGGTAGCCCTTTAGGTATAGTAATGGCATTGAGTACATTGAAACAGCTGGGTCGCGATTAACCGTGGCACAAATGTCACAAGCGGCACCATCGGTGATGGTAGGGTCTGCAGCAAATGCTTCTTCCACTACTTCCCGAACAGCCATGGCTGGCATAGACGCGGTGTTTAACTTGTTGGCTAAGATATAACTTAACGCCGCACACAAACTATCATGTTTGATGATGGTTGCGTGGTAGAAACTGGCCAGCATAGGCTCTTGTTCTGACATCTCACGGGCTTCAGATACGATCTTATTCCAAACTTTTTGTTTTTCGCAGTGCTTCATTCTCAATATCCTGAGTGGTTCTTCCTTGTCCCGACAGTGTTATTACGACTTTATTATCCTTCCTCTCCTGAGGAAAAAGGGGAGCTAGAGTGCTACTTTCCCTCTGATTTTTTGTCACGCGCAAGTAAATCTTGTGCTGCCAGGTGTGCATCTTTTCCTTGATACAATACTTGATAAATTTGGTCAACAATTGGCATCTCAACGCCCATACGTTGGGAAAGCATCCACACCTCTTTGGTGTTTCGGTAGCCTTCAACTACCTGACCGATTTCTTCCTGAGCGGTGTCGACATCCTTGCCTTGTCCCAATGCTAAACCAAAGCGACGGTTACGTGATTGGTTATCTGTACAAGTTAAGACTAGATCGCCCAGTCCTGCCATCCCCATAAAGGTTTCTGGTTGAGCGCCAAGCGCTGCGCCAAGGCGGCTCATTTCTGCTAAGCCACGGGTGATCAATGCAGTACGAGCGTTGGCACCAAAGCCAATACCGTCGGACATGCCTGCACCAATCGCGATAACGTTTTTCACCGCGCCACCAAGTTGCATGCCGATAAAGTCGTTGTTTGCGTACACGCGGAAAGTTTTACTACAGTGGATTTTCTCTTGTAGGTCGGCAACAAAGCCAGCGTCGGGAGAAGCCACTGAGATAGCGGTTGGCATACCCATTGCGAGTTCTTTTGCAAAGGTAGGTCCCGATAAAACGGCTAGAGAGTAGTTTTCGCCAATCACATCAAATGCGACTTCTTTTAGAAGGCGGCCGGTTTCTGGTTCTAGGCCTTTCGTTGCCCAACAAATACGAGAGTCTTCACGTAGGAATGGTTTAAGGCTGTTTAGCACAATTCCAAATACATGGCTTGGAACAACAACGAGTAGATCACGGCTTGCTTGAACCGCTTTCTCTAGATCGGATTCAACAATCAAGCTTTCAGGAAAGTCGATACCTGGTAAGAATTCATGGTTAGCGCGATCTGCCTCAAGACGAGCCATATGCTCTTGCTCATGACCCCAAAGGATCACATTTGCACCGTTACGAGCGAGAGAAATCGCTAGAGATGTACCGTAAGAGCCAGCGCCAATCACTGTCATCGTAATGTCTTTACCGTAGGCATTGTTCGTATTTGCTTGTGTCATGCTACCGCCTGATCGTTGTTTTTTCTGAATGATAATACCAAATCAAGTAATTACCACCTGTAAATGGCGCCGATTCGCACCTAATTACAAGGCAGAAACAAAAAATGCACAATGCATCTTTCTGATGGACGCTTTGTGCATTTTGATTTCGCTTTTTACATTGTCCCACACCACGTTGCCGTCGTGCGTCAAGAACGGTTTAAATTACGCTTGAGCTTCGCCTTCGCCTTCGCCTTGCTGAGCTTGCTGCTGTAGGTAGTTCATGAATAGCGCATCGAAGTTAACTGGCGCTAGGTTCAGTTGAGGGAACGTACCTTTTACAACTAGGCTTGAGATAGTTTCACGAGCGTATGGGAATAGGATGTTAGGGCAGAATGCGCCTAGGCAATGAGCTAGTTGACCTGCTTCCATCTTGTCCGCAGTGAAGATACCACCTTGTTGAACTTCACATAGGAATGCTGTTTCTTCTTCGTTCTTCACTGTTACTGTTAGACGTAGGATTACTTCGTAAACGCCTTCACCTAGCTCACGGCTTTGAGTGTCTAGATCCAGTTTAACGTCTGGGTTCCACTCTTTTTGGAAGATAACTGGAGAGTTAGGTGCTTCGAAAGATACATCTTTTAGGAAGATACGTTGAATTGCGAAGTTTTGTTGTGCTTCTTGTGGTGCTGCTTCAGCCATTTTTAAATCCTTAAATAATCGTTTGTTAGGCCTAGATACCTCTAAACCCTTAAATATGTCTTGAGACTAACTGAGCAAATCTAATATGACTAGATGAAGCGCGTATTACGTGCAAGGCATCACAACTTAGTGCTTCAACTGCTCTCTATTTACTCAGTTTATACCTGTCAGGGCTTGAAGGTTATTTCTTACCACGTACTAGAGGTAGGTTTGCTTCACTCCACGCAATCAGGCCATTTTTCAGTAGGCTTACATTTTCAAAGCCAGCTTTCGCTAGTAGGTTTGCGCTTTCTTGAGCGGTTTGACCCGTTTTGCATACCACAATGATTGGGTCTGATTTACGGTTTTCAAGGCTACCGAAGTTACCAGCTTTGATGTCTGATGGTAAAATGTGAAGTGCGTCGGTGATATGACCCTGTTTGAACTCATCTTTAGAGCGGATATCCACTACTACACCGTTTTCACGGTTCATTAGGTGAGTCAGTTGGTTTACGTTCACTTCTTTATATGCAGCCGTCGCTGATTTCACGATGTTCATGATAAATGCGACAAGAAGACCTACCCAAACCAAAGATAGAATCATGTTCTGTTGGAAAAAATCAATGTACTCTTGCATGTCTTGAGCTCTTGCACTGTTGGCGGAAAAATAAAGCAGGAGTATAGCGGGGATAGTCGTCTTAGGCGAGAGGGTTAAAATTTTCTAACGAATAATTGAGATCTAATCGCTTCCGGTGAGCTCTTCCAAACTTGTCATTCATGCAATCTTATTATCACTTCCTCCTATCAATTCAATCGGCGTAATTGACTTCACTTCTGGTCGAAAAGGCGCACAATGGGTCACAACAAAAAGTTTTTCACCAAAGTATTTCGGTGGTGATACAAAGCGTCTTGAAAGTGACTATGCTTGTGGAACACGTTTGCTGACTAGGTTGGATTGCTTGCTAACTTGTAAGATAGCAACAATAAATCGCAAACATTATTTGATCTTAACCTACAGTTTTGGTTAAAAAGTGTAGTAAAATTACGCTAGTTTTGTTTCAAGGTTAGATGGAGCAACGAAGCTCTACACCGAAAGTTACTTAAATTTGATGAGGTCATCACTATGTCTGCTAAGAAGCCATTGGCTCTAGTTATCCTTGACGGTTACGGTTACCGTGAAGACACAGCAAGTAACGCAATTGCAAATGCTAAAACACCAGTAATGGATGCACTGATTGCGAACAACCCTAACACTCTAATCTCTGCTTCAGGTATGGACGTTGGTCTACCTGATGGCCAAATGGGTAACTCAGAAGTTGGTCATACCAACATCGGTGCAGGTCGCGTTGTATACCAAGATCTAACTCGTATCACTAAGTCTATCGCTGACGGTGAGTTCGCTGAGACAGCGGCACTAGTTGAAGCTATCGACTCTGCAGTAAAAGCTGAGAAAGCTGTACACATCATGGGTCTTATGTCTCCAGGTGGTGTTCACTCTCACGAAGACCATATCTACGCAGCAGTTGAAATGGCTGCAGCTCGTGGCGCTGAGAAAATCTACCTACACTGCTTCCTAGACGGCCGTGACACACCACCACGTAGTGCTGAAAACTCACTACAACGTTTCCAAGACCTATTTGCAAAACTAGGTAAAGGTCGTGTTGCTTCTCTAGTAGGTCGTTACTACGCAATGGACCGCGACAACAACTGGGATCGCGTTCAAGTTGCTTACGATCTTCTAACTCAAGCTAAAGCTGAGTTCACAGCTGAAACTGCAGTTGCAGGTCTAGAAGCGGCTTACGCTCGTGAAGAAAACGATGAGTTCGTTAAAGCAACGGCTATCAAAGCTGAAGGTCAAGAAGACGCAATCATGCAAGATGGCGACGCAGTTATCTTCATGAACTACCGTGCTGACCGTGCACGTCAAATCACTCGTGCATTCGTTCCTGCATTTGATGGCTTCGAGCGCGCAGTATTCCCAGCAATCAACTTCGTGATGCTGACTCAATACGCGGCTGACATCCCTCTAGCAATCGCATTCCCACCAGCGTCTCTAGAAAACACTTACGGTGAGTGGCTATCTAAGCAAGGTCAAACTCAGCTACGTATCTCTGAAACAGAGAAATACGCACACGTAACGTTCTTCTTCAACGGTGGTATTGAGAACGAATTCGAAGGCGAAGAGCGTCAACTTGTTGCTTCTCCAAAAGTAGCAACTTACGACATGCAGCCAGAAATGAGCTCTCCAGAACTAACAGAGAAGATGGTTGCGGCTATCAAGTCTGGTAAGTACGACACTATCATCTGTAACTACCCGAACGCAGATATGGTTGGTCACACTGGCGTTTACGAAGCGGCTGAGCAAGCTATCGAAGCGCTAGACGAAAGCGTTGGTAAAGTGGTTGAAGCAATCAAAGAAGTTGGCGGTCAAATGCTAATTACTGCGGACCACGGTAACGCAGAAATGATGATCGACCCAACAACGGGCGGCGTTCACACTGCTCACACTAACCTACCAGTACCTCTAATCTACGTAGGTGATAAAGCGGTTGAGTTCAAAGAAGGCGGCAAACTGTCTGACCTTGCACCAACAATGCTTTCTCTTGCAGGCCTAGAAATTCCTGCAGAAATGTCTGGTGAAGTGCTAGTTAAGTAATTAACTGACGATTCAGAATGATAAAAGCCCGAGTTCGACTCGGGCTTTTTTATGTCTGTAATTCTGTGCTCGATCAGTTTTGAACTATTGAGCTCGACTACTGCACAAGGATTCCAGTACCTATAACTGCTAAGGCAGCCCCTAGCCAAGCAAAGCGATTGGGGCGTTTCTTGGTGTAAACCCACAGTAGTGGCAGCAACATGATCGGCGTTGTTGAAGAAAGCAGAGCCACCATACCCACATTACCTTCACGCAGCGCGTACAGAATCAACGTCATACCAACTGCCATCGCTAAAAAGCCGTTTAATGCGGTGATGCCAAATACTTTCCAGGTGATGGTTTGCGTTGCACGTGCAACTTTAACGCCAATCACCCAGAGTATGCAGTGTGCGACGAAAGCACTGATCATACGAATTGCAGAAGCGGCAACCGGATCGACACTGGTTTGCATTACTGGTTTGGCAATAATGCCGCCAAGTGCCTGACTCATTGCAGCAGTTAAACCCAGTCCAACACCAATCCAAACGTTGCCCTTGATTGTTTCCAGTGCATTGCTGGCTTGCCCGCGTCGGCCATAGAAAATTGCCATCACTACGCCGCTGAACACTAAGGCAGCACCAATAAGTTCTATCCCCGTCATGCTTTCGCTAAATAGGAAGTAACCCAGGAGGGCGGAGAATACGGCGTGACAAGAAAACAGTAAACCTGCTTGGCGTGGTCCCATGCGGTTCAAGCAAGCGAACAGCGCTGTATCGCCAATAAAAATACCAATCAGACCGGATGCCATCATCGGTGTTACGTGTTCTGTTGAGACACTGAGCCAGCCACCCGTTATCCACGCCATCGTTGAGAGGATCACTGCGGTGCAACCCATACGCCAACGGCTATAAGCAAACGCACCGAGATGCTGAGCGGGAACAACAGAAATTAAGCTAGAAACAGCCCATAATAAAGCAGCGCAAAGCGCTAGCCATTCATAACCCATGATTGCGAGACATCCTTGTTGAACAGGGGAGAGGCTTTAATATGCACGAATCTATAAAGATCTAAAAGCGTATCTTTGTGGCAATAAAAAAGCAGCTCATTGAGCTGCTTTTGAGGGGCTTTACACTTTGAAGCGACTGATGTTCTCACGCATGGTATTGGCGGTGTCGAACATCTGGCGTGCGCCTTCGCTGCTCTTAAGTGATTGCTCGGCAATCATATCTGCATCGTCTTTAATGCCTTGCGTGTTGCGACTGATGTCTTCACTCACCGCGCGCTGCTCTTCAGCGGCGCTTGCGATTTGCATTGCCATGTCATTGATCTCAGTAATTGAGTTAGTAATGCTAGTCAAGCTGTCGTGTGCTTGTTGGGCATAGTCCACACTGGTGTCTGCCAAACTGGTGCTGGTTTGCATACTGTTTACTGCTAGCTTGGTATTACCTTGCAACGTCTCGATCATGGTGCGGATTTCTTCCGTTGAACCATGGGTGCGCTGGCTAAGTACGCGTACCTCATCAGCAACCACAGCAAAACCACGGCCTTGCTCACCGGCACGTGCAGCTTCAATGGCAGCGTTAAGTGCCAGTAAGTTTGTTTGTTCAGCAATACCTTGAATAGTAGATAGAATTTGGTTGATGCTCTGTGTGTTTGCCTCGAGTTCTGAAATCACGCTGGCGGCATCACTTACTTGTTCTGCTAGTTCTACAATGGCTTCACGGTTTTTCTGGATCACGTTCTGCCCATCTTGGCATGCAGATGCCGAGTTCTGAGAAGCACTTGCAGTGAGTTCTGCATGGCTTGCCACCTCTGCTGCGGTTGCTGACATTTCATGAATGGCGGTTGCAATCTGGTTGACGTCATTTTGCTGGTGTTCAACTCGACCAGCAGCCATTGCAGAGAGTTCATTTGCTTGGTTTGCTTGAGCTGAAAGCTGCTCACTATTTTCCACAAT
>Ga0209272_10001949_pt1 | contig 12205 bp, 9 predicted proteins | sample tdDd002_FD_187125 | JGI IMG/M metagenome (GOLD analysis project Ga0209272, IMG submission 187125) | Marine sediment microbial communities from the Atlantic coast under amendment with organic carbon and nitrate - tdDd00.2 (SPAdes)... | ecosystem: Environmental > Aquatic > Marine > Coastal >... | reverse complement strand
ACACATATTCTACAATTGGTGTCATTCCTTTTTTAATTCTTCGAAGTTTTCCTCAATATTGTACTTAGAAAAAAGGATCACTCTAAACAAAGCTTTAATTGTCAACAAAGAGCTACCAATTCGCTGTTCGAATTTATTTGTTTTGAGAGCATCATAAATCAATTTTTGGAAATCAAAAAAATCGAAGCATATGAAAACTCTATTAAAAATCACAAGTCTACTTGCTCTGCTTATGGCATTCACTGCGACCCAAGTTGAGGCAAGTATCGTGAATTCAGATAAAGAAAACGTATCACGAGAAAGATCAGATTGGAAAGCTGAAAACATCAAAATATCAACTCATGGGAAAATCGAATTTAACGATGACTACACTGATGTTATTAGTATTAGTGATGATGGCTATTTAAAGATTAGCATGGTGAGTTTTGGAATGAAGCGAAAGTTATATTTCCGTTCTAATGATGGTCAGCTTGACAGACTTTACTATGAAGGAAGAAAGCAAGTTGATTTTGAACCAGAAGGCCGTGCATGGATGGAAGAAGTACTACCCAAAGTAGTTCGAAACTCTGGCTTAGACCTTAAGAATCGTGTTAATAAAATGTACAAAAAAGGTGGTATTGATGCCTTTTTAAATGAATTAAATCAAACAGACAGTGATTACTTCAAATCTCGAATGGTCCACTACCTACTGGATAATAACAATTTGGAAAAGAACGAGAAACAAAAATTATTAAAAGAATTTCCTGCCCAAATAGATTCGGATTATGAGCTTTCTCAAATCTTCAAAAAGCATAATAGCCTGTTTATAGATGACAGCATACTCTCACAAGAATTCTTCAATAGTTTAAATGTTGTTTCTTCCGACTATGAGTTATCGCAAATATTAAATTCTGTTTTTAAAAAGAACGAACTGAATGACACGAACTTTGAGTTCTTTATTTCAGCTATGGATAATATTGACTCTGACTATGAAAAAGCGAATCTTATCAAATTAGCAATTTCGGAAGGAGAAAACTCAAACATAAAATTGGATCTTATATTGAATGAGGTGAATGATATTGATTCTGATTATGAAAAAGGAATTATCATTAAATCAGTTATAAATGGGGAATTATTCGACCTAGGCAATATTGATAAAATAATAGAGATAAGCCAAAACATTTCGTCTGATTATGAGAATACGAAGATCATGAAAAACATGATTAAGCATGAAATGATAACGCCTCAAAATAAGGATAAGTTCAAGGAGATGATGAATGATATTTCGTCAGACTACTCATATAAAGAAATTCTAATGGACTTTATGGAGTATGACAAACTGGGCGAAGAAAGCTTCGATTTTCTAATGGATGCATCTGAAAAAATTTCATCTTCATATGAATTAAGTCAGCTCTATAAAATGATGTTGAACAAAGAAGATCTAAGTACGGCACAGCAAATTAAGCTTATTGAGAATGCTGAAAACATTTCCTCAAGTTACGAGTATTCATCCTTTCTACTTGAGGCTACTCGTAAACTTGACATGGATAATGAGAAAATTCAAAATGCCTTAATTGATGCAACTCAAAAAATAGATTCAGAATATGATTACGGTAAAATTATGAAAGCAATCTATTCGCATAAAAGAGAATAGCAACAAATAGTTAACCTATCTAGTTAGTTGAATCCTTACGACTTTACAGCTTTTTATTGTAAAGTCGTAAAGTTTCTCTTTAATATTAGCTTGTATTTGAAAGTCTCTTTGTAACTTTCATGTAATCCAAATTCACCAAATACCATGTCGCAATATTTGCGTTTTATTATACTTAGCCCAATACTAGGAATACTTAGCTATATGCTAAGCTATTACAGTCAAATAGGCGAATTACCATCTCTTCAAAAGGAATTTCTTCCCTTTTTCTCTTCGGCATTTTTTGGTTTTCTGGCAGGCTTATCTGCATTGGGTATAGGTAAAATGCTCAATAAATATGTCAGTTGGAAAAAGAAACACAGTCTGCGGTTCTTGCTTCAATGCCTAAGTCTGTTTCTAGCAGGTTGTGTTCTTATTATCTGCTATCTTGAGCTATTTGATATGATTTTGGGAACTAAAATGACCTATGAAAAGTTCTGGATAAAACACCAGGATGACTTTTTAAAGACTTTACTCATTTTATTCATTCTGGTATTTATATATACCATTCTCGATTTCATGATCTACTCTTTCAATTATCTAAGAAAAGAAGAAATCCAATCGGTTGAGATGATGAATAACCAAATGAATTTACAATTCAATGCTTTAAAATCGCAACTTAACCCGCATTTCCTGTTTAATTCTCTCAATACCATTTCCTCGCTACTTTATAAAGATCCTGAAAAGGCAGAAGAGTTTATTCGAAAATTTGCTGAGAGTTACCGCTTTATACTCGATCAGAACGAAAAAGCACTTATCCCTCTCGAGAAAGAACTGGCCTTTGTAGAAGCCTATAATTACATTCTAAGAATGCGATTTCAAGATTCGTACAAACTTAGTATCGATTTAAATGACCTGGTGAAAAGCAGCTTCGTGCCTCCTTTGAGCATTCAAATGTTGGTAGAGAATGCCATAAAACACAATCTTATTTCAAAAAGTTCTCCTTTAGAAGTAAAGCTAAAATGTGAAGACAACTATCTTCATGTAAGTAATAATATTAACCCTTTACGCAAGCAGGCTGAATCTTTCCAAATTGGAATTGAAAACATTAAACAACGTTATGCCTTTTTCACCAATGAGAATATCAAACTCGAAAAAACCGATTCCTTTACAGTAAGCTTACCACTTATCAGTGAAAACAATCGTAGTCGTAACTAACTTTAATTCACTGAAAACCACGAATCACCTAGCCACTAAAACAATGAAAACCAAATATCAAAACCAAACACTATATCGAATATTCGCTCCCTTGGTAGCAGGGATGTTTGTTTACATGTTACTTCTTTTGGTATTCGATCGCTTATCAGAAATTGTCAATAATTTTCAGCCAGACGAATTGGTCTTCCTTATTGTCGTCAATTATATTTTGTTCGAAAGCTACAGAGTTTGGATTAATGCTTTTGAGAAATCGAAACACTTTAATGCAACTCCTTGGATTAGAATGAATTTTTTGTTCCTAGGTAGCTTTATTGTTACCATTACGGTAGTACCCACTTGTCTTTGGCTTTATTTCAATTATTATATTGGCATGAGCAGCTATGGCTCACAGCTTATATCACTGCTTATTGTCTATTTTTTGGTCGGGATTCTTTTTCACCTCTTTTACCTTAGTATTAGCTTTCTCGATAAACAAAACACGCTTCTTCTTCAAAAAGAAGAGCTTAATCGAAAAAACATTCAGTATGAGCTTGAAGTGTTTAGAAATAAGATCAATCCTGATTTTCTTTACAATTCCTTAGAAGGTATTATTAGTCTTATTCGAAAAGATCGTATGACACAAGCAGAAAAGCATATTGACTATCTAGCACTTTTCTATCGTCGGATTTTAGGCAACCGCTACTCAGAAATCATCAACTTAGACGACGAAATAAATAAAATAGAGCATTACCTAGAAATACAAAATTACTTGTACACAGGTAATCTTAAAATTAACTGGGAACTAGAGCAAGATGCAAAGGAAATTATGATTGTGCCCAATACAATCCTTCAGGGCATAAATCTAATAGAACAAACGCAACTCGTTAATTCTAATACTGAATTAAATATCATTATTCAAGAAGAAAAAGAATATATTTGCTTTAAACATAAATCATCAGCTCGACTGAAACAAGATGTTAATCCCAATATTTTGCTTAGCAGCATAAATCATAGTATTAGTTTTTACAGCAATTTAAAAGCTAGCTACTTTGACGATAACAAAATCAGCACACTTAAAATTCCAAAAATCGAAATAGAAAATTGATAGGGAATTAATATAAAAAGACATAACTATAAATAGTAAGCTCATTCAACAACAAATTAAACGCAAAGTTCGCAAAGTCCGTATGTTTTATGAGCGAAAATCTAAGTCATCTGCGGTTTCTTGATACAAATTGTATTATTAACAAGCTTAAGAACGCAAAGAATTACGAGAATCCAAACAGCTGATTTTAAATAGTAGTTTGAACTTTTAATTATATAATAGCAAAAATCTAACCATCCCCAAAGGGAATATATAAAGTAATACGCAGGATGAAAGTCATAATAATTGAAGACGAAGTTTTAGCCGCAGAAAAACTTGAACGCTTAATCAAGAAATACGACTCTAAAATTGAGATTGTAGATCGGTTCGACTCTGTAAGCGAATCGAGCATTTGGTTGGGTAATCCCGACAACAAAATCGACCTCATTTTTCTCGACATTCATTTGGTTGATGGTTTGAGCTTTGAGATTTTTAATCGCGTTCAGGTTCACACTCCCATCATCTTTACAACGGCATATAACGAATATGCTCTAAATGCATTTAAACTCAACAGTATCGATTACCTGTTAAAACCTGTCAGTTTCGATGATTTATTCACCAGCATGAAAAAACTGGAAAACCTGCGTGAATCGTTTTCTTCAAAACCGAATCTTAGAAATTTTGAAGATTTAAGCCAAGTCTTATCCAAGATTCAGAAAAACTACAAAAGTCGATTTATGATTAAGGTTGGTGAGAAATTACGCTCATTCACTTGTAAAGAAATTGACTTATTTTATAGCGAAGGTCGCGATGTTTTTATTCTACTCAAAGAAGGCAAACATTATATAATCGACTACAAAATGGAGGAATTACAAGAGCTCTTAAACCCTGATGATTTTTTCCGTATTGGACGATCGTTCATCGTTAATATAAATGCAATTTCTGATGTTAACATTCATTCCAATTCGCGATTAAAGGTGAAACTCAATCAGGAAACTGATAAAGAACTGATTGTTTCACGCGATAAGGTAAACGACTTTAAAGATTGGTATAGCGGGAATAATGCCTAATTATAAATTCGGAATTATGAGTTATGAATTAGGTAGTCCCAAATTCACAACTCTTCACACATCATTCTCAAGCAATCCCCTCTCTTTTTCTTCAGAAAAAATTCTCCTTACAACAACAATTTTCAAAAAATCGATCTTTTCCCTCCTTTTCACCATTTTCGAAAACGTTATCATAATTGATAAATTATAAAAAATGGGCTATTAATGATAATTTTCTTTAATAAACTTCTCTAACGCAAACATTTTCGGGACTTCCCGAAACCGTTTGTATTGAAAATAATTGCCAAAACAGCCCTCTCCCACCATTTTATCTAGATCTTTTCTAAGAATACTTCCTAGATTTACAATGTCAAACGAAACCACTTAAAGCGTTCGACAGAAACAATTAATTATTAACCAAAATTTTTAAACAGATGAAAAATCTACAATTAAAATTGAAAGGCTTAGCACTCGCTGCCCTACTCGTATTAAGTTTAAGCACTGCCTTTGCAAGCGGAAATGTTAGAATCAATCCTTATTTAAACACAGGATACTCAATTGTTTCAGTATTTAATACAAGTGACTCAAACCTTAAGCTTAAAGTTTACGACGAAAATGGTTCCGTTTTTTATAGTGAAACTGTAAAAGCCGAAACCAACACACAAAAATTATTCGACTTATCTTATTTAGCGGATGGAAACTATTCAGTCGTATTAGTTGGAAAAAACTCAAGAGTTGAAGCTCCATTTGTAGTTAGAAATCAAAAACTATTAGTCTCAACTGAATCAATGCAATTAGCCGAGAATAAAAACAAAAACTCGAACAATGCATTCAGAAAATAAGAATTCTAGTCAGCCCGATGTTTTTATCAAACATCACCATTTAAATAAGTGTATCCTTCAACAATAAGAGATACACTTATTTTTTTTAATCCACTTCCATTCATTAACACCATTTTAACTTCACCCAATTGATTAATGCCTCTTACAAAAAAACTTTTGCGGGTTCTTTAGCTTTGTGAATATTCCTCTTTTCTTTTTTTTCGCTTAAGCCGCTAGGCTCTTACTTTTTGCTAGATAAAAAAGTAAGCAACCTCGAAGGGCTCATGAGCGCATTTGAGAATTTAGCTCGCGAATAAAAAATCATGTCAGTCTGATCCTGGTCTACTCTATGTGGACAAAACAGTAGCACGCCTAACGGCAGACTGGCAAAGCACGCTCGTAAAAACAATATTCAATTTATAAATCACTATTGCAAATAGGCAAAATCAATAGATCAACTTCCTCCTGATAACTTCAGTTTCCTATAATCAGAATCTGATGATATTATAACTTATAATTACTAATTCATAATTCTTCATAATTATCTGTCATTTCCCTTTCGATATTTCGACAAGCTCAATACAACACTCCACCCTATGTCGGTTCACGTGTTACTTATTCATAATTCCAAAAAGCCCGAAATAGCATATTATCCAACACATATCAACAAAGCCATTATCCCTTTCAAGTCTCCCATTTTTTGCTATTTTTGTACAAGTCATTCCATTTCTAGATATATCTAGATTCTTATATGATAAAAACACCATTTTTAAAATTGTACAAAAAACAAATATTAACTGTCTTTTAAACCAGCAAAACTATTAGAATGAAAAAGTTATCGATTTTCGCATCGCTGTTTATGTTGCTAGCCATTTTTACTGCTTCAACAGCCAGTGCATGTACCAATTACCTAGTTACCAGAGGTGCAAGTGCCGATGGTTCTAACATGATTACCTATGCCGCCGACTCACACGTCTTATATGGCGAGCTTTATTTCCGTCCAGCTGCTGATTGGGCAGAAGGTACTATGATTGATGTTTATGAGTGGGATACTGGAAAATATCTAGGTCAAATTCCTCAGGTTCCTCATACATACAACGTGGTAGGAAACATGAACGAATTTCAGTTGGCAATTGGTGAAACCACTTGGGGTGGCGTTAAAGAACTGGGATCACAAGAAGGTGCTCTTATCGATTATGGTAGCCTTATTTACTTAACTCTTCAGCGTGCTAAAACAGCTCGTGAAGCCATTAAAGTAATGACTGAATTAGTTGAAACTCATGGTTACTATAGCTCAGGAGAATCTTTCTCTATCTCTGACAAAAACGAGATTTGGATTCTAGAAATGATTGGAAAAGGTAATGGTGAAAAAGGAGCTGTTTGGGCTGCTCGTATGATTCCTGACGGCTATGTTAGTGGACACGCGAATCACGCTCGTATCACAACTTTCCCATTGGAAGGTAAAACATCAGTATCATCTGATAAAATTGAGAAAATTTTCAATCCTGAAGTGACTACTGTATATGCAAAAGATGTGATTTCTTTCGCTAAAGAAAAAGGATTATACCCAACTGATGGTAAGAACAAAGACTTCAGTTTCTCAGACTCATATGGACCTGTAGATTTCGGTGGTGCTCGTTACTGCGAAATGCGTGTTTGGACTTTCTTCAACCGTGTAAGCAAGGATATGGATCAGCACTTCGACTATGCTAAAGGAAACATTAAGCTTGATAAAAAAGGATACGCGACAAACCGTATGCCACTTTGGATTGAGCCAGACCATAAAGTAGAACTTTCAGAGCTTAAAGATGCCATGAGAGATCACCTTGAAGGTACTGAACTTGATATGTCGAAAGATGTGGGTGCAGGCCCTTACGGAAACCCTTACCGTTGGAGACCATTAACTTGGAAAGTTGACGGTGTAACCTATTGTAACGAGCGTGCTACTGCAACTCAGCAAACAGCATTCTCTTTCGTAGCACAGTCTCGCCACTGGTTGCCTGATGCTGTAGGTGGAATTAACTGGTTTGGTGTTGATGATGCAGCTTCTACTGTATATTTCCCAATGTATTGCTCAGCAACTCGTGTACCTAAATCATTTGCTGTAGGTAATGGAAAATTAATGGATTTCACTAACAAGTCGGCATTTTGGGTATTCAACCAAGTAACCAACTATGCTTACACACGTTACTCAGAAATTCACCCAGAAATTAGAAAGAAGCAAGTTGAGCTTGAAGCTAAATATCAAGGTTTCACTAAGATTATTGATATGGCTGCCGAAGGAATGATGAAAGCTGACGAAACTGCTGCAATCGAATTCTTAACAGATTTCTCTTGTAACCAAGGTGACAATCTTACAAACGAGTGGAGAGAATTTTATGGTTATCTATTTGCTAAATTTATGGATGGTAACATTAAAACGAAGGATGGCGACAAGCAGAATCCTAAAATGAGACAACCAGGATATAGCGAAAAATGGAAAAAAGCTGTTGTAAAAGACACTGGCGACCAACTAAAAGTTAAGTAGGCTTCTCACTAATCGAGAAATCACACATTAGAATATAAAAAAGGAAGCTTCGGCTTCCTTTTTTTTTGCTCAATTTTTCAATCCTTAAGGCATATACTTCCCGCTGATTATGTAGATAAACACAGATGGAATTCTCATCAATAAACAAACCCATCATGTCCCAATAGATATCGAAATGACGATAAGAAAGCTGCAGATGTCTGGGAAGGCCAACAATTTTTCCCGCTGATTAAGCAGATAAACACAGATGGAATTCTCATCAATAAACAAACTCATCATGTCCCGATAGATATCGAAATGACGATAAGAAAACTGCAGATGCATTGGAAGACCAACAATTTTTCCCGCTGATTATGCAGATAAACACAGATGGAATTCTCATCAATAAACAAACTCATCATGTCCCAATAGATATCGAAATGACAATAAGAAAACTGCAGATGCATTGGAAGACCAACAATTTTTCCCGCTGATTATGCAGATAAACACAGATGGAATTCTCATCAATAAACAAACCCATCATGTCCCAATAGATATCGAAATGACGATAAGAAAGCTGCAGGTGTCTGGGAAGGCCAACAGTTTTTCCCGCTGATTAAGCAGATCATAACAAATAGGGAAAGTATAGAAGTGACAGGAGAAGACTAATAATGAACCCAAGGTGTTTTAACTTGACTGATTTTACCGTTCTCATCACAAATTTGAGGAACAGAGCAGTGAATATAGCAAGGCAATTGAAAGAGGTTCTTATAACGAAAACTACGATCAATAAAATTGCTTATCGCTATTTCAGATCCATTTTCATGGATAAATTTATCTTTTCGAGAGTAACATGTGGAGATGTGAAGTGCATGAGGAGGTTTATTGGAAAATTTAATCTCCATAAGTTCCCAATTATTAGGCAGGTCTAAAGCCAGGCGTATTAACTCTATGCTTTTCATACTAAATAAAGTTTAAAATAAAACTTGCCAGAATAAGTATTACAAGGTCTAAAACTAAACAGACCCGTCAGAACAACGGGCCTGTTCTTTCTATTTACCTAAAAAACAAAGCTATTCTCAGTTTAATATCGCCAGACAGCTTTCGTTTTTTATTTGTGATCAGATATTTAGAAAGTATATTTTACATGTAAGAGTAATCTTGTACTGCTTACAAGATCAGTGTCAGCAATGGTACCATCTACTTGAGTTGTACCATAGGCAGCACCTGTATAGATAATTTCACCACCAAACTTCATTTTTCCAGACAGGAATTCAATACGAGGAGCTATCTGGTAGAGATGATCGATATTCGATCCACGGCTATACAAGCCAATAAATTTATCATCCGATCCTTTAGCCAAATCATCTTCAGCACCTAAGTTCTTAGAGTATCCAAGATTTAAACCATAGCGTATATTTCCTGTTGTTGTAAACAAATCAGAGGTTAAGTTCATGGTCGAAATGTTGGTGTATTCGTAATCGCCATTGGCTTTCACATTTTTTACACCATATCCGCCTATCATCACAAAATTATACATGTTCTGACCATAGATTCCTTGCAAGTTCCACTTCAACTTCTTTCCTGTTAATCCTAACCAGGTATTGAAATAGTAACTGCCTAGCTTCTCTTCTGTTTTTATGCCATTCATATTCACTGTAAGTGGCATAATTGACTTATAACCCGCAGTAAATCCTGCTTCTATACCTTTAGCCAAATTAGTCTTCACTTGTGCTGTAAATTCAGGAATGCTAGACTGTTGAGCATATTTAGCACTAGCACCATCAGGACCCGTACTTTTAAAATCCATTTCTGACAAAGCAGCAAAACTTAAAGTCGTATTCCCATCAATTTTACGCGTATAACGCAATTGAGGTGCACGGTTCAATAACCCGAAAGGGATACCTGCTCCCCAGTGCAATACGCGAGGGAAAGCCGAAGGCACAAACATAGGATGCCAAAATTTACCTGCAAGCAGCTGATCTTTTTCCCAATCTAACTTAACAAAAGCATGACGTAGGCGGAACAAACCTGTGCTAGCGTTTGATGTTCCAACAAAATCACCTTCGATTACAGCAGAACCTTTAGCTCCAAAGGCTTCGAATCCGGAAACAGCAGCGCGTAAACGAGACTGAACTGTTGTCATGAAAAACGAGGATTGATCATTCAAGTCATTCCCTTCAGAATCCAGTAACTCATTAGCAGGATACAATAGAATCGCTCCATCACGAGAATTAACCGTTTTACGTGTGTCGAAATAGCTTTCGGCTGCAACAAAACCACTTAATTTTACTTTTACTTTTTTTTCCTGTGCTTTGGCTGAAATTCCGATTAGAATTAAGGCCATGATGCATATAAAATATCTCGTTTTCATTATTTCTCAGTTTTATAGATGTTTAGGTTTGATGAGTTACACATTCACTTTTGCTTCCTTCATTGCGGGCTTATTTTTTTGATTCACCACGTATAAAAAGATCGATAAGGTTGCAATCGTCGTTAGAACACCAGCCGTATAAGCAATGGTTTGTGATAGATGGAATCCTTCTGGGGCAATAAGAATATAAGTTGTTACAACAGCCGTCATAAAAGTAGCGGGAATCGTTGCGAACCAATGACTGCGACCTTTAGTTACCATATACATGGCAGCTGTCCACAATACAATGGTAGCAAGCGTTTGATTAGCCCATCCGAAATATCTCCAGATAATAGCAAAGTTGACTTGAGTTAATAAAAAGCCGATTGCAAATAGAGGAAGTGTAATTGCCAAACGCTGAATCAGTTTCTTTTGAGAATAACCGAAAGAATCTGCAAGAGTTAAACGCGCAGAACGGAAAGCCGTATCACCAGATGTAATTGGAGCAGCAACAACACCAAAGATTGCCAATATACCACCAACTTTACCCAATAGACTACCGCAGATTTCATTCACAACCCAGGCAGCATTGTGTCCTGGTTGTCCCATGGTCTCACCCAGTTCGCGAACGCCACCAAAGAAAGTCATGGCAGCAGCAGCCCAAATCATGGCTACAATACCTTCAGAAATCATGGTACCGTAAAAAATCTTTCTCCCTTGCTTTTCATTGGTCATACAACGAGCCATCAGTGGCGACTGAGTGGCATGAAAACCAGATATAGCACCACAAGCAATGGTAATAAATAGCATTGGGAAAACAACAAACTTAGACGGATTAGCATGCATATTAGCAAAATTGCTTCCTGTTAATTCTGGAATGCTATGATCTCCCAGAATTAAAGCACCGGCAATACCAAAAGCCATAACTAAAAGAGAAATACCAAAAATAGGGTATATTTTACCAATCAATTTATCGATTGGAATCATAGTAGCCAATAGATAGTATAAGAAAATACCACCAATTAGAATTGAAACATTAACACCTGTTAAACCGGTAAGAATGGCAGCAGGTCCTTTTATAAAAACCACTCCCACAAGCACTAATAAAATAACAGAAAAGACACGCATAAACTTCTTGAAGCCTGTACCTAAATATTTTCCAACGACCTCAGGAATACTGGCTCCACCATGACGTACCGAAAGCATTCCAGAAAAATAGTCGTGAACACCACCGGCAAAAATACAGCCGACAACAATCCATATAAAAGCAATTGGTCCCCAAAGTGCACCCGCAATAGCACCAAAGATTGGTCCTAAACCAGCAATATTCAGGAATTGAATTAAAAAGATCTTCTTCCAGTTCATGGGAACAAAATCGACACCATCTTCTTTCGCGATAGCGGGGGTTACTTGATCAGGATCAACCCCAAATTTTTTCTCAACAAATTTTCCGTAAATCAAATACCCTAGAACAAGGGCAACGATACTTAAAATAAAGGTTATCATACTCGTGTTGTTTAGTTTGTAAATAGCTCTCTATAAAGTGAATCGAATCACTACAAACAAAACAAGCCGATTTGGCAAGA
>Ga0209272_10001948_pt1 | contig 12206 bp, 9 predicted proteins | sample tdDd002_FD_187125 | JGI IMG/M metagenome (GOLD analysis project Ga0209272, IMG submission 187125) | Marine sediment microbial communities from the Atlantic coast under amendment with organic carbon and nitrate - tdDd00.2 (SPAdes)... | ecosystem: Environmental > Aquatic > Marine > Coastal >... | reverse complement strand
GCAAAGTAGCCAACAACACCGACTACAATACCAACCACTAGTAGGGCAAATATTGAGTATTTCGCGCTTGGTCTAAATAGTGCACGCAAGTTCATTACTCTTCTCCAAATTTTTTGATTATTATATCTAAACTGATGTTACTTCATCTCTTTGAGCCCGAATTATAAACTAGATCAGACTGATTGATCCGGCTGAAATAGTATAAAATGAGACCTAGCTCCAACTCTATATTGCGAAATATAGAAAATAGACCTTTGCTCAAATTATATTCGGCATCACTAAAGTTAACCCAAAGCGCTCACCTTAGCAATAAAACTCGCCTAATCATTTGATTAGTTATGACTTTTATATTTATTAACATGATTTTTATGTTTATTAACTTCTTAAATGAAAAAAATTTACGCAGAATTTTGAAAATATTTTTCATTTAAGAATGAAACTTTTTCTAACACCTCTTGGTCTACTCATTCATAACCCTTATTCAATTTGCGAATAACAACAAGTATGTCGAAGCAATTAGCGCATCTGGTATTAATCATCTCTCTGGTAGGGCAATTTTTGCTTTCACCAGCGATGGCTATGCCGAATTTGTTACATGCTTTCTCTCATGCTCAGATGTCACCATTTTCTGACTCTAAGCTTTCTGATTCCGAGCTAATGCCCGCAGAGGCGATGCCTGTTGTTATAAATAAAACGCAATCGAATAGTAGCCTCCCCGAAGACGCAAACCAAGCCATGACACATGGGCAACAAGACTGTGATATGGCGATGTCAGGCCTAAGCAGTAATGATGGTCCGACTATCGATTGTGGTGCGCTATGTGAAATGCTTGGAGCCGGCAACTGTGCCTCTCACTGCACCTCAGCAACAGGGATCTTAACTCAACCTCAGATTAGCCTAATGTCCCCAGAAACAAGCGTTAGAGTGCAGTCAGGCTCATGGTCACCCCAGACTGTTGAGCTATCTTCATCCAATCCTCCTCCCAAATTTGAACAAGCTTAACTTTATTAGTTATTAGTTTGGCGCATTCGCTGCGCAATCAACATTATATTTCTGCCTCAACATAGACAGATGCACGACGCTGAAAACAATCGTATAGAAAATTGATCTGATGATTCGATGATCTAATGTGATGACAACAGCCGAAATTTGACTGCATTTCTGTCGGGGCACATGTTCAAATTGGAGTATATTATGAAAGCATTAATTACAGCTGTAGCACTTACCTTTGCAAGTTTCACCTCTATCGCTGCAAGCGTCTCTTTTCCGGACTCATTGGTCGTTACCGGCATTAATGGAGAAAAGAAATTTGATATCCATCAACCCCAGCTAGCAAACGGAGAAAACTTAATTGAACTTAGATATCACGATATTTTTGAGGTCAATGCCGATGACTCTGGGGCATGGGTAAAATCTGAGCCCCTGTATCTTTTAGTAAACTCACATGGTCAACAAGATTATCAAGCTGCCACGCCTACTATTGACACCGAAGATGAAGCCTATGACTTCATCGAAAATCCGGTGATCACACTTGAAGATGCTCAGGGAAAAAACAAAACGGTGGCCCTGCTCACTCATCAACAGCTGATGGCCAAAGTGTTACTGACTCAAAAGAACTAACGGTAAAATTGAGTTTAATAGTGCATTGATTAGAAAATTATCATTTACTACTCGATAAATGTGAATTACGTCAATGCGCTATTGCTTTCTCATGATAGACTTATCACAACTCATTATTCGGATGCATCATGTTTAAATCAGTACGCCGTCATGCTTTAGTCTTTTTAGCCTTGCTCGCTATGTTGAGCCAGGGGCTGATGACTAATGGCTTGTCGATGGTGAGAAATGCTGAGGCACATGAAGCTATGATGTCTGAATCACACGATTCAATGATGAGTATGGGAGATGGAGCTAGCTGCCACTCAGAACAGACAAGTAACACTGCCCATTGCTGCGATACTGAGCAGAACGAAGTGCTTCCCGGCACTGCTCAGAACTGCTGTGACGGCGATGGATTTTGCCAGGGCAATTGTAGCCACTGTCTTGTTATCTCTGTGACAGGTACTCTATTTTACGCTAAATCTTGGCCTGGATTTAGTCCTTCCCAACTTGCAATGGCCACTCAAATGCCTTATTTCCACTCTATCTCGTTAACAACAGATCTCAGACCTCCTATAGCTTGATTTGACTGGCTCTGGCCAACGAAAATCATCAACTTTATTGATTGATACGCTATATCTAAAAACAATTATTTATCGATCCAATTTATATCAATGACTTCAGACGGCGGTTTCGAAGCTATCTACATCTTTTGTAGGCTTCATCACGGCACAAGCTGATCACTGTAATTTATTGCGATTGCATATATTAGCCGTTAATTGTTATTCGCTTGTGAGTATTTCAAATGCCTGAAATACTGCGCAGATAGGCGATATAACTGCGGCCATCTATACGATGGAGTGAATTTATGAAAACCTTGTTAAGCCTAGTTTTATCTGCCTTTATTTTAGTTTCTATGGTGCCGGCAGCTTCTGCACATCAGCACGAGCATGGCCAACATGTCAGTGCCGATTATAGCTGCCCTATGCATCCGGAAGTTACCGGACAAAAGGGTGATAACTGCCCTAAATGCGGTATGAATTTAGAGGCAAAAACAGATAAGGCTGCCACCTCTAAACATAAGGGGAAAAAATGTGACTCTTGCCCTAACCACAGAGCAAAAGCACATAAAGATATGCATGCAGATACCCATGCCTGTCCTATGCACCCTAGTGTTAGCGGCAAGAAGGGCGATACTTGCCCTGATTGCGGTATGAACTTAACCGCCTCCAAAACTGCTTCCCAACATCATGGAAAAAAATGCGACTCTTGCCCTAACCATGGAGCAAAAGCGCATAAGGATATGCATGCAGACACTCATGCCTGTCCTATGAACCCAAAGATCACAGGAAAAAAGGGTGATACCTGCCCTAAATGTGGGATGAACTTAGAGCCAATCAAAACGGCGGCTAACGGAGCAGAGAAACACCCTGCTCACCACAAGCAACAATAAGTAAGAGCGGAGACAAGGCATTATGAGTCATTTTGAATCGAACAATAAGCGCACTAAGTTAGCCTATCTGCTAAGCCTATTTATGGTTATCACCCCGCAGTTAGCCCATTCACAACAGCTATTGGCTCAGACGAGTACAGCCGGGCATACAGAGCACAGGCATACGGATGCTAAAACGGTAACTTACTCTTGTCCTATGCACCCGGAGGAAACCAGTCACGAGGCGGGCAGTCGCTGCCCTAAGTGCAACATGTTCCTCACTCTCAATGAAGAGTCTGAGGAGGAAGTCGGAGCCAAGACCAATCTGACTGCCACTGAGCAAAAAACCTATGTCTGCCCCATGCACCCGGAGGAGACCAGTCACGAGGCGGGCAGTCGCTGCCCTAAGTGCAACATGTTCCTCACTCTCAATGAAGAGTCTGAGGAGGAAGTCGGAGCCAAGACCAATCTGACTGCCACTGAGCAAAAAACCTATGTCTGTCCCATGCACCCGGAGGAGACCAGTCATGAAGCCGGTAGCCGCTGCTCTATCTGTAATATGTTCCTCGTCGAAGAGGAAGAGGAGGAGAAAGGGAGCGTCGATCACTCATCTCATGATATGAGTAATCCCCCCCCGGAAGATCACTCTGGTCATGCACATGAAGCTCAAGAGGCAAAGACACCGGCAGATACCGTGTTCAATAGTGCAAAGCCAGCCCCTCTCGATGATGGAGCAAATATTAAATACGTCTGTCCTATGCATGCCCATATCATCAGCGATGTGCCAGGCACATGCCCTATCTGTGGCATGAATCTGGAAAAAGTTGAAGTCGGAGGCAATAGCAAAGAGATCCAGATAGATGTTTCTGGCGGCATGCAGCAGGCACTAGCGCTCAAGGTTGCCAGAGTCGAAAAAGATACCCTATGGAAGTTTGTCCAAACCGTCGGTCAGATAGATTATGACGAGAGCAAGATAAATCATATCCATGCACGTGTGAATGGCTGGATAGAGAAGCTCACCATCGAATCTGTCGGTGACAAGATAACTAAGGGGCAGCTGTTATATGAGATCTACTCTCCCGATCTCATCAATGCCCAAGATGACTTTCTGCTCGCACAAGATACCTTAAGGCGTGCAGGAAGCAGTGAGAACTATAAAGACTTAGTGAGAAAATCCGGGCTCCGTCTAGAATTGCTGGGCTTTAACAAGAGTCAGATAAAGGCCCTTTCCAAGTCTAAGAAAACTCAGTATCGGGTTCCGTTTTACGCTAAGAGTGACGGCATAGTTAAGGCACTATCTGTCAGAGACGGCATGTATATCCAGCCATCGACTGAAGTGATGTCTGTCGTCGACCTGTCTAAGGTATGGGTCATCGCCGATGTGTTTGAAAATGAGCAGAGCTGGCTTGAGATTGGCCAAAAAGCCGAGGTATCCGTACCAGCCATGGGACTCAAGGGAATTGAGGGGCAAATTGACTATATCTACCCTGAACTCGATGCCGTTACCCGCAGCTTGAGAGTCAGAATCGTAGTGAACAATAAGGATGTCGAACTTAGGCCTAATACGCTGGCTAAGATTGACATATTTGGTGGTCCCAACAGAGACACCTTGGTCATTCCACAAGAAGCCCTGATTCAGACCGGTAAAGAAAACCGCGTCATAGTTAAGCTCGAAGACAATAGCTTTACCGCCCGTAAGGTAACGGTAGGCATGCTTAGTCAAGGCAAAGCCGAGATCATAGATGGGCTTGAAGAGGGCGAACGAGTAGTGACTTCGGGCCAGTTTCTTCTCGACTCCGAAGCCAGCCTCAAGGGGAGCTTAATGCGCCTCAGCAGCGGCCACCAGCATTAAGGGAGAGGATTCATGCTTAAAAAAATTAACGATGAAGCCTCGATTAAGCAAAGGCTCACTATGGTTGTCACTTTAGATAATTGGAGGAATAGGTAATGCTTAAAAAAATTATCGAAGCCTCAATCAAGCAACGTCTCATGGTATTGATCATCACGATCATGATCACTGTGTGGGGTGTTCAAGAGCTTAGAAATACGCCGTTAGATGCCCTTCCGGATCTTTCCGATGTGCAGGTGATCATTAAAACCCCGTTCCCCGGACAGGCACCTAAGCTTGTCGAGGAGCAGGTGACTTACCCGTTATCCACAGCCATGCTCGCCGTACCCGGAGCTAAAACTGTTCGCGGTTACTCTTTCTTCGGTGACTCCTATGTCTATGTCATTTTTGAAGATGGTACCGACATCTATTGGGCAAGATCCCGCGTTCTGGAATACCTCAACCAGGTCAGCAGTCGTTTACCTCAAGGTATCCAACCCTCTCTGGGGCCGGATGCTTCCGGAGTAGGTTGGATATTCGAATACGCCTTAGTAGACAGGTCCGGTAATTTAGACCTGTCCCAACTAAAAAGCCTGCAAGACTGGTACCTGAAGCTAGAACTGCAGAGTGTTGCCGGGGTTTCCGAAGTCGCCACGGTTGGCGGTATGGAGCAGACTTACCAGATAGTAATTGAACCCGATAAGTTGGCTATCTATAAGCTGGATATCGCCTCAATTAAGAACGCGATCGCTAAGTCGAATACCGAAGCCGGTGGTTCTGTTATCGAGATGGCCGAAGCCGAATACATGGTGCGAGCTAAAGGCTATCGACAGACATTAGATGATTTCAGAGAGATCCCACTGGGAATAACCAGCCCCTCCGGTACTCCTCTGTTACTGAAAGATGTGGCAACCATTCGAAAAGGTCCCGCATCTCGACGCGGTATTGCCGAGCTTGATGGTGAAGGTGAAGTGGTCGGTGGTATTATCGTCATGCGTTATGGCGAGAATGCATTAGCCACCATCGAAGCGGTAAAAGATAAACTGGAACAACTCAAGGCCGGTCTCCCGCAGGGGGTTGAGATCATCCCAACCTACGACAGATCTCAACTGATCGAAAGTTCGGTCGAGAACCTACTCCATAAGGTCGTAGAGGAGATGTTTGTCGTCGGTCTTGTGTGTCTGCTTTTCTTGCTGCATGCGCGTTCGACACTCGTAGCCGTGATCACCTTACCTTTGGCTATTCTCATCGCCTTTATCGTAATGAACAAGATGGGGGTGAATGCCAACATCATGAGCCTCGGCGGCATTGCAATTGCTATCGGGGCGGTAGTCGATGGCGCTATCGTCATGATCGAGAATATGCATAAACATCTCGAGCATTTTAAAGAGGAATATCAACGACCACCTAACAATAAGGAGCACTGGAAGATAGTCACAGAAGCATCTATCGAAGTCGGTCCTGCACTGTTCTTTTCGCTGCTGATTATTACGCTAAGCTTCGTACCTGTCTTTGCTCTCGAAGCCCAAGAGGGTAGATTATTCAGCCCACTCGCCTATACCAAGACCTTTGCAATGGCTGCGGCGGCCCTGCTTTCGATAACCTTAGTCCCCATTCTGATGGGCTTTTTCATTCGAGGTAAAATCCCCAAGGAAACCAGTAATCCAATCAGTCGGGTGTTGATCGCTATCTACAAGCCTTCACTAACACTGGTATTAAAGTTCCCTAAAATCACGCTCATTGTCGCCATCATTACTCTACTCAGCGCCTGGTATCCTCTGAACAACTTAGGCAGTGAGTTTATGCCAGAGCTTGAAGAGGGCGATCTGCTCTATATGCCTACCGCTCTGCCGGGGATAAGTGCCAGTAAGGCCGCGGAGATATTACAGCAAACCGATCGACTGATTAAAACTGTGCCTGAGGTGAAACGGGTATTTGGTAAAGTAGGCAGAGCCGAAACGGCGACCGATCCGGCCCCGTTAACCATGCTTGAAACCACCATCATGCTCAATCCAAGAGATGAATGGAGAGAGGGCATAGCGCTTAAAGATATTATCGACCAACTGCAGCAGACGGTTAAAGTTCCCGGCCTGACTAACGCCTGGGTCCAACCCATCAAGACCCGCATCGATATGCTATCAACCGGCATCAAGACGCCGGTAGGCATCAAGATAACGGGGGCCGATGTCGATGAGCTGCAGAAGATTGGTACCAATATCGAAGCCATCCTCAGTAAGTTGCCGAATACTAAGTCAGCCTATGCCGAGCGTGTCGGTGGTGGCCGATACATAGATATCACGCCTAAACTCGATGTCGCTTCCCGCTACGACATGACCCTCACCGACATACAGGATGTGGTGCGTTACGCCATCGGCGGCATGGAGATCGGTGAATCGATACAGGGGGCAGAGCGATATCCAATTAATCTTCGCTACCCCAGAGAGCTTAGGGATAATATCGAGAAACTCAGGGAGCTGCCCGTGATCACTAAAACAGGACATTACCTGCCGCTGCGTAACTTAGCCGATATCGAGATCACCGATGGGGCGCCTATGCTCAAGAGTGAAAATGGTCGCCTAATATCTTGGGTATTTGTCGACATTGAGGGCACCTCAATTGGTGAATATATCGATGAGGCAAAGCAGGCATTGGATAACGAGCTCACTATACCTCCCAGATATAGCTATGGTTTCGCAGGACAGTATGAGTATATGCAACGCGTCGACGCCAAACTGAAGAAGGTGATACCTATGGCACTCGGGGTTATCTTCATTCTGCTTATGATGACCTTCGGTTCGACACTACAAGCAGGAATAATCATGCTCAGCCTGCCGTTTGCCTTGGTTGGCAGCACTTGGTTACTCTATGCCTTAGAGTACAACATGTCGGTTGCCGTCGCCGTTGGTATGATTGCGCTGGCAGGGGTTGCGGCCGAATTCGGGGTAGTGATGTTGGTATACCTCAATAACGCCATCAAGCATAGAAAGGAGACTGGCGGTTATGAATCTGTCACCGATCTGAAGGAAGCCTTAATCGAAGGTGCCGTCATGCGTATTCGCCCTAAGGCTATGACCGTCGCGACCATCTTCTTCGGACTCCTGCCCATCATGTGGGGCGCAGGTTCAGGCAATGATGTAATGCAAAAGATTGCCGCACCTATGATTGGCGGCATGATCACAGCCCCCTTACTGTCTCTGTTCGTGTTACCGGCACTGTACCTGCTCATTTACGGCAGAAAGCTAAATTCGACACAGTAATACCAATTTGTATTAGTCATGATTTATTGAAAGCACAGCCCACCAGTGGACTGTGCTTTTTCTTATCTAAAGTTATAAACGAAATCGCTTCACGGAACGGGTAAGTGAACGCGCGAGTTCATTAACCTCAGCGCTGCGGTCGGCCACTCCACTCGCCTCCAGGGCATTTTGATTGGCAGTATTGAGGGTTTCACCCATGCTGACTTCAATATTCTGACTATCGGCTAGCTGCTCATCGGCGACCTGAGCAATATGTTTGCTCATCTGCTCAATCGTACTCAAGGAGGCATCCATATGTTCAATCGCCTGTCCCAACTCCCGGCTCTGAATGACGCATTCTGCCGCTTTAGATTGCCCGAGAGAGATGGAGTCGGCTACCGACTCGGTTTCCTGCTGCAATGCAGTGATTGTCGTCTGGATCTCGGCGGTAGACTCTTGGGTTCGCATGGCTAAGGTTCGCACCTCATCGGCAACCACCGCGAAGCCCCTGCCATGCTCACCCGCCCTGGCCGACTCAATGGCCGCATTCAGCGCCAGCAGATTAGTCTGTTCAGCAACCCCAACAATCGTATCTAATATCCCACCGATATTTTGACTATGATGACTCAAGCGAGACATCACCTCTACTGACTCACTGAGTCCGTTTGACAGGTTTTTAATCGTTTCACTGTTGGTACTTGCTATGCCTTTAATTTCACGACTGCTTTTTGATGCCTGAGTCACGTTATCGGCCGTCTTATCGGCTTCATCTTTCACAACGGTCGAACTCGTAAACAGCTGCTCAGCTCTTATTCTGACATTTTCCACCCGCTCTATCTGCTCTGCTGCGACAGATGCAATACGCTGACCCTGTTGACTGGACGCTAACGCTGAATCATCGAGAGAATGGGCATTTTCACTAATCTCATTGAGCAGCTGAGTCAGGTCTTGAGATAATTTATTGATATTATCGGTCAAGGTGCCGAACTCATCATCCGTTTGCTTAGTGATACGCTGAGATAGATCTCCGTCGGCAATGCGTCCCAGAGCTTGATTGACTAATTGAAGGGGCCCCAACATGGCTCTGGTGGTAACGATTGAGATAAAGCTCGCCATCAACACAAACACCAATGCGAGAATAATCGCTAGGGTTTCACCGGCGGTTATCTTATCTTTTGCGGTTGCTTGCAGTTGAACAAGTCGTTGGTCAGCTAAATTAGCCAACAGATCAAGCTGCTCATAACTTGCCGCGAAACTCTGCTCCCCCTTATCATAGGCCCCCTGTGCTAGCTCCCCTTGGGTTATAATACGGTGCTGTAACAGGTACAACTCTCCCGGTTGAAGTAAGTATTGCTTCAGCAAGTCTATTGCTTGGGAAGATTCCTCCATAATGTCTTGAATATTTAGGGGTTCAGCCTGCCTTCTTAAGAAACCGAAATTAGTTGTCAGATTACTCATTAAAAAACCAATATCTTCCTGATGGGCCGTCACTCCTGAAGCGATATCAACCCGAGTCAGCCCTGACATGGTATTTCCCATGGTAAACAACATGTCGTCTATTCGGGTGCCAGTGCCAATGACCTCCTCTAACAAACGAGCCTCCTCTGGAGCCGAGATCAACTCCAGATCCAACATCAAATTACTCGCATCGAAGCGGTAACTTTCAAACTCCTGATACTGTTCTTGAAATCTGGAGCTCGCTTCGATGATGGCCAACTTTGCCCCAAACATACTCTTACTCTCTGCAAGAAATTGCTGAAACTCAACTTCGGCCTGCTTAAGTAAATTGAGCATTTTACTCTGGTCTAAGACTTTGCCCTTAAGCCTCGATAACTCTTCGTTATAGCGGGTTTGTAACTGAATAAATTGATTCTGACTGCGATCCAGCTCAGGACGCGCTTTATGCGTATTGGCAACGGCTAATAATTTTACCATCTCCAGAAGCGTCAACTGCAGAGCATGACTCTGCTTTAATACTGGCACCGCCAGCGTTTCGACATTTTGGTTGGCAAGATTTATCTGGCTGAGGGAGTAATAGAAAAAGCTGCTGCCGGCAATGAGCAACACGCCAATAGCGCTAAAGCCAAAGGTGATTTTCTGTCGAATGCTGAACTGTAAACTCATCATAGACAAACCTATATGTACAAAATCAAGTCCATACCAAAGCGGTACGGCTTAACCCGATTTCAGGTTATTGAATAAGTAACCAGATTTAAGTTTAGCAGTAATTTTTCACCACTCATTAATGGAAAGCTCAAAGACTCCCTTTAGACATTGAGGGCAATCACAGAGAAAAATCCCCCCTGAGGATCATTGATAACGGCAAAGCGACCCACTTTCGGGATATTCGTCGGAGGCACACATATCTTCCCCCCTAGCTTGGCTGCTTTAACCGCGGTCTCGTCGCAATCGGCCACCGTAAAATAGAGCATCCAATGAGGTGCAATATCTCCCCACTCCTCAGTCATCTCCATCATGCCGCCAAAAGCTTTTCCATCGGCAAGCCACTGTGTATATTCAAAATCCGGCATATCACCAGGCTGCACTTCCCAGCCTAAGATATTTGGGTAAAACTGTTTCGCGAGTTCACTATCCCGGCTAGCCAGCTCCACCCAGCAAAGCGTCCCTACCTCTCCTTTTTTCCCAGCCCCTTTATGCTCACCCGCTTGCCATATCGCAAACTGTGCTCCTTCAGGGTCACTGAGTAACGCCATTCTGCCGGCAGTGCCAACATCATGTGGGCCAAGCAACAACTCCCCACCATAGGATCTAACCAACTCTATGGTGCTATCGACACTATCGACAGCAAAGTAGACCGTCCAGTTCGTTGGCACACCTTGCTCACTCATTTCGGCATGCATCTGATAGGCGGCACCTATCTCATAGGTTTCATCACCGATGACCAGATTAAACAGAGTATAAACGCCATCCGGAATCGGGATATCCTGCAAACTCCAACCTAACAATTCACTATAAAATTGCTTGCCCGCTTTCGCATCGTGACTAGCCAGCTCAACCCAACAAGGCTGTCCCTGAATATATCGTTCGACGTTCATAAACAGCACCTTTGGCCGATAAATAAAAACCACAAATATTCGCATCTAACTGAATTTAGTTAAGCTTGTTTTCTGATTTCTGTCTATGCTAAATGCGATATAGTTACTCGTTCAGTTCGATATTGTCTGCATATAGCACTTCAAGCCAAGGTTTATACTCTTTTTAAAACTCAGAAATTTAACGTGACATCTCAGGATGAAAGAATCGATATTAAGGAAAGCCAATGTCATTGACTCAAAAACAGATCCTTTTGGTACAACACTCATTCTCTCAGGTAGAGCCCATCGCTGAGCAAGCCGCCGATATTTTTTATAGCGCTCTTTTTGAGATAGACCCCTCACTCAAGCCTCTTTTTAGAAGCAATATAAAAATGCAGGGTCGCAAGCTTATGGCGATGCTAAAGGCTGCCGTAGATGGGTTAAACGATCTCGACTCTTTGGTGCCCGTTCTGAAGCAATTAGCCAAAAGACACAATAGTTACGGGACTAAACAAAGCCACTTCACGCCGGTAGGAAACGCCCTACTCTATACCCTAAAGACCGGGTTGGGAGAAGCCTATACTGAGGAAGTAAGACAAGCGTGGATCACGGTTATTCATCTGGTTGCCGATGTGATGAAACCAGAGATCACAACCTGATAAGTAAACCGCTATTAAAAACAAAATAAACTCCATATACTGCTTTATGTATAGGGGAAATATGTCGTCTTATATAAGCTATTCGAAAGTTCAACGGCTTAGCCCGTACTTGAAATTCAATTCAAGCTGAGCTTAATTGTGAATGATTGTTATAAGCTAAAGTCATCATTGAGGTTTGTTTTGTCTGCTTTTTATCACAGATGTCGTTATTTCTTTCTTCCGCTGCTCATCACAGCTTTTTCATTAGGCTTGATCCATTTTTCTCAAGACGATTGGCAAATTTGGCAAGGGAGCATTAACCAGCTTCCTTTTTGGCTGCTGGTCACGGCAGCCGCTCTTGCACTGCAATTTAACCGTAGTCGTTTAGCCTATCTCGCCATGCTGCTATTGCTGTTTTATGCAGACAAACAGCATCAG
>Ga0209272_10001946_pt1 | contig 12212 bp, 9 predicted proteins | sample tdDd002_FD_187125 | JGI IMG/M metagenome (GOLD analysis project Ga0209272, IMG submission 187125) | Marine sediment microbial communities from the Atlantic coast under amendment with organic carbon and nitrate - tdDd00.2 (SPAdes)... | ecosystem: Environmental > Aquatic > Marine > Coastal >... | reverse complement strand
ATTGGCGGTATAACGTTCCCGGGGTTCACGATCGTTCGCAACTCGAATCAACCCATTATCTTCAATACACTTTTATCTATGTCACTCACCGAAAGTTAGACTCATCATGCGAATGTCGGGACACCCTCGTGTTAGCTGATGAAAAAGCCGTTTACATTACATAAACTACTACATCACAGTTTCCATGGCATTTGAGTTCTTTCCGATTTTAGTTTTAACACCTCAAAGAAGTTATCTTGCTCATATCTTGTTGAAAGAATATTGCAATTGAGTAACACAGAGGACATTACTTTAGTAAAAGCCTTATCTCTTCCAGTGAAATAATTTGAGTTTTTACTCTTGTTGAAAATTCTAACCGAGTGTCCTGTCAGAAAATCTATTGATTGAATTAATACATCTTTTTTTGAGCTTACAAATTGTACTCTTCTTAGATTTGAAATTTCGTCATATTCTTTCATTGTGTCAGTCCATTTAGCTAAAGCGTTGGAAAACTGTTTCTGTTCATCGTGATATATGAATAGTTTGTCCATTGACCGTAGTCGCTGTATGGAAGTTGAGCCAATTATGTTTAGATATGCATCTAAATGTGGTAATAGACTCATTTCTCTGTTCCTGTTTGTCATATCTCTAATAGGTACTAAATTTTTGATATCTAAGTTATGTTCTGAATAGTCGACAACAATGCTTTTTACTTGCTTACAACATTCAGTTATTCCTCTGTCATTAACACCTTCAACCAATGAATCTATATACTTTGAAATTGCATCAACGAGTGAATCATTATAGTCCATCTCACATATTTCTATATACTTAGATAGCAACTCATCTGTTAGATTATTATATAGCACAGTTGCAGCAGCTCTTTTTCTCCCTCGCAAGTCGCTAAACTCTGTATTCAAGTGTAGTGGGTACACACAATACTCAACAATATATTTGACTATTTGAAATCTCTTGTTAGTTATATCAATATAGTACTTGGCGTTATAACTATCAAACACAGTAATTAAATCTTCCATTAATGACTGTGTAAATCTATAGTTTGCAGTCGACTTTAATTCTCTAACTGTACCCCAACCCATTCTCATAGTATTTAATACACCAGTAATTTTGTCTCTAACTTCGTCGACATCTTTCTTCTTTATACACAATGAACCTAAAGCGAAACTAGGTTGTTCTCCCCAATTCCAACCATTATCCTTTAGTTTTGGGTTGCCAGTATTACCACTTTCATCGATGAACATTACATAATCCATGTACTTACCTCCAAAATAGTTATGAACATTTATAGTAGTTCAGACTTCAGTTCAATCTTGTAATAAGAAATTGGATTAGCTATATAGAGATAGTCTAAGGCGTTTTTTCAGCTAACGTTCCCGGCGTTCCCGACGTGCCCCTCTTGGTCTATTTCATATACTCTATTGTAACATTTAAAGCGTGAAAAAGCCCCTGAATTTGTAAGTTCAAGGGCATGTTTGGGAACGCTCGTGTTAGGTGTTGGTAAATACGGGCTACATGTAGAATTTAATCTGTGAAATATATTAAGTATTGTATTTATCAATTATTGCACAATAATTTATTCCGAAATTGTAAACTTGTAATTATTTGACAAACTTTGATTTTATCCATTTTCCTGTAATCTTAAGTACTGTAATTACTAAGCATACCAGTAAGACAGAAATAGAGTATGTTATTGATGAAAAATTTGGATTTACTGTATATAATCGAAATGCAATTATTAAATAACCAATCAAAGTTATACAAATTACAGACAATTTAATTACTTCTTTATTCTCCTTCCCATAAAAATGAGCTATCACCAAATACATCTCCGTTACACAAAACGCAGCTATGATTTTGATAATGTCAAGATTGATTGATTTAATAATGTAAGTAATCTTTTCATTGATTATTATTCTGCCTGACATATTATTAGTATAATTCTCTATGAATTCATTTACTACCTCATTTGATGAATAAAGTGATCTCGACAACTCAAAAAACAGCACAAAAATACCAATTATAGCTAACGCAACAAACACTCTGTGAAGCCTCTTATCACTTTCGCTATAACTCTTGTTTGCCATTATACAGTTTGCCATTATGTAAAGCATTAAAATTACTGCTTGCATAATTCCTCCTTTATATGGTTGATAACAATAAACTTTAAAATCTTACTGTAAAAAGCTAGAGATTAATTCATAAATGAATCCTCTATTTAATGATTATCCCACAACAGTATTAGTCATTACAATTAAATGTAAATTCTAAAAACTTCATTATCCTCCAAAAACCTCAACAGTTTATACACTAACAGAACAATTATTGATGAACTTTTCATAAAACGATAACCCTGATAAAACACTACTTACTAACTAGAAAACTAAACCCTTAGTTTTGTAAGTGCACATGAATTACATAGTACACAATTCTTTAGGATTTGGAATTCACCACATATTGCTCAAATGAGTCAACTCAGTATTTTCTGACACCTAACGTTCCTAAAGTTCCCGATGTGCCCCTCTAGGTCTATTTCATATACTCCATTCTAACATTTTGAGCGTAGAAAAGTCCCTAAATATTTCTATTTAAGGGCATGTTGGGAACTTCTATGTTAGATGCCGTCTTTCCAAGTGTTTATTCCATTACTAAGAATCACTTAAGTCAACGATTTGAACTTTATGCTTGTATGGGGAAAGTAAGTCTAGAAGTTGACTATAATCCTCATCATAGCCATGACTCCACTCAAACATTGATTTAAGCATGTTTATTGTTAGCTCATAATGACAACTTTCAAACCCATACCTCTGCTTGACCCAACGAGTTAGAATACGATCATTTCGCACTTGGATGGGTGTATCCAAAACAAGTATTAAGTCAGACAGTTCAAGTAAAATCTTATAGTCATCACGATAAACGCCTTCAACAATCCAAGATTCACTTCTGTTTATACGCTCTATTAAATACTTAACGTCTTCAGGTGATCTTCGAATATTACCAGATTTTCTCCTTACATAAACCAGATTATCCAACTCATACTGATAACAATAATTAGACTCCGACAACGCTTTTGCTAAAGTAGTCTTACCACTGGCAACTGCGCCTAGTATCCATATCTTCTTATGACCATTAGCTAATTTGATATCCACTTTTCGTAACTACTCCACTTCTATGAAAACTAATATTGGTCTAGCACGTTATTGTAGAATCATTTTTGATGATGTTGCGTTATCAGCGAGTTTTATAGTCCGTGGCTCAATATCTCTAGACGTATGTATTACAAAAAACAACTGCTTTAACTAACAGAACAGCAACATGACTCGTCAAATGATCCGTATTATGTATATGCTTCAAGATTCTTTAGTTGCATAGCTTTCAAAAGAGAACTTATTCTAATTTAAACTCCATATGTATATCATCTGGGTCTTGATCATATAAAACTTGGACTATTTCACTTGTGTGAACACACCCTAGTCTCTTATAAGCTGCTTGACTCTCTTTAGAAGAACTAGCAACAATGTATAACTTTTCAGCATTTAACTCTTTGCCATAGGCCACACATTTCTCAAATAGTGCTTTTCCAATTCCAAGACCTCTATGTTCAAGTGATACATGCAACTCCATTAAATGAATGTAGTGATTTGACGATCCATATTTCACTGAGTCACACCCTGCAAAACCTATTAAAGACTCATTCTCAAATGCGCCAATAAGTAGACCATTTGACTTGATGATGTGCTTAAATCTTTCGTTAACTTTTTGCGATTTCTTTGCTTCATTCCAGTCCTCTATATGTGGATTATGAACCAGTTCGTACTGACTATTCACTTTTTCCCAGTCATACTCTACGACCTGATAACGTTTAAAGTCAGCAAGTAAATTATCATTTAGATCTTTTTTCCTTATATTTCTATATGTAATATTCAATAATACTCCTTATACTATAAATCCTGATATTTAAGATTCTTCTTCTACTATACTTTCTAACAGTTTCTTTAGTTGTTTATATTGTTTAGATGTTAAGTCGTGTTTTATTATATTATTTGATTCACCAGCTAAAAAGACTAACAAGTATGACTTACCGATTTCAATACTATAGTTCCGTACTTCAGTGTTTATAGGTTCATTGAAAACAAGTTCATACTCGCCTGGACTATTCACAGTAACGGTCGAACTCATTGAAGACTTTTCAATTTCAAACCCTAACAATAATCTTAACACCTCAGAACTTTGATCCGGGTCTAATTTATTGTAAACAGCGTCAGTTTTACTATTTCCAGTATAAGCAATCAACATTAAATCTTCTATTTTCACTTCTTGTTCAAACTGATAGGTGGACTTAAATGTCGATTCATTCAATAAAACAGACCGTTTAAAACCATCAACTTTTGAATTTCCATATTCGATTTGTCGTGAAAACTCTTTCTCTGAACATGCAGTCAGACATAAAGAAAGAATACAGATTAATGTGAGAAGTTTTTTCATGATTATTCCTCCTTAATTGAATGTAGCTCGGACTTAATACATCATACAAGCTACTCGGATATACATTAACCTTGGGAATATGGCAACTAACGTTCCCACGGTTCAAGATCGTTCCCCACTATTTAATCACTCTTCAATATTTTAACATATTCAAGTCAGTAAAAATTCCCCAATTCGTATAATAACCGGGGAATGTCTGGAACCGCTGTGTTAGTAGATGGTTATTCGATTTTTTTATATTGAACGTTTTCTCATAGTTACAGCCCAACAAATACTAAGTCCATAATACTGGCCACAAGTCATATCTTTCATTTTTCTTATTTCTATCACTTCGAAATATTGCTCTAAAACTTTTACTAATTTCTTCTCAGAATACCCGAGACCACCAGCCATAGTCTCTTTTTTGTATACATCGTAATCAGATATGTTTGCACCTCCATCGAGATTAAAACAGGTTAAGGTAAAGTATCCATTTTGACTTAATAAAGTGTCAATTTTGCTTAAGTATTCTGATCTTCGATGTGGTTTTATATGGTGAAGACAGCCACTATCATGTATTAACTCAAATTTTTGATCTTCGAAGCTAACTTCAAAAAATGAATCGTTAATGAAGTGAACATGACTTTCAAATTTTTGAGCATATTCTTTAGCTATTCTTATAGATTCTTCAGATAGATCAATAGCTGTTGCATTGAAATTATTACTCGAAAGATAGATTGAATTTCTACCATTGCCACAACCAATATCTAAAGATCTTCCTCTAGTTATTAATTCCTTGTTTACAAATTCAACAAGATTTTCATCTGGTTTTTCTGTCATAAATGGTATTTTTCTATCTTTATCCGAATAAAAATTATCCCACCATGATTTGTCCCATTTATCTAACAGACTATCTAACATTTGTAGAGTATCTTCATTTGATAATAGTATTTCCTCATCGATTTTAGTTAAACTTTCTTCCATTTATATTATCTCCTAAGCATTTATTTACCACCTCTAATTATACCATTTCACTATCAAAATGTCACATATTCATAGGTCATAAACCTAAGTAATACCAGTACATACAGCCAGTTCTTTATTTTTATTACGACTCATGTTAATTTATATTATATTTAATTATAAATACAAAAAAAGTTAGTATCATTTATGTATAATAAAAATACTAACTTACGAATTTACTTGGTTGTCTTAACTTTTATAAAACTCAATATTAAATCATCGTCAGCAACCACATTGTCAAAATACTCAACAACTCGATCTCTAGATTTCAACCCTTCACCTGTTGGCAAATATCCTCTTTTGATATACATTCTTTGCGCACTTCCATAGCCACTAATTAGTCCGACTGACAAACCCAGTGTCTTAGTTTTGGTAAATGCGACGTCTTCTGCTTCATTCATTAACTTAGAACCTATACCTAATCGTTGATACTTCTTTAGAACATTAAAGTCTTTCAATTCAGGGATATTTCGACTGCTAAAGTAACTGTCTTCAGAGTTCCACTGTATTGTTATATAACCAGCGAACTCGTTATTTAATTCTGCTACTAGTACTGACCTTAATCCCTGGTTTTGCTCTAAAAAGTATGACACATACTGACTTTCTGGCTTACACCAACCTTGTTCATTAAATGCAGAAGATATAACAGATATATCAGCTTCCACCATTAATCGGATTCTAATGTCAGTTTCCATATGGCCTCCTATTTCGTTACTATACATGAACCAATAGTTATCTGTTTATATCTATTCTAACTCCGTTCGAAAGTTAGCTTAGAATTACTGTCTACTAACGTTCCTAAAATTCCCGACGTGCCCCTCTAGGTCTATTTCGTATACTCTATTTTAACATTTAAAGGGTAGAAAAACCCCTAAATATTTCTATTTAAGGGCATGTTGGGAATTTCTATGTTAGGTGATGAATTCGCGCTACAATGCACTAACTTTTCCATAAATGCTCTTTAACTCAATGATATCCATATCGAGTATTGGTTCATACATAAATGAGTTCAAATGGATACTTTCAGGTGTCATAATATTTACACTATCTAGTAGTTTTATTATTTCAACTGTTCCGATCTGACAGTACCCCTCATATAATTTTCGTGTTTGATTACCAGTAGCATCTACCATTGTCAGAAACTCTAAATTGCTCCCAGACTTTACTTGCCTGCCTTCTTTCCAAGTATAAGTATGAACAGTGCTGTTTATTTTTGCCTTCATGTATTTCTCTGCTTTTAGTCTTGTGGCAATTGATAAAATTATTTTGCTCTCAAGCTTTGAATCACCATCAGCAATTGTGTCAGCTGTAGTAGTAATAGTATCAATGATACTATTATTAGCATTGATACCCTTAAAATTATCATTACCAATATACTCTTTGTAAACTGGCTTCAAGGTGTCAAAATCAATACTGTTACTATCATTTTTTAAATGAAGTAGATTAGTCAGCAATAAATAATCTTTATCAATTGAAGCATGAGGATTAACTTTTTTGTCAACTCCATATTCGATCAGATTTCTAACAAATGGTATCAATGCTATAGTATTTTTAATACTTAAATCCTTTTTCCAAACATTAAAAGGCTGATTTTGATATACTTCATTTTCAAGAACTATTTCATTTTCAATTTTAAAAGCTGAATATCGATTATTTCTTGGTACACCTAAACGACTAGATACCGTTCTATAAAAATCGAAATTATGCGATAAGATCAATAAATAAAATTCACTAATCTCTGATATCTCTTTAAGATACTCTATTATGGCGTACTTATTCTTATAGTCAAATGAATCAGCAATATCATCAATGACAATTAGTTTCCTAGTACCTTCTCGGCGCATGCGCTCAATGTCAAATATTATGTTAAGTAAGTATAAAGCTCTTCGTTCCCCTTGACTAAGAGTGTCTTTTTCTTCTAATTCACTACGATCCATAGTAATCCAGTTTCTAGGATCAAGGTTTTCCACATTTCCATCTTTACAAAACTTGAAAACAACCTTTGGTAAACTTTCACCAATAATTGCGCTTTTAAGATTATCAATTCCCATACAATAAGGTACTGAAAATCTATTGTTGAAGATATCAATCGCTTCTTTCCATGGTGTTTCCTCAAAGTTTGTTTCTTTAATTTCTTCATCTAATGTAAGGTACAAACCTTTCAACTCATTATATTTTTCTTGTTCTTTCTTGAAATATGAGAGCCATAACTTCTTCTTAAAAGTATTTAACTTTCCAATTTCCAATTCTTCAATAATCGATGGATTATTTTCAATTATATCTTTTAGAATTGTACCTTTAGCGTCACTAAGAAGTTTTTCAATTGCTTTAAATTCTGCCGTTGCTTGCAACGTTGAGTCTATTTCCTTAATTTTCTTATTTAATTCTCCTACATTCTCAATTGGTGTGTTCCCAGCTAAAACAATCCTATTTTCTTTTACAAAAAAACTATTTTTCTTTAATCCTTTTTCTATGTCTTTTAATTTAGGAAGTGTAAACTTTCCTTTATCTAGAAAATCGTACTCCTGATAAACTTCATCACTTTTACTCAAGAAATCATTTATTTTACTTTGAAAATCTTCTGATTTAATTTTTTTGATTACTGAAACATCGAATATACTTGAGTATTGAATGTTTGAATAGTCATAAGTAATTGTGGAAAAATCTATTGCTCCAATATTGAGTAATATGCTTCGTTCTGCAAATCCAAAATCGCTCATAATTTTCGGTTCAAGATCATATATCACTTTACCTAATGAGGTACGTTTTATTTTGACACCAGAAGTTTTCTCTATTGCTTTCATTAATTCCGTTCTAGCTTTTAAAACTTTTTCAAGGGTTGTTTTTGTTTCAGTTTTAATTAACAATGCTGCTACACTATCAGACTCATAGGAGTTTTCGAATGATTTAATTACAAAAATATCTTCACTTGCAATTTCAGTATTATCAATAGTAATTCCAGTCTTTACTGGAGTACAGCCAAATATTGCGTCACAAACTTCAGCTTTTTTGCTATCCTGAATCTTCTTAAATGTTTTTGTTAGTGATGTTTTCATAAGACCATTACGTGCGTAAACAGCATTCACGTTAGATACGTCGAACATAAACTCTTGTTTTAGCTTTTTCACGCCAAAACAGTTTTCAAGCTCAAGATTCAATTTATTCATGCTCTTACCTCTTTCTGTATGATTACATAACTTTGGATTAAACTTATACTAAGAGAATTTTTCACCTAACGTTCCCGGGGTTCACGATCGTTCGCACCCGGTTCAAACCATTGATTGTTCAACTATCTTAACTTTAAACCACATTATAAAATCATTTAACAAAGCGAATGTCGGGACACCCTCGTGTTAGGGGATGGTATTGCGTGCTAATTAGACTTATGAACTATCATAAAACCAACGGTTTCAGAATTTGTTCTAACTGTATACTTCATTTTCATTTTAATCTCTGCTCTTGTGTTTAGGATATATTCTCTTAGTTCACTTTCTGTCATGTGGACGAATACTCCACTAATTATCTCGAACTTATACCTACCATCATGTTCAACTTCAATGTTGGTGATTAATTCGTCAATCTTGTATTCTTCGAATTTTATTGATAAGCTATTTATTGATACATCAATTGCTTTGCTCTCCAAACACAGAGTGTCAATAACTCGCTCTGCTTTCAACAAGTTGCATTTTTGTTCAAATTGCCTAAACTTGTTTTCTAACTCGTATCCATGAAATGAATCTCGATAACCTATTAAAGAATCATAACTCAAATTACTTCTACTCATTATATGAAAAAACTCTGTTAACCAATTATTATTTCTATAATTAATCTTATGAATACTAACTAAGCCATTATCATTAAGACCTCTCATAAACTCAAGCAGAATATACTCAAACATAATACTTAAATCCTGAGTAATGTTATTCTCTAAAAATCTTGTGAAAGTTTTAATACTGAACTCAAGTTCTTCGCTATAAGTCTGTAATCCTAAGTGATCATTGTTCTTTAAAAATGAAAATCTGTTCTTTACTATGCTTTCCAGTTTGTTATTGTAAAGTTTCTCAATTTGCTCAACTTGATTATCTGATAACGAATGATTCCTTCCATTAAGAACCTCAAACTGCAAGTAAACTGACTCCACAACTTCGACCAGTCTATCAATGTCAGATTCAATATTATAATATGCTCTAGTACTAGACTCGTCATTTTTACTTCTAATAATTTCGCCAAAAAATAGCTCTACAAAAGCAGAATAAGAATTTGATAAATCCGCCCTATTACTCGAGGTCAGATTGAAGTAGTGCAACTCCTTTCCTTTAATTAAATTTTTTATTATTGGTATCAGGTTTGTTGTTGATTTTATATTATAAGTATTTAAATAAATGAAGAATTCTATTGTAGCAGACTCGATATTGCTATAACCTGTACTAGTTGAGTTACTATGTTTCCAACCTCGTAAGATACTAGTAATTATGTTAGCCTCATTGATGTCAAACTCCGTTTCTAGTCCGTACATAAGCAAAAAATTACTGATATCATATTTACCATATACAAATGCTTCATATATTTTCTCGGTTTCTCTTTTGCTTAAAGAAGTCTCATATTTTATGATGTGATAGAAGTAAACCAATATAACAAGAAAGAATCTGTTAAGTATCTTATCTCCAGAAGTGAAATTATAATTATTAAGCGACTTTAATAGAGTTTTTTTGATAAACTGGAAATTCATAAAGTCTATTATTCTTTTGCTATATTCTAATGTTTCGATAAATAAAATATTAGTTAATACTGATTCTGAATAGTTATTGTACTCTAGTTCTTTGATCAGTATTGTATAATGATCTTTTACTAGTTGATCGATTGCACTAGGTGGTATTCTCTTTTGCAACTTATTATCTATCAACACATCAAATATCATTGGTAAAAAATACTCAAGATCATGATGATTTAACCTGTCGCCACTGTCGGTATACTCAACCGTGTTATAAAGCAAACTTCTAATTCTTGTTAAATGTGTTATATCAAGACTATCAATAGCATCAAAACTTGAAAGTGATAAGTAAAAGTCGTATCTGATCCCATCCCAAATATCTAATCCATTTAGATTCTTAGAGTTATCCTTGACTATTCTAAGAAATGTTGAGATTTCGTGATAAATAGTTGGAAGTTCACCACTATTTGCATAGTTAAACCTTTTAATGTACATTTCTATTATTGAATTTTCTAAGTATGTTTTCCCGTTAACTGATATAGAAGAGGAATTTTCTTTCAAAATACTTTGTAATAATTCAATATTATATTCAATATTTCTTTGATCTCTCATTATAATTGAATAATTAATCTCCTCTAAAAGCTTATGTAAATTTTTCTCATTTAACTCTACACTAAGCAAGTATTGACGAATTTCCGATCTTATTATCAAAGGACTTTCAAATATTGTATGAATTTCTACTAATAGATATGTTATAAAAATTATTAATGATAAAAGTAACGAAACCATACTATTGTACGCACCTTTAGTGAGTAACAAAAAACTTATACACACTGAAAATAGAATTGCAATTAAAATAGATTTATGCTTAAGTACTCTCGGCCGCAACTCTAATATAAATTCTGCAACTGATACTCCATAGATAACTTTTCCATTCGATCCAGATAATATGGCAAAAAGAGCTATTGCAAGTGTTGCAACAGTAGCTTGTACTTGAAACAACAATGTTGATAGTGAAGTAACATCTAACGCAGTTGCTTTCAAGACACTTGGTATAAACTCAGTAAAGTTTAAATCAAGTAGTAAAGAATAAAGCATTATAAAAGCTATCATACTAATAACTATTTTTTCAGATATTCTCATTAAAATTCCTCCAAAACTAGCCATTCCCAGAAACTGTTCTAAGTAATACTGTTCCCTAACTCCCATATTCCCGCCCCCCACCAATCAATCTAATAAAGACTCTTATACGACACACTACTCTAATCATAAGTGTCGTGAAAACACCCTAATTAGATAGATTGACGTAAGTCGGGAAAATCTTTCATTATCTGTAGATTAAACAAACGACGTAACATCACTATAATAAATTCTAACTAAAACAAAGAAAATAGGAGACTTATACAAATCTCCCATTGTCTTGAAAATCATTATACTAAATTTTCTACCACTTTTGAACATAATACTTTTTCTTATTACTCTCTAACATTTAACTTGCAACTTCTTCCATGAACTTAGTCTTTCAATTCAACGTTTGATCACAGCCTTTGTCTTTATCCTTTGACCACAGCCCTTGAACCTTAATCCTTTGACCTCAGCCCTTGAACCTTAGACCTTAACCATTGAACCTTAGACCTTAACCATTGAACCTTTGACCATATGCCTTTAACCTCAGCCTTTAACCTCAGCCCTTGACCTTATGCCCTTGACCTTATGCCCTTGACCTTATGCCTTATGCCTTCAACCTTAGCCTTCGACCTAAGCTTTGACATTAGCCTTTGACCTTATGCCTTTGACCTCAGCCTTCGACCTTAGCCCTTGACCTAAGCCCTTAGTCTCTGACTTCAGCCCTCGACTCCCCCCCTAACCTTCGATTTATAACCTTACCTCCCCCAATAACTCCACTTCCAAATCACCTACCAACATCTCTCAATCAAAATCACTGCGCATACTGTGAAATATACAATTTTCTCGTACATAATCCCTCCTTTAGTAAAGTATTCACTAGAAATAATAC
>Ga0209272_10001944_pt1 | contig 12227 bp, 4 predicted proteins | sample tdDd002_FD_187125 | JGI IMG/M metagenome (GOLD analysis project Ga0209272, IMG submission 187125) | Marine sediment microbial communities from the Atlantic coast under amendment with organic carbon and nitrate - tdDd00.2 (SPAdes)... | ecosystem: Environmental > Aquatic > Marine > Coastal >... | reverse complement strand
ACGGGAGTCAGTAACAAAACCAATGAAATTTTGAATAGAAACAACTTCAGTCTTTTCAGCATGCTTTATTTGCCTAACCAGAGTAAGGGGTACGCCACTGATGAATCTCTATTTGTGGCTGTTTAATTAAATGGGAGCGAAGATTGCCTGATTCAAGGTAGAACAACAAGTTTGCAAGGTCAAAAATTGGTTAAAAAAAGCCCGATTTACAATGTAAACCGGGCTTACTGTTTGATTAATGATAGCTATTTAATCAGTTTGTAGAATATCGTCGATAGCGGTGGCAAACGTAACTCAAGAGACTGAGGTAGCGACTCGCTTTCTACTTCTTCTGTTTCTACTCGGCTTACCACTTCAAAACCGCTGCCGTTATATTTCGCATCGTCTGTGTTTAGAAGAAGCTCGTATGTACCTTCCATTGGCACACCCAAACGGAAACGCTCATGCGGCACTGGCGTGAAGTTGCTGATCACTAATACGCGTTCGCCATCTTGGCTGATACGCTCGTGCGCAAGAATGCTTGCTTCCGCCTCATCCTGTAGACGCCATTCAAAGCCAGCTGGCACACAATCTTGATCGTGCATCGCCGCTTCGTCGCGGTACAAGTGGTTCAAGTCTCGAATCAGTGCTTGCACGCCTTGGTGGCGACCAAACTCCAGCAAGAACCACTGTAGCTGGTCATCGTGGTTCCACTCTGCGGTTTGACCAAGCTCTGCACCCATGAAGTTTAGCTTCTTACCCGGTTGACCATACATGTAGCCGTAGTAAGCACGTAGGTTCGCGGTTTGTTGCCACTCATCACCTGGCATCTTGTTGTGGATAGAGCCTTTGCCGTACACCACTTCATCATGAGAAAGCGACAATACGTAGTTTTCGCTGTGTGCATAAACAAGCGGGAACGTGATGGTATTGTGGTGGTATTTGCGGTGAATAGGATCTTCTTGGATGTAAGAAAGACTGTCGTGCATCCAACCCATGTTCCACTTAAAGCCGAAGCCTAAACCGCCCATAAAGGTCGGCGCGGATACACCTGGGAATGCGGTCGATTCTTCTGCAATGGTCATTGCGTTCGGGAAGTGTTTGTAGACCTCTTCGTTCATCCACTTCAGAGTTGCGATCGCATCATAGTTCTCATTGCCGCCATCCGCATTCGGGATCCATTGATCATGGCTGCGTGAGTAATCAAGGTAAAGCATCGAAGCCACTGCATCTACGCGAATGCCATCAATGTGGAATTGCTCGAACCAGTACAGCGCGTTAGACACAAGGAAACGACGTACATGTTCACGACCTAAATCGTAAATGTATGAGTTCCAATCTTGATGCCAGCCACGACGCGGATCTGGGTCGTGGAACAGTGGCGTACCATCAAAGTTTGCTAAGCCATGATCATCCGATGGGAAGTGTGCTGGAACCCAATCCAGTACTACACCAAGACCCGCTTGGTGACACGCATCAACAAAGAACTTGAAATCATCAGGTGAGCCGTAACGACTCGTTGGCGCAAACAGACCTACTGGTTGGTAACCCCAAGAGCCAAAGAACGGGTGTTCAGAAACTGGCATTAGCTCAACGTGGGTGTAGCCCATATCTACTAGGTATGGCACAAGCTCAGCAGCCAGTTCACGATAGTTTAAGAAATCACCATCTTCATTACGTTTCCAAGAACCTGCGTGCAGCTCGTAGAAAGACAGTGCTTCATCACGCTTTTGCGTCACTGCACGGTTCTGCCATTTCGCGTCTTGCCATTGGTAACGGTTGTGATCGTAAGTGATCGATGCGAAAGATGGGTATTGCTCTGAGTAGAAGCCCCAAGGATCTTGTTTGTGAGGAAGCCCTTCCCCATTCGGACCTTTGAGTTCAAATTTGTATTGTACGCCCTCTTCCAAACCAGGAATAAACAAGCCCCAGATACCGTAGTCTAGGCGTTGCATTGGATGACGACGGCCATCCCATTGGTTGAAGCTGCCCACTAAGCTAATTGCCGATGCGTGAGGTGCGTAAACCAAGAAGCGAACACCAGAGATGTTTTCACCACCACGCTCTAGGGTCACAAATTGCGAGCCCATATAGCGGTACATGTCTTTTGGTGTATGCAGGTGTTCATATTCTTGGTAAATGTTGTGGTACTGGTAAGGATCGTCGATCAACTGTTCAACGCCATTCCAATCCACGGCAAGTTGGTAATGAGTCAGGTTTAAGTCGTGCTTTTCTTTTAAAATAAAACCACTTTCGCCTTCGCGCTCAAGTGCAACGCGGGGTTTACCAGTGACGACTAGCTCGACGTTATTTGCACCCGGCATCCACACACGTAATGACCCTTCGCCGTCATCAATGAATGGACCAAGCGACGCAAATGGATCTGAGTAAGCCGCCTGAGATAATAGTTCGTAAGCACGTTCGTGGTTTTTCTTTACCTTAGTTTTCAAATCTTTCTCCCTAGCCCCGATATTCTCCATATATTTTCGAACATCGGTTTCCACAGCCAAACGTTGTGAATTCACATAAAAGACTCTGCTATCGAATTTAACAGCGTCAAAAAGCAAAAATGCCCGCTATTTTTGCGGGCATAATAACGGTACTTCATCCTAACGGATTGTGCCGGTTCAATGAGTGACCTAGGCTTTACTTTCGTACCTCGGTACAATTAATTTAAGTAATTGCTACATCACTCATTTCACCTTATTTGCTCGCTTTCGCGCGCACTTCAGTTAGGCGCTTAGAAATACGATTTACGTCTTCACGGCTGAAGATTTCATCTAGGTTCATCGACAGTTTACGACGCCAGTTCGGGTACTCATTTACCGTACCAGGAATGTTGACCGGTTGATCCATTTCTAGCCAGTCTTCAAGTTGAACACTCAACAGTGCAGAATCACCCGCAGCCACGTGCAACTGCAACGCTTCACTTAGGTAAGTATCCATCGGCACATACTGTGCGTCATGACCAATACCTTCTGGTAGGTAACCATGCCAACGAACGCTGTCTAGGATGCCTTGTTTGCACTTCAGACGGTCATCAAACAAGCCTTCTAGTTGCTCTTCGTCAGGGTATAGACCGATCTCACGACCCATCTTCAAGTCATCACAATGCCAGAAGCCACGTAGGGTTGGCATATCGTGCGTACACAGTGCTGACATAGACTGTTCAGCGTAGTGCTTCGGAGAAATAAAGCCGCCGTCATCTTTTGATGTTTCGAAGAAGAACACTTTGTACGAGTGAACACCTGCGTCACGAAGGATATCCACGATTTCATCAGGCACTGTACCCAAATCTTCACCGATAACTGAACACTGATGACGATGTGACTCAAGTGCTAGGATTGCTAGCATGTCTTCAACTGGGTAGTACAGGTAAGCACCTTCAGTTGCCTTCTCACCTTTTGGAATCCACCACAGACGAAGTAAACCAAGTACGTGGTCAATACGAAGTGCACCACAGTGTTTCATGTTCGCACGTAGTAACTTGATGTACGCGTCGTAACCGGTCGCTTCCAACACTTGTGGGTTAAGCGGTGGTAGACCCCAGTTTTGACCAAGAGGGCCGAGGATATCTGGTGGAGCACCAATACTAGCGTCCAGAACTAGGTTGCCATCATCAGCCCAAGTTTCGCTGCCTGAATCCGCAACACCAACAGCCAGATCACGGTACAGACCAACCGTCATACCTTTTTCTTCAGCTAGCGCTTGTGCTTCTTTAATTTGATCGTCAGCGATCCACTGCAAGTACATGTACAGGTGAACACGTTCTGCGTTGTCTTTGATGTACTTCTGAGTGGCTGCAGAATCAAATGTGCGGAACTTCTCAGGGAATACCGGCCAGCCCCACACACTTGAATCTTCAGCATGCAGTTCACCGTGTAGCGCATCGAATGCTGCTTGGTGAAGTAGGCTTTCGCCGCCAAGTTCTACAAACTCTAGGAATGCGCGCGCGCGATCAGTGTTCTTGTCTAGATGACGTGCTTTGAACTCGCTAAACAGCAGCGGTAAAACACTCATCTTGAGTTCAGACACTTCGGTGTAGTTCACCCAGTGTGAATCACGAGCTTTTTGCAGACGTTGCTGGAACTCTGCGCTGCCAACACGTTGCTGAGCTTCTGCACTTAACGCAAATTCAGGCACTGAACTTACGTCGATGTACATGATGTTCAACCAACGACGAGAAGACGGGCTATATGGGCTCGCACCTTCTGGGTTCGCTGGGAACAATGAGTGAATTGGGTTCAAACCAATGAAGTCACCTCCACGAGATGCGATATCGCTTACCAACTGCTTAAGGTCGCCAAAGTCACCGATACCCCAGTTGTGCTGAGTGCGCAGTGTGTAAAGCTGAATGCTTGGACCCCATAGCTTTTTGTGTTGGTTTAAATCTTCTTGTTTGAAACACGCTTTCGGTGTGATGATCAGTGACATTTCGTAAGGAGTCTTACGACGTTTACGACTGATGATCAGTTTGTGGTAACCCCATGCCAAGTTCTTTGGCAATGCAAACACTAGAGGGCCACCCTCAGCTCGTTCATCACGAACAATTTGCGACTGAAGATAGCCTTCAAGTACCTCTCCTTGTTCTGTTTCTAAACGCCAGCTAAATTCACTCTCACGAGCACTCGTACCTAGGTTTAGTTCCACTTCGACAGGATCGCCGTCGCGTAAAACAAGAACAGGGGCTAGTACGTCTTTTTTATGTTTTCGTTCAGCAGAAGCCAATAGCTTCTCATCGCTGCTAGTATCGTAGCCAAGTGAAGTGAGCAAGCGGCGTAGAGTCTCTTCAGAAACTTTTGCTTCGTCTCCCCACGCGCTGACGTAGCTGTCAGCCAATCGCGCCATGTCTGCGACTTTCTTTAATGCTGTTTGTTCTTTCATCGCTTTCTCCGAAGGTAATACCAACACCTTCCATGTAGGGTTTTATTGTTATCAATAATTTATCTTTGAAATGACCAAAGGTAGCGCTCGGCTACCTTGGTCTTAACTGGGTTCTATTAACGTTTTACCGCTTCAAGTTTCCAGATGTTGTTCACATAGTCTCGAATCGAGCGGTCTGATGTGAACTTACCAACTAGGGCAGTGTTAAGAATTGCTTTCTTAGCCCAGCCTGCTTGGTCTTTGTATTGTTTGCCCATTTCTTCATGCGCTTTCACATAAGATGCGAAGTCAGCAAGACATAGGTATGGGTCACCGCCATCTAGTAGGCTATCGAATGTAGCGCGTAGCAGGCCTGGTTGACCTGGCGTGAACTCGTCACCTGTTAGTAGGTCTAGAGACGCTTTCAGTAGGTGGTCAGCATTGTAGTAGTCGTATGGGTTGTAGCCAGCAGCTTTCGCTGCTTTTACGCCTTCAACGTCTAGACCGAAGATGTAGATGTTCTCGTCGCCCACTTCTTCACGGATTTCAACGTTCGCACCATCCATCGTACCGATAGTTAGCGCACCGTTTAGAGCCATCTTCATGTTACCAGTACCAGATGCTTCTTTACCCGCTAGCGAGATTTGTTGAGAAACGTCCGCTGCTGGGATTAGCATTTCAGCCATGCTTACACGGTAGTCAGGGATGAATACCACTTTCAGCTTGTTGCCAATGCGTGGGTCGTTGTTGATCTTATCTGCAATCTTGTTAATCGCGAAGATGATCTCTTTCGCTAGGTGGTAACCTGGCGCCGCTTTAGAGCCGAAGAAACATACGCGTGGAGTACACTCGAAGTTTGGATCGTTGATAATGCGGTGGTATAGAGACAAGATGTGTAGCAAATCAAGTTGCTGACGCTTGTACTCGTGCAGACGCTTGATCATCACATCAAAGATAGCGTTAGTATCTAGCTCGATACCCATGTTCTCTTTCACCCAATCCGCTAGGCGCTGTTTGTTTTCTTTCTTAACAGCCATGAATTCTTTTTGGAATTTCGCGTCTGTTGCGTACTTGGCAATACCTTCTAGTTGCTCAAGTTTCGCTGGCCACTCAGAACCAATCTTACCAGTGATAAGGTTAGATAGACCTGGGTTACAGAACTTCAACCAACGACGAGGTGTAATACCGTTTGTCACGTTGTGTAGACGAGTTGGGTACATCTCGTGGAACTCTGGGAATAGGTCTTTCTTAACTAGCTCAGAGTGAAGTGCTGCTACGCCGTTAACTGCGTAAGAACCGATTACACATAGGTTAGCCATGCGAACCATGCGGTGGAAACCTTCTTGGATGATAGAAAGCTTCGCTTGCTTCTCACCGTCACCAGGCCACATCTTACGAACTTCTTGCAGGAAGCGGTGGTTGATTTCAAAAATGATTTCCATGTGACGTGGAAGTAGACGCTGAATTAGCGACTCAGACCAAGTCTCTAAAGCTTCTGGAAGTAGTGTGTGGTTCGTGTAAGCGAACGTGTTTGCACTGATTTCCCATGCCGATTCCCAAGTTAGACCTTTCTCGTCTACGAGGATACGCATTAGCTCAGGGATAGCGATAGTTGGGTGCGTATCGTTAAGCTGGATAGTCTCTTGCTTAGGTAGATCCGCTAGCGAGTAACCTGCTGCTTCGTGGCGACGTAGAATATCGCGTACAGACGCTGCTGAGTGGAAGTACTGTTGCATTAGACGTAGTGTTTTACCTTTCTCGTGGTTATCGTTCGGGTAAAGCACTTTAGTGATGTTACCTGCGTCGATCAGCGCGTGCTGAGCTTCGAAGTAATCACCGTTGTTAAAGCTTTCTAGTGAGAATGGTGCGATAGCCTGACATTCCCAAAGACGTAGAGGGTAAACCGTGTCTGATTCGTAACCTACGATAGGCAGATCCCAAGGCATTGCTTTTACAGACATGCCAGGAACCCATTTACGAACTTCTTTACCGCTCTCGTTTACCACTTCAACGTGACCGTAGAAGCCGATTTCTTGCGCAAGTTCTGGACGAGCCACTTCCCATGGGTAGCCTTCTACACCGCGCCATGCGTCTGGAGCTTCTTGTTGACGACCATCTTTGAACGACTGTTTAAACAGACCGTATTCGTAGTGCAGGCCGTAACCTACTGTTGGGAATTCTTGAGCGGCACATGAATCCATGAAACATGCTGCTAGACGACCAAGACCGCCGTTACCCAATGATGGGTCGCGTTCTTCTTCTAGAAGGTCTGTTAGGTTGTGACCTAGTTCAGCCATTGCTTCAGTGATCTCTTCGTAAAGACCCATGCTGATTAGGTTGTTACCAGTCAAACGACCGATAAGGAATTCTAGTGAAAGGTAGTTAACGCTTTTCGCTTTTTGGATGCGAGGGTCAGCTTCAGTAGCAAGCAAATCACAAGTAGTGAATTCAGCCAGTGCACGACCCATTGCTAGGTACCATGCGCGGCTGTCTGCGTTTTCAATAGTGTGTGCGTAAGTCACTGATAGGTGTTTCTTTACGCTTTCTTGGAACGACTTCTTGTCAAATTTTTTCTGTTGAGTAGGTTTCATTAAGAAATTCTCACGTCTTGTATTAATTCATCTGCCATACATCCTGCATTTCCCCCAGTGAATAAACATCCTCCTATTTCTCCTCCTTAACGGGAGTAGGAAGTAGGGCGTAGAGAGGGGACCATTGCGAAGTTAGTGATCCAACTCTCAACACAAGGCTCATTTAACGAGTTCTTAGTGATTAGGATCACATCACATCGTTACTAAGATTACTTTTTCAAAGTGACGATATTTATTACGTCATTTTTGCTTGTTGTAAAAACTGTCTGTTCGATCACACAAAAACAGCGAATAAAACCAAACTTCCTTTAATATGTGCGCAACTGTGCCTATACACGTTCACTACATTCGATTTTAAAGTGAGATAAATCACAAATTAAGGGCGTAGTTGGTGGCAATTGCATCAACTCTTGAGAATTAGGAAGTGGATCAAAGTAAGAGACATTTCGGATGTCGTAACATCCACAACACATAGGAAAGTAGTATAAATATTAACCAACGCTGCCCGTTTACGTTCGTTTAAGAATTATTTTTCGCTAGCTCATGTACCTAAGTGATCTCTAGCCACATTTTTAGTCGTGCTGCATCCACGAGATGAATAGGCACCTTGTGGCAATAAAAAGTAAAAACGGATTGATTGCTAGATACGCATAAACAAAGGACATATAAAATGTGGATCCCTTCTAAACTTACTCGCCCAGGACGATTGCATAATGCCATTGTTCGCCCAAGAGTATTGGACCTACTACAACAAGCGCCCTTTTATAAGCTGGTTTTATTTCGTTCACCAGCAGGTTACGGAAAAACCACTATGGCTGCTCAGTGGCTATCAGATAAGCCAAATGTTGGCTGGTACAGCATAGATGACAGTGATAATGATGGTTTTCGTTTCGTCAATTACCTTTTGCAAGCACTGAATAAAGCAACTAATCACAACTGCTCGAACTCTCAGAAACTGGCGGAGAAGCGCCAGTTTTCATCATTGCGCTCTTTATACAGTGAAGTTTTCGCCGAAATGGCCGATTTCCAACAAGAATGCTACATCGTTTTGGATGACTATCACCTAATCACTAATGATGAAGTCCACGAGTCCATGCGATTCTTCCTCAAGCACATGCCAGATAACCTTACTGTCGTCGTAACCAGTCGCGCAAATCCTCCTTTGGGTACCGCAAACTTACGTGTTCGCGACCTGATGATCGAAATTGGCAATGAAATGCTGGCGTTCGATATCGAAGAGACCACTCGCTTCTTCAATCAACGAATCGAGGACGGGATTGATGAGGACACCGCAAATAACCTACGTACCTATGTAGAGGGGTGGCCTTCAGCACTTCAATTGATTGCCCTCCAAGCCCAGCACCAAAATCGCACGCTGGCGCAAACAGTCGAATCAGTGTCTCAGTTTAACCATGCCCACTTATGGGATTACCTCGTTGAAGAAGTATTCGACTTGCTAGATTCAGAAACGCGTCATTTCTTAATGCAAGTATCTGTCCTTGATCACTTCAACGACGGACTAGTGTTTGCCCTAACACAACGTGAAGATGCGCTGGGGATGATCGAGTCATTAAACCGTTACGGCTTATTTATCTACCCACTCGAAGGCGAGCATAATTGGTTCCGTTTCCATAACTTGTTTGCAGAATTCTTATCTCACGAACGTTTAGCTCGCATTCCTCAACAAGAAAAAGATCTTCACCGCAATGCTGCCGTCGCGTGGCTGCAACAGAAAGCGCCTCACCAAGCGATTCATCATGCTCAAAAATCGAACGACAAAGATCTCGTTGTCGAAATTCTTAACGAGTTTGGCTGGAAGATGTTTAACCAAGGTGAGCTAAGCACGCTAGAGTCAGCCATTAATCAACTAGATAGCGACCTGCTATTCAGTCACCCTAAACTCACCATGCTAAGAGCGTGGTTGGCACAAAGTCAGCACCGTTACAATCAAGTCGGTCAGCTACTAGCGGAAGCAGAAGAAGAGCACAGTAAACGCGACATTGAACTGGATATTCATTATCAGGGACAAGCCAACGCGCTACTTGCTCAAGTTGCCATTAACAGCAACCAACCAGAACATGCGCTTGAACTCGCAGAATTGGCATTAAGTCAGTTAGACCACACCGTCTATCGTAGCCGCATTGTTGCAACTTCAGTCGTGGGTGAAGTAAACCACGTGCTCGGTAAACTCGACCGTGCTTTACCTATGATGCAGCAAACAGAAAAGCTGGCGCGTCAATATCAAGTTTACCATCAAGCACTTTGGGCTATTCTGCAACAAAGCGAAATCTTAATTGCTCAAGGTTATGTTCAAGCTGCATTTGAATTGCAAGACTCAGGCTTCCGTTTGATTGAAGATCAACAACTGCAACATGTTCCTTTGCATGAATTCTTACTTCGTATCCGAGCACAAGTGCTATGGTGCTGGAACCGCCTAGATGAAGCAGAAGAGTGCGCTTACAAAGGCCTACAAATCCTAGAAAGCCATTCACCGAGTAAGCACTTACACAGTTACTCAATGCTGGCACGAATCGCCATTGGCCGCGGTGAACTGGATAAGGCAGGCAAGTTCATCGAGCACATGCAGCATTTGATGAAACAATCGACTTATCACGTAGATTGGATGGCAAACGCCTCGTTATCTCTGATTTTGTTCTGGCAAGCACGTGGGAACACTGAAGCAATTCAAGAATGGTTAAACTCGGCAGTGAAACCAGAGTCCGCATGCAACCATTTCTCTCAACTCCAGTGGCGAAACATCGTTCGTGCCCATATCAATTTAGGCCAGTATGATGACGCTCGACAAGCGCTTGATTTCCTACAAAGCGAAGCGTCTCGAGCAAACTTGATCACAGACACTAATCGCAACTTAGTGGTTGACGCGGTTTTGGCGGCTAAGCAAAAAGATGAAGAGAAAGCAAAAACGCTACTTAAAGAAGCGTTAGTCATGACCAATCAAACAGGCATGGTGGGTAATTTCCTCATTGATGGCGCAACCATTGGTGGTCTACTTGAAAAGCTCAGCCTACGTCATGAGTTAGGCGATCTAGAACGCCATCGCGCTCAGCAATTGATGAAAGACATTTCTTCAAACCAGCGCAGTCGCTCGATTCACTTTGATGAAGACTTTATCGAGAAACTGGTGAATCACCCGAACGTACCAGAGTTGGTCCGTACGAGCCCGCTGACTCAACGTGAATGGCAGGTACTTGGCCTGATTTACTCAGGGTTTAGTAATGAGCAAATCGCACAAGAACTTGATGTCGCTGGCACGACCATCAAGACTCACATTCGCAACTTGTACCAAAAGCTAAATATTGCCAACCGTAAGGAAGCAATCGTGACAGCTGAGAACTTGTTGCAATTAATGGGTTACTGATTTAGCGGATTAAATAAAGCGTAAACATAAGGGTTGGCGTAATGCGTCAGCCCTTTTTTATTACTCAATAATCATTGAAAAGTGCAAATTGCAAAGCACGTAAGAAACGTTGTACATATATACTCAAGTAACCTCAAGATGATTTGGCATACAACAGGCAAAAAAATAGCCAACCGCAATTTGTGCGATTGGCTTATATATATTGTGAACAAATTTATTCACTAACAACGTCAGTTGGCTAGGTGACCCTCGGCTTAAGAAGGGTCGAAAAGTATTATGCATTAAGCGTGCCAACTTTTGAAGTGCTATTTTTGGGTATAAGGTCGCATATCAAATCATTTCCCCTCTTAAATAATTGCATTATGCAAAACAAAGTTGCGAAATGAAATTGCAACATGCAACAACGCTAAAGTGATGATAATTAACTCATCAGAATTAGGCCATCTTATCTAGTTACACATCCCTACAAGAAATTGAATATGAATTCATACTTTTTTGACACCAATGTTTGTATACTCACTGCCACTTACATGACTTAGTATTTGAGAAATGAACTATTTAACTACCTTCTTTAAAGGGATAGCCATGGGTGCTGCTGATGTCGTACCAGGCGTATCAGGCGGCACCATCGCATTTATAACTGGTATTTATGACACTTTGCTCGAGAGTATCCGTCGCATTAACCCTTCTCTTTTTTCAATTTGGAGAAAAGAAGGCTTCAAAGCCGCATTTAATCACATTAATGGCTTCTTCCTAATCTCATTGTTTGCGGGCATCCTTAGCAGTATTGCAACGTTGGCAAAGCTGATCACGTGGCTACTGGAAACACACCCAATCCCAATTTGGTCATTCTTCTTCGGCCTAATCTTGGTCTCTGTATATCACATCATCCGCCAAGTAGAACAACGTGATGCGATTCGCTTTGTTGCGCTGTTGGTTGGAATTGGCTTCGCTTACTGTATCACTGTACTTAAACCACTCCACATGGAACCAACGGCGATCAACACCATTCTTGCTGGCGCTATCGCGATCTGTGCAATGATTCTACCGGGTATCTCTGGAAGCTTTATTCTGCTGCTGATCGGCATGTACACTCCCGTTTTAGGTGCGGTTAAAGGTTTCCAAATTGATATCCTTGCGCTGTTCCTTGCAGGCTGTGTTGTTGGTCTTCTGTCCTTCTCTCACCTGCTATCTTGGTTACTACGCAAGTTCCGCGATTTAACCTTGATGTTCCTAACGGGCTTGATGATCGGCACGCTACCAAAGATCTGGCCTTGGAAAGAGACGCTAACATGGCGCACCAACTCGAAAGGCGAGCAAGTACCACTACTGCAAAATAACCTGTCACCATTTGAGTTTGAGCACATCACTTCTCAACCTTCACAACTTGTGTTGGCTGTCGTGATGATGCTGGC
>Ga0209272_10001942_pt1 | contig 12234 bp, 9 predicted proteins | sample tdDd002_FD_187125 | JGI IMG/M metagenome (GOLD analysis project Ga0209272, IMG submission 187125) | Marine sediment microbial communities from the Atlantic coast under amendment with organic carbon and nitrate - tdDd00.2 (SPAdes)... | ecosystem: Environmental > Aquatic > Marine > Coastal >... | reverse complement strand
CTCATGATAAAAATGGGAAATATAAATTTTGGTTACGGTGGTCTTTTTGTAGTTGATTTGAAAGAAAAAGAACTTGCTAATCATTTTATGGAATTAATGCAGGAAGCAAATGTTGGGTATTTAGCAGTAAGTCTAGGATCATACAAGACATTATTTAGTGCACCAGGAGGAAGTACCTCTTCTGAAATCCCCAAAGAGGAAAGAATAGAAATGGGTTTGACTGATGGATTGGTTAGAATTTCTATTGGTTTGGATGATGATATTGAAAGAACCTATATAAAAATAAAGAAGTGCCTGGAAATGGTTCATGCTAAGGTTTAATCATTTCATTTGAATAGATCTATCGAGTGCCTCGTTATTATTTTGTATCTTAATTAACGAAAAATAAAACTCTCACTTATGCAACAACAATTATTTAATGACCTATGGAAGGAATACACTGCTCAGAATCCTTCTGCACAAGCCATTCATAATCTTTTCACTAAAGAAAATGAATTGGTTGTAAACGATCATGTAGCTTTTAGAACCTTTGATGATCCAAGAATGAATATTCAGGTTTTAGCCAAAAAGTTCCTAAAAGCCGGATACGAATTTGTTGGTGAATACAAATTTGAAGACAAACATTTAAATGCTGTTCATTTAGAACATCCTACAGAAGATGCTCCAAGAGTTTTCATTTCAGAATTAATTTTAGCAGAATTTTCTGAAGAATTTCAAAATGTCATAAAAAAAAGAATAAACTCTGTAGGCAATGCGTATTATGGTGATCCTGATTTAATTCACAAAGGTTGTGTTTGGGGAAAACCAACATATGCCGATTACCAGTTTTTAAGAAAAGAATCGGAATATGCAGCTTGGCTGTTGGTTCATGGTTTTAGAGTAAATCATTTTACCGTTAGCATTAATGCACTAAAAAAATACGATACTATCGAAAAGGTAAATCAATTCCTAAAAGAAAATGGATTTGAAATGAATACATCAGGAGGAGAAATTAAAGGAACTCCTGAAAAACTATTGCAACAGTCGTCTACTCTTTCTGAGATTATTAAGTTTGAATTTGATGAAGGAGAATATGATATTCCAGCATGTTTCTATGAATTTGCCATTCGTTATCCTAATGAAAAAGGTGAAATCTTTTCTGGTTTTATTGCAGCAAATGCAAATAAAATATTCGACAGCACAAATTATAGGGAAGCCTAAATGCATTCAACTCATTAAAAGAGCAAAATTCACATATGAATTTTGCTCTTTCTTTTTGTGTAAAATATCAATGATCTAATGTTCTAAATGAAATTCTCTCTATTATATTTGTCACAATAACTAACAAAACCAAAAATGAACAAACAACTAACACTAATGATTATTATATGCACATTACTAACCGCATGTACTAATAACCAAATTTTACCAGTAGAGTCCGGAGTTGCTAAAACTTTGGCTGATTACCGAAAAGCAAACATTAGCAATTTGGAATATGATTTAAGTTTTGATATTCCAGAATTTAAAAACGAAGAAATTCCTGGAAAGAATACAATTAGTTTTGATCTGCTATCAGCTAATCAAGATTTACAAATTGATTTTAGAGAAAATGCGAATAAGATTCACAATGTAATTTGTAATGGCAAAAGTTCTAACTATCGATTTGAATCGGAACACTTGATTATCCCTAAAAAAGAACTGTCCGTAGGCAGAAATACAATAAAAATAGAATTTACGACAGGAAACACATCCTTAAACCGCAACGATGAATTTCTATACACTCTATTTGTTCCAGATCGAGCCAGAACTGCTTTTCCATGTTTCGACCAACCAAATCTTAAGGCTGAGTTTCAACTGAATTTAAGCGTTCCTTCACACTGGAAAGCAATGGGAAATGGCAAACTAAATACCATGAAGGAAGAGGGAAAAAGAACATTCTACAGTTTTGCTAAAACAAAGCCATTGCCAACCTATCTATTTTCTTTTGTTGCTGGTAAATTCAAAACGGTAACACGAGAACACAATGGGAAAAAACATACCATGTATCATCGCGAAACAGATCTGGAAAAACTAGAAAGAAATAGCGATGAAATATTCAGCTTATTGTTTCAATCTCTGGATTGGCTCGAAGATTACACAGATGTTCCTTACCCTTTTGCCAAATACGATATCGTAGTTATCCCATCCTTCCAATATGGAGGAATGGAGCATACTGGAGCCACACTCTATAATGCATCAAAATTATTTTTGGATAAAAATGCATCTAAAAACAGCATCCTTTATCGTGCTAATCTAATCGCTCATGAAACTGCTCACATGTGGTTTGGCGATTTGGTAACCATGAAATGGTTCGATCAGGTTTGGCTGAAAGAAGTGTTTGCCAATTTCCTTGCGGATAAAATCACCAATCCTAGCTTCCCTGAAATGAACCACGATCTTAAATTCCAAATGGCTCATTTTCCAAGTTCATTTAGCATTGACCGAACATCAGGAGCCAATCCTGTAAATCAGGTATTGCCAAACCTAAAAGATGCAGGCACAGTTTACGGTGCTATTATTTATCACAAATCACCAATTGTGATGAATATGCTCGAAAATATAACAGGTGAAGAAGCTTTAAAAAGTGGATTACAGACATACATGAAGAACTATGAATATGGAAATGCTAGTTGGGAAGATCTGATTGCAATTCTGGATGCTACCACAGAATTTGATTTAAAAGAATGGAGTAAGGTTTGGGTTGACAAGGCTGGCAGACCTACTATTGAGTGTGAAATTGGCTCTGAAAACGACAAAATCAATTATTTGTATCTTTCACAGAAGGACATAAATGAAAATAAAGGAAATTGGACACAAGATTTAAACCTTGTTCTTGGTTATAAAGATTCCTTTAAATCAGTAAATCTAACTTTGGATGAAGCTGAACTTGAAGTTATAATTGCAGAATCCAGATCTTTAGATATTCCCGATTATATTATTCCTAATGGAAAAGGTGATGCTTATGGATTTTTCCGATTAGACGAAAAAAGCAAACAATTTCTTCTAAAAAACCTTGATGGTGTAAAAGATGATTTACATAGAGGAATTGCCTTGATCAACTTGTATGAGAACTTGCGTGAAGGTTTTGTGAGTGGAACTGAATTTATAACCGCACTGGAAAATCAAATTGCAAAAGAACAAAACAGTTTGATTCTGGAACGCATGCTATCTTATTTAAAATCGGCTTATTGGTTAGATTTAAATGCTGATGAAAGAAAACAAATAGGTGCTCAACTGGAAGAAAGTTTATGGTTTCGCTTGAATACCGAAAAGGACATGAGCAAAAAGTCAAGTTTGTATTCTGCTTTTGCGAGTATTGCTCAAAGTCCTGAAAAGTTAGATCAGCTTTACAAAGTTTGGAAGGAAGAAATCGCCATTGGCGGATTTAGTCTATCTGAAACAAAAGCGACAGCTTTAGCTTGTAATCTGGCAATTAAAATGCCCGAGAAAGCTGAAGAGTTGATCAAGACACAAACTGAGCGAATCAAAAATCCAGATCGTAAAAAGAAAATGAACTTCTTAGCTCCTGCTCTTTCTGCTGATCAGGATGTTAGAATGGCATTTTTTGAAAGTTTAAAAAATGAAGAGAACAGGCAAATTGAGCGTTGGGCATTAGACGGTTTACGTTATTTAAATCATCCACTTAGAGAAAAGGAAGCATTGACCTACTTGCCTCAAGCACTGGAGTTGTTGAAAGAAATACAGATAACTGGTGATATATTCTTCCCATACAATTGGTTAAGTGCAAGTTATAGCGGACATCAATCAAAAGAGGCTGGTGACATTACACGCAGATTTCTTAACGAGAGACCAGATTATCCTGAGAATTTAAAATTGAAAATACTTCAGACTTCAGACCTAGTGAGAAGAAAATAAACCTGAACAAAATAAAAAATGGCATCCTAATATACTGGATGCCATTTTTATTTGAAATCATTATTTAGCAGGAGTTCCGGGACTCACTTTATCCAAGTAAATACAGGCATTCCACTCTATAGGTTCCATTAATGTATAGTAATCATTCTCGCGTAAAGTTAATTTTTGATTCAGCCATTGCATAGCACTTGCAGGTGCTTTTTCCCAATAAAGAAAATAAGGTTTTTCAGCAATAGATTTCATTGTTGTTTCCATTCCAACTTCTTTCGCAAGCTGAATATCATCAACAAAACGTTCAACAGGTTTTTGCCATTTGTTCCAAAACTTACCACCTCCATAACACATTCCTATCACAAAGAAATCATCACTTAAATTTTGCTTGATAATTTGAGCCATAGGTGTAAAATAACCCCAAACATCATCCTGCTTCTGGCTCTTGGTTTTGGTATGTATTACATGATTTATAAGAATAATTTTCGCATCTTTTCTCTGTTCCAAAGCCCATAGTACATTGTGAGACATCATCAATTCTCTTCCATTCAGTCCAGCATATCGATATGGAGCTTCGCCCTTTCTATCAGCATAATTCCGATAATAATTTTCAGCCATTTTCATTGCAATGGTACTTTGTCGAGCCCATTGGTACTCCTCTTCATTCCATTTGCCAACGAACTTCTCTTTGTTCTGATCAAAATAGGTTACTACTTCATCCAAAATGATAGCCAAATTTGCCTTTTGCGCTGCACTGAGTTTCTCCTGGTAATTGACTCTCGCTTTCTCTTTCCCCATGATTTTTAAAATCGGATCAAGGCTATTTCTCAACTGCGTTGCGTAGTTTGGATCAACTGCTTTCAGATAATCGGTAATTCGTTTTATCGGAGGATACCAGTTGGTATAAAATCCACCTATATCAGCACCATAATATCGCAATACATTGTTATGAGAATGGTTGTATTCTTGCATCCAGTCGATTAAACTTCGCCCTTCTTTCCAGGCACCATACATTTTATTAAAACCTTCGGTATATACATCTCCCTGCACTTCTTTGCCATGAATAAAATCGTAAACCATGCGCGATTCCGGGAATCCGCTTTCTGTCATTACCGTATTAAAATTCTTCTCTTTTACAAGATACTGTATCAATCGTTCGTGCAGCTGCATCATCTCTTTACAGTTGTGAAATCCTTCGCTAATGGCAACTACTCTGGCATCGCCAATAGCATCTGCAATCGCTTGCAAATCCTCGTTATCATCTGTTGGATTTAAAGAATTTAGAGAAACTGCATGCTGTTTTCCCCATTCAATAAAAGCTTTCTCACTAGAAATCTCTTTCTTATCGCAACATGAAAAGCCAATAAGAATCTGGAGAATTGTTGTCACACTTAAAATTAATCGAGACATAGAATTGAGTTTAGGCATTGGTACTTATTTCTTGAAGATTTAAAATTAGAAAATATTGACCACAAAGAACACAAAAGTCATTCACGAAGTAACACGAAACAATATAGAATTTCTTTGTATTCCTTATACTTTGGCACTTTAAAACTTCTGAATCACCAATATCCCTCCTAAAATCAATAAAATACCAACGATACGTCCCCAATTTACAGGTTGTACAGGAACACCAAACAATCCGAAATGATCCAGAATTAATGAAAAAACCAATTGTCCACATACAATTAGTCCAAAACTTAAGGCGGCACCTAAACGCGGTACCAATAAAATAATTGAAGCAACATAAATAGATCCCATTAAACCACCAATCCATGCATATACTGGGGCTTCTTTTATCGCTAATATGATATTATTAGGCGTACGGGTTCCAATTATAACCATTAATAGAATAAAACCACCGACAATAAAATTGACCAAAGCTGCCATTAAAGGTGCTTTAAGAAAAGTTCCCAATTTGGCATTAATACTAGCCTGTATAGGCAATAAGCAACCAACCACCAGGGCAAGTATCATCAGAAAATATCTCATAGCAAATTTGTTTTTTTGCAAATGTAGACTTTTCTATTTTAATATGTAATTTGAAAAAAACTGGATGATAATTTAGAGCAGGTGAGGAAAAGTTAAATGAGTTAAATACCTAAATCCCTGATCTTCTCTTTTAAAGTTTGTTTGAATGTTCTTCCTATTGGCAATTCCTGATTGTTTATCATTACCATCCCGCTTGATATTTTATCGATTTTATCTAAAGAAACAATATAGGATCGATGAATTTGACAAAACTGCTTCTTATTCAAATTTTCATTCCAATATTTAAGTGATAAACTAACCATATGCTTCTCTTTCATACAAAATAAAAAGGTATAATCTCCATCAGATTTTACGTATAAAATATCTAATAAATCAACACTAACATATTCGTATCCAACCTTAACCAACAAACTACTTTTATCTGTCTCAGATTTCTCGGAACTTAACACTTTCTTTACTTTATCTATAGATTTTGAAAAGCGATCGTATGAAATGGGCTTTAACAGGTAATCGATAACATCATAATCATAAGATTGTACAGCATATTCCTGAAAAGCAGTGGTAATAATAACCAAAGGTTTGTAATTCAAAATTTTCAAAAAATCTAATCCTGATAATTTAGGAAGGTGAATATCCAAAAATATCAGATCTACCTGATAATCTTTAAGATATTCTAATGCTAAAATAGGATCTGAAAACACGTTTTTCAAACTGATATCACCCTGATCAGAAATATACTTCTTAATAATTCTCTGGGCTGGTGCCTGATCTTCTATGATTATACAGGTAATCATTGTTGTATTTTATTTAAGTTAATCTCTAATTCTACAGTATAAAGTTTTTGTTTTCTAATGGTTTTCAACTGATAGTTATTAGGATACAATAGCTTCAATCGAGATTGTACATTTTCCAAACCTATTCCACCTGCTATATTCGTTAAGTTTATATTTTCATCGAAACTATTCTCACAAAAGAAATTTAATAATCCATCTTTTACCTGTATCGCTATGTGAATTTGAATGTCTTTAGATTGACTAGCCAAACTGTACTTAAAAGCATTCTCTACAAAAACAATCAAAATCATAGGTGCAATATAAAAATCCTCATCAACATCGGTTTTATAATCCACTATCCCCTTTCCTTCTACTTGTAATTCACTCAATTTTATAAATGAATTCAGATGTAGAAGCTCTTTTTTTAAACTCACAGAATTTTCCTTACAATCGTATAGCATGTACCGAAGTATTGTCGATAATTCCAATATGATTTCAGGAGTTTTGGGTGAGTTTTCGATTGCATAAGAATACAAATTATTCAAATTATTGAATAAAAAATGTGGATTGATCTGCTGCTTTAAATATTCCAATTTACTTTCTGCAATCCTTCGATTCAGTTGTTCAAGTTTGTTTTGACTTTCCGTAGCATCCCATACAAACTTACTGGCAACTAAAATTAAAATTAAAGGTAGAACATCCAGCATACTTCTACCAATATCAAAACTTTCCCCTCTACTAAGAGGATAGAAAATTTTTTCCAAAACAAATTCTTCTATTATAACACTAAGACAACACACTAATATAAATCCAAGAGAAAATATGACATACTTTCTCTTGTAGTAAAAACGTGGCAGTAGAAAATAGTTGATTAGTAAAGCCATTAAAAAATAATTGGACATGAAATAAAACTCATCCCAATGAAAATGTGGGTGACGCTTATCAAAGGCAATAAGCACAATCAACAACAGCCAAATAAACAATTGAAATAAAAGCTCTTTGTATATTGATTTTATGTAGATCTTCATATTAATCTTACTTAGCGAATTTATTTGCTCAAAGGTAGATAAACTATCATTTATAAGCTTTGTAAATCGATCAACGACAATATCAATCTGCTGAACTACCATTTCCAATTTCAGAATGCGTTCAAACCACCATTTATAGCAACTCAACGATCTTCTTTGTCCACCCAAATCATTCATAATAGTTTTGACTCATCAGTATGTACAATCAAAATTTGTCTAGCATGAATTCGAACAAAGCAATAATAGCATTAATAATTAGCACTCTAATAAGCATTAGTGCATTTTCGGAAAATACAATTCGAAAAATAACAATTACCGGAAAGGTAATCGAGCAAAAAAGTCTTGCTCCCATTGAATATGCAACTATAGCACTTCATGATGCAAATGGTAAACTGATTACCGGAGGAATTAGTGCTAAAGATGGAAGCTTTCAATTGGAATCGCAGAAAAAGGATTTTATTATAAAAGTGAGTTTTATAGGATATCAAACCCTAGAAATTAGCGAATTTCAGATTGTTGACAATCGTGTTCAATTGAATAACATACAACTTTTAAATACTCAGGCTCAATTGAATGACATTATCGTGAGAGCAGAAAAATCGCAAACCGTTTTCAAACTCGACAAAAGGGTATTTAATGTAGGTAAAGATTTAGTTAGTAGCGGCGGTAGTGCGCTGGATATTCTTAACAATGTACCTTCGGTGGATGTAAGCATCGAAGGTACTATCAGCCTACGAGGTAATACCAGCGTTCAAATGCTAATTAATGGTAAGCCATCGGTAATGGCAAGTAGCAAAACATTGGGAACCATAACTGCCGATATGATTGAAAGAGTTGAAGTGGTAACCAATCCATCGGCAAAATACGATGCAGAAGGGACTAGTGGAATCATTAATATTATCCTGAAAAGAGACAATAAAAAAGGACTGAATGGAGCTGTAACCGCTAATATCGGAACTCCTAAAAACTACAGTTTTGGTTTGAGTATGAATCGAAGAACTGAAAAACTTAATCTGTTCAGTCAGGTAGGTGTTGGTGACAGGAGGTTTTTATCGGAAGGATACAGTAAAACCATAAACTATTTGGATCCTATACAAGCTCAAACTATATCAAACAGTGATTCGGAAAAAAATGAGCAATTCTACAATTTTATTTTGGGAGCAGATTACCATATCAACAAGTTTCAAACCTTGAGTATATCAGGACACTATGGATTTGAAAATGAGGATCAATATTCGACAACCAATTATCAATACTCAGAACTTTTAGGAAGCAATACAGAAGAGGCACAACGAAAAGAATCGACAAGTGCTACCAACCCAAAATGGCAATACGAAGTGAATTACACCAAAGAGTTTGCCAAAAATAAGGATAGAAAGCTAAGTGCCAGTGCAACAGGTTCGTTTTTTGGCAAAGATCAAAAATCAATCTACTCCAATACTGGCATAGGTAACTACTTGCATTTAAGCAATGAAAAAATCTTAAATGATTTCTCAGATGTTGAATACAGCTTTCAGGCAGATTACAATCATCCTTTTACGGAAAAAATAAGTTGGGAAACTGGAGCTAAAATCGACATCAACAAAAATGAAAATGAACTCATTCAGCATGATAAGGATGGAGAGAATTGGATCGTCAATCCCAATTTGAGCAACCAGTTTCATTTCGATCAGAACATTTCTGCCCTTTACAGCACTTATGCCTACGAAGGAGAAAAAATCAGCTTTAAGCTTGGTGTACGAGCCGAATATGAATATCGAAAGAGTGAGTTAGTGAAAAACAACGAAAAGAATACAAATAAGGATACCAGATTGTTTCCAAGCTTCCACACTTCTTACAAATTTAACGAACAGCTTTCCCTACAAGCTGGATATTCGAAAAGAATCAGACGACCTCATATGTGGGATTTAAATCCTTTTGAATCCTACAGAGATCCACTAAACATTAGCAAAGGAAATCCGAATTTAAGGCCAAGCCTAAGCGATTCGTATGAAATTACAGCCATTAAAACTTTCCAATCGGGATCGGTGAATGCTTCCCTTTTTTACCGACAAACCGATGATGTAGTTAATGACGTCTATACTGTAAGCGATAATGTAACCACAAGTATGCCCGTAAATGTTGGCAAGAGTAAACAAACCGGAATTGAATTCAATAGTAAACTGGAACCATTTAAATGGCTGTCGTTTCTTGCCGAAGGTAACTACATGTTTTACAATAGAACCGGAACTTATTTGGATCAAAATTTCGATTTCAAAAATGAATCCTGGTCTACGCGAATGACTGCCAAGTTTAAACTTCCACTTCATATCGATGCAGAATACAAGTTCAGATATTATTCCAAATCAGAGAGTTTACAAGGATACTATAAGGCAGTTAGCTATTCTGATTTAGGCATCCGTAAAAAATTCATGAAAGGCAAAGCTGTTGTCAATTTAAGTGTGAAAGATGTTTTCAATTCTCGCAAACGCAAATATGAATCAAAAAATACCGATTTCTATACCTATAATGAAAACCAACGACACGGAAGGATAATCGTTATGGGACTTAGTTTCGGGTTCGGTAAAGGTGAAACCATGGAGTATTCGGGTATGAAAATGTTCTAAATTTAATGAAGCATTAAAAACCGATAAAGAATGAGTGATAGTAGGCATTTCTCCTTGCCCAAATCTATTTTTTTAGCGAAGTTTGGCTTCCATTTTAAACAATTAGAAACACATACTTAAATACGATGAAACTATCCACTCTATTTTTACTAGTTAGCTTATTTTTAGCTAGCAGTTCACAGGCACAAAACAAAATGATAAAAACAGATTCTGTTGAAATCATCAAAGATTTTAAAGGATCTTTTAAATATCAAAACTATTATTTGAGTGCGCAACCTAATTTAGAAGCATTGCGCTGGTACAAATCCCAAGGAGTCAACACGATCATTAATCTGCGAACAGAAAAAGAAAATAAGGATTACTCAGCTTATGCCTACAATGAAAAGAATATTGCTGAAGAATTGGGTTTTAATTATCATTCTTTACCAATTGGTGGACCGAAAGATTATACGCCTGAAAACCTGGAGCAATTCGAAAAATTGATTAAAGGAGATGAACAGCTTTTAATTCATTGTCGTAGCGCAGGAAGAGCGACCATTTTATTCATGGCTTATTTAATCAAACACAAAGGTTATTCGGCAAACGAGGCAGCTACAATTGGTCGACAAATAAAGTTTTCATTACCATTTGAAAAAATGCTCGACACCGAAATCAGTTTAGAAATGATGAATTAAAATAATAGATATTAAAAACAAAAGCCATTTCACTTAGAGAAATGGTTTTTGTTTTTAAACATTACTACATTCTCGAAAAAGAAAAAGCCTCCATCTGATCAGATGAAGACTTTTGCTCTAGTAATTAGTATGTAAGTAATCAAATTTCAATCACATAGAAAAAAGCCTGACCTCCATTATCAGTAAATAAAATTCTATTTCCCTCATCCAAAACTATGGATCCATCATTTTGAAGTATTTTGGTTTTTGTTAGCTGTAAATTGTCCGTTCCAAAACAGCTAACCCAATATTCATATTTGCCTTTAATATTGTTACTTAGCTCTTGGATGGTACTAATGTGTTCACCATTGTTATCGTATACAAAGTAATTGCTTTCATCTTTCGCTTCTATTTTCCAATCGAAAATAGCTTGATAAAAAGGTAGCACCTTACTGACATCCGACACATGAAGTTCATTCCAAATCAATCTATTGGGGATTCCAGATGTGCGTGAATTGAACTCGTTTCCTGCGTATATGGTAAAACCAGCTCCCAGGGGGTCACGAATCAATGCGACCTGATTCTCCTCATCTACCATTTCTATAATTGCATCCATATTACGCGCCAACGCCACTGTACCCATTAAATCCTCAACTTGAATGTAGGTCATCCAGAAATGAGGCATACGCATCTGCTTGAACTTTTGAGGCGTTTCATACAATCCTACAACTTCTGCATCTCCCAAATAAGCAATTTTATAGGTATCATCTATATTATGATACTTCCATCCAAATACATTTTCGTAAAACTCTTCGGAATGCTTAGGCTCGTAACATGAAAGATCAGACCATATAAATTTATTATTGCTCATAATTTTATTTTTTAGGATTATAATGAAATAAGCTCTCCTGACTTTTTCTTTTTCTGAAGTCGTCCAAAAATTTCTTTTAAACGTAACCACTGCTGATAGTATAAAGGTAAACTTACCATGCTCTCAATAAACTGAAAAACATACATAACCAAGGCAAATAATGCTCCGTATTGAATAATTCCATCGGATACCGCAACAAAAATAGATAACAAAAGAAAAACAATCATGAACAACCAACTCACGGAAAAATTAAGCGTTTCAATATCCGACAACTTGATATTCCATTTCATTAATTTTAATAAATGTAATCTCAATACTGGTTCTTTTTGAGCAGATAAGGCATTCACCTGTCGTTCCAATTCATTGTTGTATGTGGCATTAATTTCTAATGTTCGGCTACTGCTTAACGAATACACTATTGCAACC